>JACZDD010102897.1_pt1 | contig 13770 bp, 9 predicted proteins | sample 8641771 | NCBI WGS metagenome assembly JACZDD01 (sample SAMN15324614, study PRJNA640507) | soil metagenome | isolation source: intercropping peanut in the second line | place: China: Luxin town, Laibin City, Guangxi Province | collected 2019-07-25 | depth 10cm m | reverse complement strand
TGACAAGTTCGCCTGGGATGAAGATCAGACTCGTTTGGCTTTCTTGAAGGACCACGATCTCTATCGATGGGATCGCGCATCCGCCCACGCGACGCTCTGCAAGCTGCCTCTGCCGTCCGGCTGGACTGTTTCCGACAAAGCGATACTATTGCTCTCCAAAGGCGGCCGCAAGATCTTCTTTGGTACGGCGCCCGACGCCGATCCTCCAGAGCCGAAGCGCGAAGTGTCTGTCGATTTGTGGTCTTGGAAAGACGATCACATTCAGCCCATGCAGAAAGTTCGCGCTGAAGTCGAGCGCTCACGCTCCTACCGCGCTGTCTACGATGTCGCCGCGAAACGCTTTTTGCAACTCGCCGGTCCATCCATGAACGAAATTGCTCCGAGCGACGACGGCGAGTACGCGATCGGCGTTGACGATCGCGCCTATCGCCGCGTGCAGGAATACGAAGCGAGCTACGAAGACTCTTACCTTGTGAATACCGAGACCGGAGAAAGAAAGCTGGTTGCCCCCAAGCATACCGGCCATCTCACCTGGTCGTCTGACTCACGGCACAGCATTTTCTTCGATGGAAAGGATTGGATCGCAAGCGCAGCTCCCGCCGGTGGTTCCGTGAATCTTACATCCAAGCTAAACGTGAAATTCGGACGCGAAGACTACGACGCCGGCGGCCGACCGCCCGCTTACGGCCTTGCCGGATGGACCCGCGACGGCCGTCTTGTCCTGCTGTACGATCGCTACGATATCTGGCGCTGCCGTCCCGAGGGCGCCTCGTGCGATAACCTCACGCAAGGCATTGGCCGAAAAGAACACCTCGTCTTCCGCTTGGTTCGCCTGCCGAGCGACGATCCCGCCGCGCGCTGGATCGACTCTACTCAGCCGCTGCTGCTGCGCGCCGAAAATGACGACACCCACGCGACCGGCTTCTTCCGCCTCACCTGGGACGAGGGCGCTCCCGAAAAGCTCGTGTTCGAGCCGAAGAACTTTACTCCACCCGCCAAAGCGCGGGACGCCGATGTTTATCTGACGACGGAATCCACCTTCCGCGAATATCCCGATCTGCTCGTTACCGATCATTCGTTCGGTAAATTCCGCAAGGTCAGCGACGCCAACCCGCAGCTCGCCAATTTTTCCTGGGGCTCAGCCGAACTGATTCACTATTCGAGCGCCGATGGCGTGCCGCTGCAAGGCATTCTCTACAAGCCTGACAATTTCGATCCGTCCAGGAAATATCCGCTGCTCGTCTACATCTACGAGCGCCTCTCGCAGGGCGTCCACAACTTCATCGAGCCGCGGCCGTTTCACAGCATCAACGTCAGCTATTACGTCAGCAACGGGTATCTGGTGCTCGAACCGGATATCGCCTATAAGCTCGGCTATCCCGGCCAGAGCGCGCTGGATTGCGTGCTGCCCGCCATCCAGGCAGTCATCGATCGAGGCGGAGTTGATGAAAAGGCGATCGGCATTCAAGGCCACAGCTGGGGCGGCTATCAGGTCGCCTATATGGTTACCCGCACCAACCGCTTTCGCGCTGCCGCCGCGGGCGCACCGGTCGCCGATATGATCAGCGCTTACGACGGCATCCGCTGGGGGCCCGGCCTGCCGCGCCAGTTTCAGTACGAGCGCACCCAAAGCCGTATCGGCGGCAGCCTATGGCAATACCCCCTGCGCTATATCGAAAACTCGCCGGTCTTCATGGTCGATCACATTGCCACGCCGCTCCTGCTACTGCACAACGATTCCGACGACGCGGTGCCCTGGACGCAGGGAATCGAATTCTATCTGGCCCTGCGCCGGCTAAACAAGGAGGCGTACATGTTCTCCTATAACGGCGAGTTTCACGCCCTGCGGCGGCGCCCCGATCAAAAGGACTACACCATTCGTTTACAGCAATTCTTCGATCATTTCCTGAAAGGCGCCCCTACCCCCGATTGGATGGAACACGGAATTCCCTACATTGATAAACAATGATGGGTCTATGTGTTACACTCGGAGGGTATATAAATCGAGATTAAGGTAAAGACGAGGAGTATCGTTTCCTAGCATGGCCCTGGCGGTAGAGCAGAAATCGCAAGTTATTTCGCAGTACAAAATCCACAAGTCGGATTCTGGCTCGCCAGAGGTACAGGTTGCTCTTCTGAGTCGGCGCATCCTGCAATTGACTGAGCATCTCAAATCGCACAAAAAAGACCATCATTCCGAGCGTGGTTTGCTCACCATGGTTTCGCGGCGCAGAAAGCTGCTCAATTATTTGAAAGATCGCAGTCCGGAACGCTATAAAGCTCTGATCCAGAGCCTCGGCATCCGTCGTTAGGAAACGGCCTCAGGCTGTCTTGGTAGACAGTTTCCACCCAGCTCTAAGTCCCTCTCTTAATCCCCAGATTGGGAATATTCATGTTACATACAGTTGAAATCGACCTGCACGGGTCAAAGGTCTCGATCGAGACCGGCAAGATTGCCAAACAGGCCCATGGGGCTGTGGTCGTGCGCTCCGGAGATTCGGTGGTGTTGGTCACCGCGTGCTCGAATGCCGAGCCTAAACCGGGTGCCAGCTTTTTTCCGCTCACGGTGGATTACCGCGAGTACACCTACGCCGCGGGCAAATTTCCGGGCGGATTTATCAAACGGGAAGGCCGCCCGTCGGAAAAAGAAGTTCTCACAAGCCGCCTGATCGATCGCCCCGTGCGGCCGTTGTTTCCGGAAGGCTATAGTTGCGAGACGCAGATCATCGCCATGGTGCTCTCGGCCGGTCCGCAGCACGATCCCAGCACTCTTGCGATCATCGGCGCCGGCGCCGCGCTCGCGATCTCCGACATTCCGTTCGATCACATTCTGGGCGGCGTTCGTGTCGGTCTTATCAACGGCGTCTACTCAGCCAACCCCAGCTACGAAGAAACAAAAGAAGCGAAGCTCAGCATTGTGGTAGCCGGCACCGAGCAGGGCATCGTCATGGTGGAAGCCGGAGCGGATTCGGCGTCGGAAGACGAAGTCATTGAAGCCATCGAATTCGGCCACGATTGCTGCAAAAAGATCGCCGCGGGTATTCGCGAGCTGGTGAAGCTTGCCGGAAAGCCGAAGCGCAGCTACACGCCGCCGCAGTTGAATCAGCCGGTGCTGGACAAAATTTCGGGTGCCGTGCGCACGGAACTCGCTGACGCGCTGAACACCGAGAAGTACGGCAAATCCGAGAGCTACAGCCGTGTGGACGACGCTAAAGAGAAGGCGTTGGCTCTCTTTACCGACGAAGCCGAAAAACCCGAAGCTTCTAAAGTATTCGAGTACTTGCGCGAGCGCATTTTTCGCGACGAAATGCTCAAAGACCGCCGCCGTCCCGATGGCCGCGCCTTCGATCAAATTCGTCCCATTACCTGCGAAGTCGGTGTGCTGCCGCGTACTCACGGCTCCGCGATCTTTACTCGCGGTGAAACACAAGCGTTGGTCACCACCACGCTTGGCACCAAAGACGACGAGCAGCGTATCGAGATGTTCGACCTGAGCGAAACCTCAAAGCGGTTCATGCTCCACTACAACTTCCCGCCATTCAGCGTTGGTGAAGTTGGGTTTATGCGTGGGCCCGGCCGCCGTGAAATCGGCCACGGCGCGTTAGCCGAGCGGGCCGTTTCGCGCATCATTCCGGATGAAAAATCCTTCCCTTATACCCTGCGCGTAGTCAGCGACATCCTCGAATCGAACGGATCGAGCTCTATGGCCAGCGTCTGCGGTGCGACGCTGTCGCTGATGGATGCGGGGGTGCCGGTATCTGAGCCGGTCGCTGGTATCGCCATGGGCCTGGTGCTAGAAGGCGATAGCTATGCCGTGCTGACGGATATTGCGGGCGCCGAGGATCACTATGGCGACATGGACTTCAAAGTGGCGGGCACCAAGGGCGGTATCACCGCTCTGCAGATGGACATCAAGGTCCCGAACGTCACTACGAAGATCATGCGCGAAGCGTTGGCCCAGGCTCGCAAGGGCCGGCTCGAAATTCTCGAGAAGATGGTCGCCACGATCGATAAGCCGCGCGGCGAGCTGTCGCAATACGCACCGCGGATTTACACCACGCACATTCCGACCGACAAGATCCGTGAATTGATCGGACCCGGCGGCAAGGTGATCAAGGGCATCATCGAGGCGACCGGCGTCAAGATTGATGTGACCGACGACGGAACGGTGAATATCTTCGCCTCCGACGGCAATTCGGCCAAGCGCGCCCTGCAGATGGTTGGCGATATCGCCGCCGTAGCCGAAGTAGGCAAAACCTATCTCGGCAAAGTGGTGCGCATCGCCGATTTCGGCGCGTTCGTCGAAATCTTCCCGGGCACCGACGGCTTGCTGCACATCAGCGAGATCTCGGAAAGCCGCATCAAGAACGTTCGCGACGAGCTGAATGAAGGCGACCAGATTCTGGTGAAGGTCCTCGCACTCGAAGGCAACAAGATCAAGTTGAGCCGCAAGGCCATCTTGAAGGAACAGCGCGAGAAGCTGAAGGCCGGCGCCGGAACCACGGAATAATTGGACTACGCGTCGTCCTACCGGAAATTCGTAGCGTCTGTCCTGTCAAGGGAGCAGGCGCCCGAAGCCGCGATGGCGGAAGCCGTGGGCGGATACTTCGACGAGTTCAGCCAACTCATGCTCAAGATTCTCGTCGAAGCCGGTCTGCAGCCAGAGCACTATCTGATCGATATTGGCTGCGGTTCCGGCCGGCTGACCAAATCGGTCGCACCGTATCTGACGGGCCGTTATCTCGGAACCGATGTTGTTCCCGCTCTACTCACGAACGCACGCAAATTCGCTAAGCCGGGCTGGCGATTCGAGGAAGTCTCGAGCGTAGCGATTCCGGAACACGACGGTGTCGCCGATGTAGTGTGCTTTTTTTCTGTCCTGACGCACCTATTGCACGAAGACAGTTTCCGGTACCTGCGCGAAGCCAAGCGCGTCCTCAAACTGGGCGGCCGGATCGTATTTTCTTTTCTCGAATTCCGCGTTTACGCGACGCGGACCGTTTTTCGCGAAATGGTGGTGCGCAGGGACACCGGACGCGAGAGGGTCATGGATCAATTCGTCAGCCGCGACGCGATCGAAGCATGGGCCGATGAACTAAATCTCGACATCGTGAAGATTGCCGGCGGCGACGAAAATCAAATCGCCGAAGACGGCAGCGGCATCTACAGCCTCGGACAGAGCGTCTGCGTGCTGCAAAAGAGCTAGTAGATCCCGGTACAGCGAATAAAGATGGCGGCAGCGATACCACCGGCGACCGGTCCGAATATTGGCACCCAGGAATAGGCCCAATCGGATGTTCCTTTGCCGGGAATTGGCAGGAACGAATGGACCAGGCGTGGGCCGAAATCGCGCGCCGGATTGATCGCGTAACCCGTCGTGGCGCCGAGAGATAAACCGATGCTCCATACCACCGCGCCTATTAGCACTGGCCCCAGGCCGCCAGCCAGGCCGCCAGGCGCGATCCTGTGGGAGAACAGAGAAGCCGCCAGCAACACCAGCACAAATGTGCCAATCAACTCGCTCAGGAAGTTGCTAGGCAGGCTTCGCACCGCCGGGATAGTACAAAAACACGCGAGTTTTTTTGCGGCATCGGCCGTAGGCCGCCAGTGTGGGAGATAAAAAAGCCAGACCAGCACGCCGCCTGTCATCGCGCCCAACATCTGCGCCGGGATGTACGTGAACAAACGTTCCGCATGGCCGGTCATGATAACGGAAGCAACCGTGAATGCCGGGTTGAGATGCGCGTCCGAATCGCCAATCGAGATCGCCACGGCCACGCCTGCGAACACCGCCAGAGCCCAACCAGTGGTGATCGCCACCCAGCCCGCGTTTTCGGCTTTCGAGTGAGCGAGCAAAACTCCGCCGACTACGCCGTTGCCTAAAAGTATGAGAACTGCAGTTCCTACAAATTCACCCAGTACTGCTGGATCTAAATGCATAAGTCAGTATTTAATCATCCCGGCCAAATATAGCCGGTCGCGATAGATCGAAATCGATCGAGTTGCGCCTGTTCCCAAGCCGAATCGTGACCTAATTCTTCGGCCAAAAGGCGGGCCACTACGGGTGCGGCTTCCAGGCTCGCGCGCGCGTCCAGAAACAGCGCGCGCGTTCGCCTGGCGAGCACGTCTTCCACCGTGCGAGCCATTTCCTGGCGCGCTGCCCACCGGACTTCACCGTGCGAAAAGGGCAGAGAAGGATGCAGAAGTTCTTGCGATAGAACACGCACCTGAGGGGCGTCCGACCCGTACACGCGTAGCCACGGGCTATCGCCGACGGATTCTTCCGTCCAGCCGTGCAGCCGCAAGCCGGCAGTGCGCGACGGCAATCCGCCAATGCAGTCGATGACGTCTTCGGCCATTTTGCGATAAGTGGTCCATTTGCCACCGGTGATGGTGATTAATCTCGATGGCGAGATGAGGATCGTATGATCGCGCGAAATCGCCGCAGTGTTCGAGGCATCCGCCTGCCGCACTAGGGGCCGCTGCCCGCTCCACACACTGCGAATTTCGCCTGGAGTCGGCCGTCTGCCCAAATAGCGCTCGACGTGCTCGAGTAAAAACGCGCGCTCGTCCGGCATGGCGACCGGTTCGTATGCGGGTTGCGGAACGGGATCGTCTGTCGTGCCCACGACTACGCGGTCATGCCAGGGAATCGCAAACAGGACACGGCCGTCGGAGGTGCGCGGCACCATCAATGCGGAATCACTCAGCAAATAATCTCGGGGCAGTACGATGTGACTTCCCTGGCTCACGGTAAGAATTTTCTTGGCATCGGACGAGTCCATCTGGCGCAGTTCGTCCGAGAAAATGCCGGTCGCATTGATGACAGTTTTCGCCGCGCAATCAAAACGCTCGCCAGTCTCCCCGTCTTCTGCCACAACGCCTGCGATCGCACCGTTATTTTTAAGCAAACCGGTCACACGCGCATAATTGAGCGCTGTACCTCCCTCATCGAGAAATGTGCGCAGCAGCGTGATCGCGAAGCGCGCATCATCGAATTGACCGTCGTAGTAAAGGATGCCGCCTCTGAGGCCTTTTCGATCTACGGTGGGCAGCGCGGCTTCCACAGCTTGTTTCGAGAGAACGCGCGAGCGGCCGAGGCGCTCTTTGCCGGCAAGCAGATCGTACATCGTCAGCCCGATGCCGTAAAACGGAAGCTCCCAATATGCATATGCCGGGATGACGAAGGCGCGCCGGTGAGCCAAATGCGGCGCATTTCGCAGCATCCGGCCACGCTCGCGCAAGGCCTCGAGCACCAGCTTTACGTTGCCCTGCTGTAGATAGCGGACACCACCATGCACGAGTTTCGTGCTGCGGCTCGACGTACCCTTAGCGAAGTCTTCGGCTTCGAGCAGTAAAGTTCGATGGCCGCGCGTGGCTGCTTCGAGCGCTGTTCCGAGTCCGGTGGCGCCGCCGCCCACAACCACAACGTCCCACTGCGAAGTGCCTCCAATTTTGCGAAGAATGTCGCCGCGCATCATTGGCGGGCGCGCGCGAGAGCCTGGGACCAGCCGGCATGGCGCGCGCGGCGCTCGGTTTCATCGATGGCAGGAGTGAATCGTCTATCCGCCTGCCACTGCTTGGCAATTGTTTCCCGATCGGGCCAGAAGCCGACAGCGAGTCCCGCCAGATACGTGGCGCCCAGCACCGTAGTTTCAGGATTTGAAGGCCGTGTTACCGGAACGCCGAGCAGATCCGCCTGGATCTGCATAAGCAGATTGTTGCGCGCGGCACCGCCGTCCACGCGCAGCTCTTTGAGGGGCACGCCGGAATCGGTTTCCATGGCATCGATGATGTCCGCGATCTGAAAGGCGATGCCTTCCAGCGCAGCGCGGGCGATGTGAGCGCGATTCGCGCCGCGCGTCAGGCCGCCGATCGTGCCGCGGGCGTATTGGTCCCAATGCGGAGCGCCTAAACCGGAAAATGCCGGAACGAAATAGACACCGGCCGTATCGGGCACGCTGGAGGCGAGTTCTTCAATTTCGGCCGCAGTGCGGATGATTTGCAATTCATCGCGCAGCCATTGCACGACTGCGCCGGCAATAAATACGCTGCCTTCGAGGGCATAGCTGGTCCGTCCATCGATTTTCCAGGCCACAGTTGTCAGCAGCTTGTTGCGCGAAGCCACAGGTTTTTCTCCCGTGTTCAGCAGCATGAAACTGCCAGTGCCATAGGTACACTTCACCATTCCCGGCTGCATGCACATTTGCCCGAAGAGCGCGGCCTGCTGATCGCCGGCGATACCGGCAATCGGGATACCGGCGAGCACGCCGGAAGTTTTTCCGCACATTTCGCTCGATCCGACCACTTCGGGCAACAAGGATTTCGGAACGTTCAACAGATCGAGCAGTTCGTCGTCCCATTGGCCGGTGTGAAGGTTGAAAAGCATGGTGCGCGAGGCATTGGTGACATCAGTGACGTGCCGCGCGCCGCCCGTTAGTTTCCAAATCAGCCAACTATCTACAGTGCCGAACGCCAATTCACCGCGATTGGCGCGTTCGCGCGCCCCGGGGACGTTCTCGAGTAGCCAACAGATTTTGCTAGCCGAAAAATAGGCATCGATCACCAATCCCGTTTTCTCTTGTATCTTGGGCTCGCTGCCTTGCTCGCGGAGCCGGTCGCAAAAACCGGCGGTGCGGCGATCCTGCCAGACGATCGCGTTATGAATCGGCTCGCCGGTCTTGCGATCCCAGAGAATAGCGGTCTCGCGCTGATTCGTGATGCCAATGGCGGCCACCGCATCCGCCTTGACGTCCGCTTGTGCGAGAGCTTCCATCGCAACGCCAAATTGCGAGGACCAGATCTCGACCGGATCGTGCTCTACCCAGCCCGGTTGGGGAAAGATCTGGCGAAAAGGAGTCTGCGCCTGGCCATGCACGCGGCCATCCTGGCCTAGCAAGACAGCGCGCGAGCTAGTAGTACCCTGATCGAGGGCGAGAATATAACTCACGAAAAAAGCGTATCAAGCGCCGATAGCGCCAACTAATGGGCTGCTTGCAACGGCGTATTCGCGCTTTGGCATACGTCCGGCCAGGAAAGCCGCGCGGCCGGCTTCAATCGCCAGCTTCATCGCCCGCGCCATACCTTCGGAATCCTGGGCCTCGGCAATCGCCGTGTTTAGCAGGACGCCGTCATAGCCGAGCTCCATGGCAACCGCCGCGTCCGAAGCGGTGCCCACGCCGGCATCAACAATGAGCGGCACTTCCGTGATCGCTTCGCGCAGAATTTTGAGATTGGTGATGTTCTGAATGCCGAGGCCGGAACCGATGGGCGCCGCCAGCGGCATCACGGCCGCGGCGCCCGCGTCGATCAGTTTGCGGGCGTTCACCAGGTCGTCGGTGGTATACGGCAGAACGACGAAACCCTCCTTTACCAAAGTGCGCGTGGCTTCCAGGAGACCTTCGTTATCCGGAAAGAGCGTCTTCTGGTCGCCGATGACCTCGAGCTTGATCCAATTGGAAAGTCCCGCCTCCTGAGCAAGCCGAGCTGTGCGAACGGCGTCCTCCGCCGTGTAACAAGCGGCTGTATTGGGCAGGATATGAATCTTCGAGCGATCAATGAAATCGAGCTCGGATTCTTTCGAACGGTCGGTCAGATTGACGCGGCGCACCGCGAGAGTGACCATTTCCGTTCCGGCGGCTGCATGACAGCGCGCCATGAGTTGCTTGCTCCGATATTTGCCGGTACCCACGAACAGCCTGGAGCGAAAGGTGCGCCCGGCGATCGTTAAACCATCTTCCATATGTCTACTATTATCGGCCTTGCCTTCAGATCCTGCGGAGGATGCGCTCGCACAGCTCGCCTCCGCAATCTGAGGGAACTTATTCGTCAGCGTTGCGCGTAATATCTGGGTATGACCGAACTGCGGCAAGCAGTGCGCATGCTTTTCAAGAATCCGGGGTTAGCCTTCGCGGCGATCTTATGTCTGGCATTGGGCGTCGGAGTCAATACAGCCATTTACACGGTTGTCAATGCGGTAGTCCTGCGGCCACTCGCTTTCAAAGATCCGGGACGGCTGGTCCGAGTCTATACAGAGTTTCCGACCTACGGCAGCAGCGGAGGCTTTCACAAGTTCTGGATGTCGACTCCCGAGCTGCTCGATTTGCGGCGGACGACGCAGTCCTGGTCGGCTCTCGAAGCCTACACGACCAACGGCGTGAATCTGTCCGGTAGCGGCGAGCCGGTGCGCGTAACGGCGGCGGCGATTACCGGCGGGGTGCTGCCGATGCTCGGTGTGGCGCCGCAGATCGGCAGGTTAATTGGGCCGGACGACGGCCGCTTCGGTACGCCGTTGACGTTGGTTATTTCCGATAGCTTGTGGCGCCAGAGTTTCGCCGGCGATCCGAATATCGTTGGCCGTCAAGTGAAGATCAATGGCCTGACAGCAACTGTGGTTGGTGTGATGCCGCGCGGATTTGCGTTCCCACCGGGTGAGACCGATCCGCCCGAGTTGTGGTTGCCGCAACAGATCAATCCGGCCAGCCCTGGCGGCCGCTCGAATCACTTTCAATCCGTTATCGGCAGGCTGAAAACGGGCGTTACAATTCAGCGCGCGCAAGCGGAATTTGCCCGCATCATGGTCGAGCAAGGACGGAACAAGACCCCGCATTATCACAACTTCGATCCGAAGTTCCATACGATTCTGGCGCTGCCTTATCACGACGAAGTCATCGGCAATGTGAAGACTGCGATGCTGACGATGCTGGGCGCGGTGGCCTTTGTACTGCTGATTGCCTGTGTCAACGTCGGTAATCTGCTGCTGGCGCGGGCCGAGGCCCGGCAGCACGAAATCGCGGTACGCAAAGCCGTCGGTGCAACGATCTGGCATCTTGCCGGTCAATGCCTGATCGAAGGATTTGTCCTTGCCGCGTTAGGAGCCGCGCTGGGATTGGCAGTTGCCTGGGGAGCGCTTCATCTGATCCTGGCATTTAATCAAGGAAGCATTCCAAGAGCTGAAGAAATCGGCATCGACTCCGGTGTCCTCGCCTTCACCGTGGCCGCGAGCTTCTTAACCGGCATCTTCTTCGGGTTAGCTCCGCTCGCACAATTTGCGGCGGGCTCTCAGGATTCCCTGAAAACCGCGACGGGACGCAGTACGGCCACTCGCGGCGCGCACGTGCTGCGGCGGCTGATGGTGGTGAGCGAACTGGCGCTTGCGCTGATTCTCCTGGTGGGCGCCGGCCTGCTCGTCCGGACATTCTGGAAGCTGCAGCAGGTGAATATCGGGCTCGATTCATCGCGGGTGGTCACTATGCGTTTGGCCCTTCAGCAAGGCCAGTATCCGCAGACGCCGCAGGTGAAGCAGCTCTGGACGCAATTACTCGAGCGAGTAAGCGCGATCCCCGGTGTGCAATCGGCTTCTGTGGCCTCGGGGTTAGCGCCGCTCCGGCCCTTGAATGCCAACGATATCGACGTGGAGGGCTACGTCAAGAAACCCGGTGGACCGGACCAAAACGTGGACTATGATCAAGCGATCGCGCCCGGATATTTCGAGATGCTGCGTATCCCGATCATAGAGGGCCGGGCGTTCGACGCGCGCGACGGCGCGAGCGGCAACAAGGCAGCCATCATCAATCTGACGATGGCGCGCATGTTCTATGGCAACCAGAGTCCCATCGGCCGTCGAATTCGGGAAGACTCAGGCCCCAACGCTCCCTGGTACACCATCGTGGGAGTCGCCGCAGATGTCAAGAATCGCGGGATCGACAAACCCACAGGAACGGAGCTGTATTTTCCCTATTCGCAGGTCGACGGCGGAATTCGCTCTCTATTTCTGGTCATCAAAACCAGCGGAGATCCACGAAGGTTTCTCCCGGCAATCCGCAAGCAAGTATCGGATCTGGATCCTTCTCTTCCCATCGCGCAGGTTCGCTTGATGGAAGACGTTATCGATGCGGCGAACGCCCGGCCGCGTTTTTTGACCGTCCTGCTCAGCCTGTTCTCTTTCATCGCGCTCGCGCTTGCCGCAGTCGGAATTTATGGCGTTATGGCGTTCCTGGTGGCGCAAAGGACACGCGAGTTCGGTATCCGTATGGCTATCGGTGCCGCTCCGGCAAGAGTGCTGCATCTGGTGCTCGGGCAAGGCATGCGCCTCGGATTGATTGGTGTGGCGGCGGGCGCCTTCGGAGCATTTATACTCACGCGATTCATGCGCCAGCTTTTATTTGACGTGCAGTCCTTCGATCCATTAACCTTCATGGCGACAGCGGCGCTGCTCACGTTGGTGATTGCGGCGGCTTGCTACATTCCGGCGAGGCGCGCCACGCGTGTGGATCCGATGGTCGCTTTGCGCTACGAGTAGGAGAAGCTAACATTCCTGAACTACAGCAGACCACTGCGCAATTAGCGAAAAGAGCGTTCCAGGCGGACGACGCCGTGGCATTTCGCCAACTGCTCGAAACGCATCCGGAACTGAAAGCAAAGATCAACGAGCCCGTATCCGATTTTGACTCGCCCTTAGTTACGCAAGTTCGCAGCCGCGCTATGCTCGACGTGTTGCTCGAGGCGGGTGCGGACATCAACGCCAGAAGCCGTTGGTGGGCCGGAGGATTCGGGTTACTCGATTGCGCCGATCCCGAATTGGCTCGCTATGCAATCCAGCGAGGCGCGGCGATCACGGTCCATGCCGCCGCCCGATTGGGCATGCTCGAAAAGCTGAAGGAGCTGATCGAAGCCGATCCCGAGCTGGTGCATGCGCGGGGCGGCGACGGTCAGACGCCGTTACACTTCGCTTCCACCATTGAAATCGGCGAGTACCTGCTGAGCAAGGGCGCCGATATCGACGCACGCGATGTGGACCACGAGTCCACTCCCGCGCAGTACATGCTGCGTAAGCGTGCGGACGTCGCGCGATATCTGGTGCGTCGTGGATGCCATACCGACGTCTTGATGGCAACTGCAATCGGCGATATAGATCTTGTCAAACAACACCTGGATACCGACCCCGAGTGCATCCGCATGCGTGTAAGCGATGAATACTTCCCGATGGTTGGCTCCGGAAAAGGCGGCACAATCTACCAGTGGGAACTAGGATGGTACGTCTCGGCGTGTCAGGTGGCGAAATCATACGATCATTCGGAGATATTCGAGTTGCTGATGGCGCACTGCCCCGCCGATGAAACACTGCTCAATGCATGCTGGCTGCACGACGAAGAGACTGTGAATTCGTTGCTTGCCGACTATCCCAATCTTGCCAGCGATCTGTCTGCAGCGGCGCGACGGCATGTGGCGCACGCCGCGCGGAACGATGACATCGTCGCCGCCCGTCTGATGATCGGAGCGGGTCTGCCCGTGGACACATTCAGCCAGCATCACGCCACTCCGCTCCATTGGGCCGCATGGCACGGAAACGCGGAACTGGTCCGGTTGATCTTGGGGCAGCGCCCGCCGCTCGAAAATGCAGATAACGATTACAAATGCACACCACTGGCCTGGGCGATTCACGGATCGGAGAATGGATGGCATCGTCAAACGGGCGACTATGGCGCGACGGTGAACGAATTGCTCGATGCCGGTGCGCGGTTTGGCGGCAAGGTGGAGGGAACTGAGGCAGTACGAGACGTATTCCGAATGCGTGGTCTGGAAGGGTATTGAAAGCAAAGGTCTCGATATGAGCGTCGGGCGGGAATGCAATTAAGGTCGCTTACGCTCCCGTCTCTGTTTCGAGATCTCACACAGTTGGAACGCTATCTGGTTTCAGCGAGCATGCTCCTTAAGATACGAATAATCAACGCGAGTGATCGATATGCTGCGCAAACCAGTACAGCCCGG
>JACZDD010073243.1_pt1 | contig 13878 bp, 8 predicted proteins | sample 8641771 | NCBI WGS metagenome assembly JACZDD01 (sample SAMN15324614, study PRJNA640507) | soil metagenome | isolation source: intercropping peanut in the second line | place: China: Luxin town, Laibin City, Guangxi Province | collected 2019-07-25 | depth 10cm m | reverse complement strand
GCCCTTTTCGAGCAGCGAACTTGCCGGTAAAGTTTGGGTGGTCGATTTCATCTATGCGAATTGTCCGGCTGCGTGCCCAATGATGAGCTCGAAGATGCATACCGTCGCGGAGAAGCTAAAGGGCGAAGGCGACGTTCGCATCGTCTCGATTTCTGTAGACCCGGAGCGCGACACGCCGCCCGTGCTGAACGAGTTTGCCAGGCGTTATGGAGGGCCGACCGAGCAGTGGACGTTTCTCACCGGTACTCCTGAAACTGTGCATTTGCTCGCCTACACCACGTTTCATGTAGGCGACGTGCTCGGCAAAATCGAGCACTCGACCAAATTCATGCTGGTCGATAAACAAGGCAAGATCCGCGGCTATTATTCGAGCACGGGCGAGGACGGTATTCCTGCGATGCTGAAGGACCTTTCGGTCTTGCGCCGTGGATAACGAGCAGGCACTGGCGCGCAAGCCGCTGCCTGTCATCCTGCTTCTGAGCGCGTTCATCGCGGGTTTTCTTCTCTGGCTGATCTATTTCAAAGGCCGAAGCGCGGCGCCTGCTTGGGCTGGCTACCTGCCCAGCGCGAATGCGGTGTTCAACTCGCTGAGCGCCTTGTGCCTGATCTGCGGCTACATCAATATCCGGCGCGGCAAGCGCGTCGTACACATGCGATTCATGCTGAGCGCGACGGTGTTTTCGACGCTCTTCCTGCTTAGCTACATCACGTATCACTACTTTCACGGCGATACCAAGTTCCCAGGCCAGGGCTGGATACGACCGGTTTACTTTTTTATATTGATCACGCACATTGTCCTCTCGACTGTCGCGTTGCCGCTCATTCTGGCGACGCTCTGGTATGCGCTGGGAAGTCAATTTCGGTTTCATCGCCGAGTAGCACGCTGGACATTTCCGATATGGCTCTATGTGTCGGTGACGGGCGTGATTGTCTATTTCGTTTTGAGAAGTTACACGACATGAAGCTGAAGGGGTGGGATGCCGAGCTGTACGAAGCGCGGCACGGATTCGTCTGGCGGTTCGGTGAAGGCGTAGTGGAGTTTCTGAACCCGCAGCCAGGCGAACGAATTCTCGACCTGGGTTGCGGTACCGGCCAACTCACCGCCAAAATCGCCGCTGCCGGCGCGGACGTCCTCGGGCTGGACGCCTCTCCAGAAATGATCGGCCAAGCCCGCCAAAATTTTCCGAAATTGCGCTTTGTGCTTGCCGACGCCACCAAGCTCGAATACGAGAATGAATTCGACGCGGTGTTCTCGAACGCGGTGTTGCACTGGATTCTCGATCGCGCCGCGGTAGTAGCCGGCGTCGCGCGGGCGTTGAAGCCTGGAGGCCGCTTTGTGGCGGAATTTGGCGGTAAAGGCAATATCCGGATACTTGAAAGCACGATTGAAAAGGTCTCGGCCAAATATCACGGTGGGCAAGCGCCGGCAAAGCGCACTTACTATCCCTCTGTGGGCGAATATGCCGGTTTGCTCGAACAACACGGACTAGAGGTCCATTCCGCGCAATTGTTTGACCGCCGGACGCCGCTCGAAGGCGAGGACGGCATGGCGAACTGGGTGCGTCAGTTCAAGTGGTACTACTTTGAAACCCTGCAGGTTGGCCAACAAGAGGAAGCGCTCAACGAGTTGATTGAAGAACTGCGGCCCAAATTGTACGGCCCCGACGGCTGGTTTGCCGATTATCGGCGCTTGCGGATTTTGGCGGCTAAAGTGTAGGCGCATCAGCCGACAATTCTAGCTACGCATAGAATGGATGGCAGGCACCCGAATGGCCGATTGGTATCCCAAAGGTTACAAAAGCTACCGGTGGATAGTCGCAGATCCGGAGCTCTTGGGCGGAAAACTGGCGGTTCGCGGCACGCGTCTTGCGGTTTCTTTGATACTCGAATGTCTCTCGAACGGGATGACCCTGGAAGACATCAACGAAGCTTTCGGCCATGTACTGACTCCCGAGGCATTATCGGAGGCTTTGCAGGTTGCATCGGAGTTAACTGAATCGTTCCATGTGGCTGCTTGACGCCAACATGGATGTTCACTTGGCAGGTGTTCTTGCCGAATTGGGTATTGCTGCTGAAACGGCTATAGCTCGGGGTTGGAAGGCAATTTTCAATGGCGACTAGGTCGCCGCTGCGGTTGCGGGTGGATTTGACTGTCTGCTGACTCGAGATCGCCTTTTCGGCGAATCGGCATCTCGTGCGCTTCGGGTTCATTCAGGAATTTGCAGTCGTTCTGATCACATTGCCGCAGCAACGCTGGCCGGAGTATCGGCAGTTGTTCCTCAAGGCTTGGGCTGTTTCGCCGCTTAAGCCTGGCCGGGCTGCTTTATAGAGTGGCCGTAACGTGTCGCGGGGATTCCCCTCGACGCGACTGTTTATTCTGCCCTGATTCAATTCGTGATACAAGTTCAATCAGGCTATGTCTCGCTTGGTAGCAGGGGACCGGGTAGTTCCTGATTTGGTTGGAATTCCTCGGGAGAAGGTACTGAACAGTCTGGAGCGCGTGCTAGCGAGCGCGCAATTTCACTCCAGCAGAAAATGCACGCGCTTTTTGCGCCATATCGTCGAGTGCACGCTCGATCAGCAATTGGATCGTCTGAAAGAACGCGCGATCGGTGTAGATGTCTTCGAGCGCGACGCGTTGTACGACACCAATCAGGACCCCGTTGTGCGCGGTAGCGCAGGAGAGGTCCGCAAGCGGCTCGCTCAGTACTATCTTGCGTCGAATCAGGAGGACGAGGTTCGCTTCAGTCTGCCTGCGGGTTCCTACGTTCCCGACATTCAGCTTGCGCCGCAGCCTTCGATCGCCGTACCGGCGCTGGCCGCCCGGCCGGTTTTTTCCACAGTACCCGCCGAGATGCCCGGTATTCAACGGCGCTCCGGCTGGCGAGCCTTTTGGCCCTTTGCCGCCGCGCTGGTGTTTGCAGCCGTCCTCGTCATCTATTTGGTACGCCGGCCGGTGTCGCCGTTAGCGCAATTCTGGGATCCTATTCTCGCCGGCAAGAGGCCTGTCCTGATTTGCATGGGACAACCAAAGGAATATACATTTCGTCCTGAAACCGCAAATGCTTTGAATGCCTGGTTTTCCCGCCAAATCAATGACAGCCCAGCCGATCCGCCGCTCGCCAGCGTACCGATTGGCCAGATTCTTCCGCTCTGGCAGAATTCGGTGTCGCTTGCCGACGCGCAGAGCTTTGTCCGCATGTACAGCCTCTTTGCCCGTCGCGGTGTGCAAGCCGACCTGCGCGGCGACTACTCCGTCTCTCTATCGGATCTGCGCGAACGGCCCACGGTCCTGATCGGCGCTTTCAATAACCAATGGACGCTCAGCCTTCAAGGCGACCTGCGATTCTATTTTGAGAACGATTCGCACCATCACTCCCAGGTCATTCGCGACCGGTTTCATCGCATCGAACCCTTGGGTCTGGTGGAGCCGTGGCCTCCTTCGAACAGCATCAAAACGGACTACGCATTGGTTAGCCGCTACCGGAGCCATACGACTGAACAGATGATTTTGACGGTCGCCGGCATCGCACAATACGGTACCGAGGCAGCCGCCGAGTTCGTTACCAACCCGAGCTATTTTTCTGAAGCGTTGAAGGACGCTCCTTCGGACTGGCGTAACAAGAATATGCAGATCCTTTTATCTACCCGCGTCCTTTCTCAAACCGGCGGTCCACCGCAAATCGTGGCAATCTACTTCTGGTAACGTACTTCGGAAAATTACCGGAGGGTCCTTGTAAGTAATTGATTTTGAGACGTAGAGTCCCGTACAGTACGTCCGCCGTACCTACTCGAAAGCCATCAGGTTCCTGGAAAATTGGAGACATCCACTTCGCTTTCCTGAGGTCTTCGCGATGAGAACAACCACTCGTTTTACCGCCTTCAGTCTTTTGAGGAGTACGCGCAAAACGGGCGCGGTATCAAGCACGCCGCCCGAAGAGCCAGCGAGTTCCTTCGTTGCCTGGCGGCGTGCATCCGCGCCCTTTGCGCTTCTGGCGGCGCTGGTTCTTTGCCCCGCCGGCTTTGCCCAGAACACCAACTCCGGTGAAATCCGGGGCATCGTCACCGATCAGTCCGGCGCCATAATTCCGGGCGTGACGGTCACGATTCTCAATACGGATACCGGAGTAGCTCGCAATCTGACGACCAACGAATCGGGCGTCTACGACGCCGTTTCGATCATCCCTGGCAACTATCGCGTGACGTTCACGAAGGAAGGCTTCGACAAACTGGTCCGCAGCGGCATCGAGTTAACTGCTAATGCCATTTCGATTGACGGGCAACTGCACGTAGGTACGGCGCAGACAGAGGTGCAGGTCACCGAACAGGCGCCGCTGCTCAAAACGGAAACCGCCGAGCAGGCCACCTCCCTGGAAGCCAAGACCATGCAGCAATTGCCTAATGTGGGGCAGTCCTGGGGCAACTTCACTCGTATTCTTCCGGGAGCCGCAGGTTCCGGTACCGGCGTTGCGGTCAACGGCAACCTGCCGTATTACTCGAACTTCCTCGCCGATGGAGCAAACACTACGCTTCCGCATAGCGCCAATGTCGATGTAATGGTCTTCGAAGACATTGCCGAAGTGCAAATGTCTACGTCCACCTTCTCGGCGCAGTATGGCGTAGGCGGCGCGGTTTTCAACCAGATCAGCAAGAGCGGGTCCAACACGTTCCACGGCTCGTTGTATGAGTACGCTCAGAACAATTTCTTCAACGCCCGGAATACTTTTTCGAGTTCGGTACCCGTTCTCCGCTACCATAACTTCGGCGGCGCCATCGGTGGGCCGATCATCAAGAATCGAGCGTTCTTTTTCTTCAACGCCGATAAGATCATTAACAACACGACTTCGTTCTATAGCAGAAGCTATCCAACCGCCGATCAGCGTGCGGGCAATTTCGCGGGCCTCCCCAATGCCCCGACGATCTACGATCCGAACACGCTAGGGCAGGGCGTGGATGGCAAGCGCCTCCCATTTGCCGGCAACGCTCTTCCTGCCAATCGCCTCGATCCGCTCGCCCTCTCGTTCCAGAGCTTATATCCGACGCCAAACCGCGCAGGCTACGCCAACAACTGGGTGGGCACGTTGCCGAGCCCTTCTCCCTTCATGAAGTACTTCGGGCGTATGGACTACAACCTCTCTGACAAGAACCGCCTCACGCTGTCGGTGACGCAGCGGGATAATCCCGGCTCGTCAATCACTCCGGACGCGCCCCTCGATCAGACGAAATCAGATATTGAAAGTTATAACGCGCAGATTTCCGATGTCTGGACCATGAGTCCGAACACGGTTAACGAATTCCGGTTCGGTTTCACACGTCAAGCCAATAATTTTGCGCCCGCCACACTCGGCTTGGGTTATCCTGCCAAGCTCGGCTGGAACTACAACGTGGCCGATATCGCGCCGGCCCTTACGGTAACCGGCACTTGCTGCAGCAACATCGCTCCCGGAACGAACGCGATATACAACGAGAACAGCTTCGATCCCTCCGACGTGGTCACGCTCATCCGCGGTAAGCACATTTTGAAATTCGGTGGCGAGGTACTTATGTATCAGGACAACGCGACACCGTGGGGAAATATCAACTCCGGCAGCTTCACGTTTAGCGGCGTGTTCACGCAGCGGGGCCCGAACGACTCCACCAACGGAGCGGCCCCTGGCCAGAGCGGCATCGGTTATGCAGACTTTCTGCTTGGGCAAGTAGACAAATGGAGCGCCAGCAACACGCCGATCGTCGGCTTCCGCCAGAAGAGCCCGCAGTTCTTTATTCAAGACGATTTCAAAGTTACTTCCAACCTGACACTCAACCTCGGCCTCCGCTATCAGATTCAGGGTGGATGGAGCGAGGTCGCTAACCGTCTCGGCGATTTCGATCCGAACCTGCTGAACCCGGCCACGAACACGCTGGGAGCCATGTGGTTTGGCGGCAATAATGGCCGCACGAATCTCGAAGCAACCGATTACAAGATTTTCCTGCCGCGCGTGGGCTTCGCCTGGGCGCCTAAGAATTCATGGGTATTTCGCGGCGGCTTCGGAATTTACAGCTATAACTGGAGCATCGATACGTATTCGGGAGGTTCGGAAGGTCTCGGTACCAACAGCCAAGGATCGCTTGCGCAAACGAATCAATTGAATCCCGTATTCATTCTTTCGCAAGCTACGCTGGCGAGCCTCAACTACAAGGGGCCCTCGAAGAGTCCCTCGGTCTATAACGGCCAAAACATCAACTATGTTCCCTATCACACGCCGGTAGCGCGCAACTACCAATATTCGTTCAGCATTCAGCACCAGCTTGGAGCAGGCATGGTGGTGCAAGCTGCTTATGTGGGAAGTCATGCTAAGAATTTGTCTTTCCCGGCGGATCTGAATCAGGTGCCGGCTAATCTCATTGCCCAGAGCGCCGCGACCGGCCAATCGCAAGCTTTGCGGCCGTATCCACAGTTCCTTGCGATCAACGGCAATTTATTTAACGCAAGATCGAATTACAATTCCGCACAACTTACGGTGACCAAGCGGTTCAGCGCTGGTCTGCAGTTTGATTTGAACTATACGTGGTCCCGGATGCTGGACGATCAGGATTCGTCGGGTTGGGGCAGCCGCGACGGCGGGCAGAACTATCAGTACGCCTACGATCCCAGAGCTAACTACGCGCCCTCCAACTTCGACATCCCACACATGTTTAAGGGCGACCTCACATATCAACTGCCTTTTGGTAGGGGGCGCACGTACATGAACCGCGGCGGAATCCTTGACGCCATTTTAGGCGGCTGGCAGGCATCGACTCTGTTCGTTCTCGAAACCGGCCGTCCTTTCACCGTCACCGTTGGAACGAATAACAACAGCGGCGCTCTCGGCGGTAAATGGTATCCCAACCTGGTAGGCGATCCTTCAGTGGCCAATCCGTCTGTTGCCCAGTGGTTCAATCCGGCGGCTTTTGCCATCCCGGCGAAAGGCACCTTTGGCAACTCTGGCCGCAATACATTGCGCGGACCGGGCATCCAGGACGTCGATTTCTCGCTAGGGAAGAATTTTCATATCCCGCTCTGGGGTGAAGGTGGCAACCTGCAACTCCGCTTCGATGCACTGAATGTGATGAATCATCCGAATTACGACATCCCGAATGCCGGTATTGGTACTGGAAACGTTGGTACCATCACATCACTCACCAACAATTACTCGACAACAGATAACGCTTTCGGGCCACGGAAATTGCAGCTTGGAGCGCGATTCTCGTTTTGATGAGCGGCTGCGCCGGCTGAGGCTGTAAACTTTCGGACATGGCGACTGCCGGCGCCGCGAAGTACTCCTGTTTCTTTCTCTGCCTCTTTCTTGCCGGCGGTTTGGAACTGCCGGCACAGGTCTCCGAGCACATGCAGCGCGCTCAGGAGGCGCTTAAAGCGGCGCGTCCGGCCGACGCCATTCGCGAGTTCAGCGCGGTTCTCGCCACCGATCCGAAAAATCTTGATGCGCGTGCGAACCTCGGCGTACTGCAATACTTTGCCGGCCACTATCGGGATGCGATCGGAAATCTGCGCAGCGCTCTTTCCCAAAAATCGGACTTGATCAAGCTGCGCGCCCTGCTCGGCATGGCGGAAAAGCGCACCGGCGAGAATGCGGCGGCGATTTCCGATCTGGAGCAAGCGTTTCCCCATCTCGCTGAGCAAAAGCTGAAAGTCGAAGCCGGGATGGAGCTGATCGAGCTGTACTATGGGCGCTCCGATCTCGGGAAGGCCGCTGAAGTTGCCAATGTGCTGCGGCAGCTAAAGCCGGACGATCCCGACATTCTTTACACGGCGCACCGTATCTACTCGGAGCTGGCTGACGAAACCACGCTGGCGCTCGCGATGATCGCGCCGGATTCCGCCCGCATGAAGCAACTCACCGCGCACGAGCTGGCCCGCCAAGCCAAAGATGAGGCTGCTATTGCGCGTTACCGCGAGGCGATCGCGATTGACCCCAAGCGATCGGACCTTCACTTCGAGCTGGCCGAGATGCTGAACAGCTCCTCGTCGGAAGCCGATAAGGTGGAAGCGGAGAAAGAATACCGGACCGCCCTTTCGCTGGATCCGTTCGATGAAAAATCGGTGTGCCGTTTGGGAGACGCCGCGGTGCGGCATGCGGATTCCACGACCGCCGAGAAATATTATCGTCAGGCGCTTGCGATGCAGCCCAATGATCCCGAGGCGAATCTATCATTGGCGAAAATTCTGATGAATGCGCATCGCTCGAAAGAAGCGCTTCCGTTTCTTGAAAAATCGCTAACCGTCGAGCCCTTCAACCCGTCCGCCCACTACCGATTGAGTGTTCTGTATCGCGAACTGGGCCGCGCCGAAGACGCTCGCCGCGAAATGGCGCAATTCCAGAAGCTCAAAAAAATGAAAGCGCGCCTGGCGGAAATTTATCAGGACATGCACGTTACCTCTCTTAAAGCCACTAAACCGGATTCCGATACCCAGTAAGTTCACATCGCAAACAATTGGTATATACTGCCTTCTACAAGCTCAGGAGGGTACAGGGATGAACCGCTTGTTGCAGGTTGCGCTTGCCGTCTTTTTCGCGCTGGTCGTCGCCGCTGTACGAATGCCCGCGCAAACTTTTGGCCAGATCACCGGCCAGATCACCGATTCTTCCGGCGCCGCCGTTCCGGATGCCGCGATTACGCTAAGGAACGTCGCCACGGATGCCATTCGCCAGACCGTGAGTACCGCGTCGGGCGATTACAGTTTTCCTTCGCTGCCGCCCGGCACCTACAACGTCCAGGCGGAAAAACAGGGCTTCAAAAAAAGCGAAAGTAACAACGTGACCGTGCAGGTTCAGCAGACCGTGCGGCTCGACATGACACTCGCCGTTGGCCAAGTAACCGAATCCGTGGTAGTCAACGCGAGCGCCGTTGCGCTGCAAGCCGAAAATGCAACGGTGGGAACAGTGGTCGAGAACCGGCGCATCGTGGATTTGCCGCTCAACGGGCGCAACTTTTTGCAGCTTGTCGCGCTCGCCCCCAACGTCACCACGTTATCGCCGTCCGCCGGCCAGGCGGGCGCGCGGCAAGGCGGCGACCGAGCCAATCAATCGATTTCGGTGGCCGGCCAGCGGACCATGTTCGATTACTTCACGCTTGATGGCGTGAACAACACCGATCCGAATTTCAATACCTACGTCATTCTGCCTTCGATTGACGCTCTGCAGGAATTTAAAGTGCAGACGGGCGTGTATCCGGCTGAGTTCGGGCACAACGCCACGCAGATCAACGTGCTCACGAAATCCGGCGGCAATCAATTCCATGGCGCGTTATTCGAATTTTTGCGCAATGACGTGCTGGATGCCAGGCCCTATTCGTTCACCAATAAGCCCCAGGATAAGAGTCCATTCAAATGGAACCAGTTCGGTTTTGAGCTCGATGGTCCGGTGATTATACCCAAGGTCTTTCATGGCAAGGATAAACTGTTTTTCCTGGCCAACTATGAGGCTTTCCGGCGGCGGCAGCAGTTTCAGGCAGGCGCGCGCACCGTGCCCACCGCTGCGATGTTCAACGGTGATTTCAGCGCGCTCCCGAGAACCATTTACGATCCCAACAGTGGACATACTCCGTTTCCCGGCAACCTCATTCCGACCAATCGCTTCGACCCGATCTCGGTGAAACTGCTGCCGTATTATCCGAGCGCCAATATTGCGAGTCTGAACAACAATTTCGTCCGCTCGACATCGTCACCCATTAACAAGGATTTGTTCGTGCTTCGTATGGACTACGTCGAATCGGCCAAATCCCAATGGGCCGGACGGTATAGCTGGGGCGATGAGAACCAATCGAACCAAGGCATTTCGCTTGATGGCACCAAAATTCTGACAAACGTTGAAGAGTACATGGGCTCGAACACGCGGATGCTGTCGCCCAATATGGTGAACGAAGCGCGCTATGGCTATACACGCTTCTATAATTCGATCGGAACATTTCTGGCGTTTCAAACCGATGTAGTTAGCCAGGTCGGTATTCCCGGATTGAATCCGGGCGATCCAGTACAGTGGGGGATTCCGAACGTCACGCTGAGCAACGGATATGCCGGCTTCGGAGACAGCACGGAAGGGCCGTACGCGAACGACAACAATACGATGCAATTGTCGGACAATTTGTCGATCGTCAAAGGCAAGCACACGTTCCGATTCGGCGGCGAATACCGGCGCGACAACTATAACCAGGTAGGAAATCAGTTTGCGCGCGGCCAGTTTACGTTCCAGGCCAACGCCACGCAAGCGCCAGATAAAACCGGCGGCGATAGCTTTGCGGAATTTTTGCTGGGGGACATGTACCAATCGGAGGCGGCTGTAGCTATCGCAAACGCGAAGTTTCAGCGCAACGTGTGGTCGTTCTATATCGACGATTCCTGGAAGGTCACTTCGAAGCTGACGCTATCTCTCGGCTTGCGATATGAAATTACGCCGCCGTTCAACGATATCCTCTACAACGCGTTTTCGGTGTACATGCCGTATTTCGATTTCACGCCCCAGGTAAGCGATCCCGCTCGCCATCCGCAATTCGTGCGGCAGGCGCCTTGCACGGATGCCTACTACCAGATACCGATTCGCTGGCCGGACATCAACACGAACTGCAGCGGCGTCCTGGGAGACAAGCTGGTCCAGACGGATTACAACGATTTCGGGCCGCGCATCGGCATCGCCTATTCGCCAACATCAAAATGGGTGTTCCGGCTGGGCGCGGGCATGTTCTATAACCAGGACACGGGCAATCCGCGTTTCGATCTGGCGCGCAACGTCGCCGGACGCATTCGCACCAATTCCCAGCCGCTCGATCCGACTCTGTTCTGGAGTAACGCGCTCGCCGCTCTCGGCGGCGGGGCCACGGCGAACATAAAAGCTCCCTATTCGTTTGCCAACAAGTATGAACGGCGAACGCCCTACACGTGGGAATACCTTTTGAATGTGCAGCGCGATCTGGGTCACGAGTTCGTCGTGGAATTGGGCTACCTCGGCTCGATCAGCCGCAAGCTCGAATCGTTGCGCGCGGTGAACGAGACTCTTCCCGGAACCACTCCCATAGCGACTCGCGTTCCCTATGCCGAGTTTGGCCGCATTCAGCTTGTAGATAACGGCGCCAATGGCGCTTACAATTCGGCCAGCATCAAACTGACCAAACGCTATAGCGCCGGCTTCAGTCTGCTGACCTCTTATACCTATTCGCGGTCCGTGGATGATTCGAGCGGTATCCGTGTGCAGGGCTTCGATACGCTCTTTCCGCAGAACAGCTATTGTCTGAAATGCGAGTGGGGCCTCTCGGCATTCGATACCCGGCACCGCATGGCGACGTCGCTGTTGTGGGACTTGCCGATCGGAAAAGGCCGGAAAGCCAATGTGCAAAACGGCTTCCTAAACGCTCTTGTGGGAGGATGGCAAACCGGCGCGATCTGGACCGTGCAGACCGGATTCCCGCAAAACATAAATATTGGAAGCACCGATCGCTCCCGAGCAGGCGGGCTATTCGATCGCCCGAACGCCACCGGTGTCAGCGCCTATGAAGACAGCCCCACGCCGTCGCGGTGGTACAACCCCGCTGCCTTTGTGCTGCAGCCCGAGGGCACTTTCGGCAATGTCGGACGCAACACCGCCATCGGGCCGGGAATTTTCGCGCTCGATTTCTCGGCTCACAAGGAATTTCAAATGCCTTACTCCGAGCGGCACGCGCTGCAGTTCCGCTTTGAGGCGTTTAACGTCCTGAATCACCCTGTGTGGGGCGGGCCGAACACAAACACGCAATCGGGAGGATTCGGCACTATTACAGGGACTGCCATCGCGATGCGCGAGTTGCAAATGGCATTGAAATATATTTTCTAGAACGATGAAGTTTCTGTTGTTCGTTCTATGCGCCGCTGGGCTGGCGTTCGGCCAGCCCGGCATTTTCACCAAAGAAGATCTGATCAAATACACACCGGATTGGAAGGGAGAGCGCTTCGCCGACGGCCGGCCCAAAGTGCCGGACGCCATTCTCGATCGCATGAAGAACGTGACGCTCGAGGAGGCATGGGCGGTTCTGCGCGAGTCCGGTTTTACACATGAGTACGAAGACGGCTGGCTGAGTATTCATCCGGATAAAGTGTTGGTGGGGCGCGCGCTGACTGCGCAGTGGCTGCCGGGCCGGCCCGATATTCATAAGGTCATCGAAGAGCAAGGCAAAAAAGACGGGCGCGTCGGTGGGCAAAACGCCTGGCCGGTGGACATGCTGCAGCCGCGGGATGTTTATGTCTGCGATCACTTTGAGTTAAAGCAGGATGGGCCGTCAATTGGCGATAACGTCGGGAATGCGATCTACGCCAGGAGCCATAACGGCATCGTCTACGCCGGCGCGGTGCGCGATATTAACGGGCTGAACGAACTGAACGATTTTGTTTCATTTGTGCGCTTTTACGATCCGTCGCATCATTTCAGCACTCTGGGGCCGAGGCTGAATTCGACTATGATCGGCATCAATATTCCGATCCGCATCGGCAACGCCACGGTCATGCCGGGAGATGTGGTGCTGGGGCGTAACGGCGGCGTGCTTTTCATTCCGCCTCAGCTGGCTGAGAAGGTCGTGAAGGCGTCCGAGATTACGCGGTTGCGCGATATTTTCGGCCACCAGCGACTGCGCGAGCAGAAATACACCGCTGGACAGATCGATGCCCGCTGGTCCAATCCGATTGAGCAGGATTTCACCGGATGGTTGAAAGAAAATCGCGAAAAATTGCCGGTGGCGAAAGAGCAGATAGATGAAGTTATCCGTGAACGAACGCATTAATTCGCGTAGATCGTTTCTCGTTTCGGCTGGCGGCGCGTTCGCGCTTCCTGCGCTGGCGCGTGCTCTCGAATCCGCCAGGCAGAAGCCGAAGCTAAAGATTACCGATGTCCGAACGGCGGAAGTGCGCGTCCATGGGCTGCAGACGCACGTGCGGGTCTATACGGATGCCGGGCTGATTGGGCAAGGCGAGGCGACGGATGCGGCGGTGGGCACGGCGGCGCTGGTGCGATCGTTCCGGCCGTTTTTGATCGGCAAAGATCCGATGAACGTCGATGCGATTTGGGAGCAGATCCGCGTGTCGGGCATTTTTGCCGGCGCGCAAGGCGGCCAATATGTTACTGCATTGACGGGCGTCGAGATTGCGCTGTGGGACTTGGCAGGCAAAGCGCTTGGGCTGCCGATTTATCAACTGCTCGGCGGCAAATTTCGCGATCGTGTGCGCATGTATTGCGATTCGGATATGAGAGATCCGTTGGCTGCCGAAGCGGACAAGAAGAAAGAATGGATTAAGGCGAATGGCTTCACGGCCATGAAGATCGATATCGATGATGCTAGAGATCCGGCGCGCTTCGACCGCGTGAACTGGACGGCCAGCAATGGCGAAATCGACCGCATGGTGAACTGGGTGCGACACACTCGCGAGACGATTCCCAAGGAGATGGACCTTGCCGTCGACATGCATGGGCGCTACGATGCCACCACTGGTAAGCGCGTGGCCATCGAGCTGGAGCCGTATCGGCTGCTGTGGCTGGAAGAGCCGGTACCGCCCGAGAACATCGATGCTATGGCGGATATTCGGCATTCGACGAAGACGCCGATTTGCTGTGGGGAGAATCTTTTCCTGCGGTGGGGATATCAGCAGCTTCTGGAGAAGCGAGCTGCCGATATCATTATGCCCGATATTCAGAAATGCGGCGGTTTATCGGAGGCGCGCAAAATCGCTAATATGGCGCAGGCCTACTACGTGCCTTTTGCACCGCACTGCGTGGTTTCGCCGATCGGGACTATGGCCTCAGCGCATGTTTGCGCTTCGGTGCCGAATTTCCTGGTTTGCGAATGGCACTGGATCAATGAGTTGGATCTTTGGCGGAGCTTCGT
>JACZDD010260132.1_pt1 | contig 13941 bp, 11 predicted proteins | sample 8641771 | NCBI WGS metagenome assembly JACZDD01 (sample SAMN15324614, study PRJNA640507) | soil metagenome | isolation source: intercropping peanut in the second line | place: China: Luxin town, Laibin City, Guangxi Province | collected 2019-07-25 | depth 10cm m | reverse complement strand
TATCGGCTTGACGGCCTGCGCATCGCGGCCGGCGGGTTTACGAATCTTTCGCGCGATCATCTCGACTATCATCCGACCATTGAAGCTTATTTCGCCGCCAAGCTGCGGCTGTTCGCGGATCTGATCGTGGCCGGCGGCACGGCGGTCGTCGGGATCGACGATTGTTATGCCGGGCAGGTTGTGGATGCAGCGCGCAGGCACGGGCTGAAGGTCATGACCGTCGGTGAGCACGGCGAGGACATCAAACTGGCCGGCGGCGCCATCGATGGTTTCGCCCAGGTCATCGACATCGCTCACGGTGGCCGCACATATAAAGTGAAGCTGCCGCTGGTCGGTGCCTTTCAGGTGCAGAACGCCGCCCTTGCGGCGGGTCTCGCCATCGCAACCGGTGCCGAGCCGGCGCGCACTTTCGCAGCGCTCGAGCATCTTACCGGTGCGAAGGGGCGGCTTGAGCTCGTCGGCAACCGTAACGGCGCGCCGATCTTTATCGACTATGCACATAAGCCTGACGCGCTCAAGAAAGCGCTGGGAAGCCTCCGCCCTTACGCGAAGGGCAAGCTGACCGTGGTGTTCGGTGCCGGCGGCGACCGCGACAGCGGCAAGCGGCCGATCATGGGCCGCGTCGCCATCGAAGGGGCGGACAAGGTTATCGTCACCGACGACAATCCGCGCAGCGAGAGTCCCGCCGCGATCCGCGCCGCCATTCTCGCCGATGCGCCGGGCGCGTCCGAAATCGGCGACCGCGCGGAAGCAATCCGCAAGGCGATCGCAGATCTCAGAAGCGGTGACGTCCTGCTGATCGCCGGCAAGGGCCATGAGACGGGACAGATCGTGGGTGATCGCATCTTGCCGTTCTCGGATCACGAGGCGGTTGCGGCTGCGTTACAGGGCAGGGTGGCATGAGCGCGCTGTGGTCAATCGACGCGATGTCGGACGCGATGCAAGCCGAGCGCGCGGGAAATTTGCCCGCCGGGATTTCCGGCATCTCCATCGACAGCCGCACGCTGAGCAAAGGCGACGCATTCTTTGCGATCCAGGGCGACAATCGTGACGGCCACGACTTCGTCGACGGTGCGCTGAAAGCCGGCGCTGCTCTGGCTGTGGTGGCGAAAGGTCAGCGCCAGCGGTTTGCCGACGCGCCACTGCTGGTCGTTGACGATGCGCTGGTGGGCTTGCGGGCGCTCGGACGTGCCGCGCGCGAGCGTCTGCGCGGCAAGGTCATTGCGGTCACCGGCTCAGTCGGCAAGACCACGACCAAGGAGGCGCTTCGGATCGCGCTGTCGGCCGACGGCGAAACGCACGCATCCGTTGCTTCGTACAACAATCACTGGGGCGTTCCGCTCTCGCTGGCGCGCTGCCCGGCGTCGGCGAAGTACGCAGTGTTCGAGATCGGCATGAACCATGCCGGCGAAATAACGCCGCTGACGAAACTCGCCCGGCCGCACGTTGCGGTGATCACGACGATCGAGCCGGTGCACTTGGAATATTTCGGTACGCTCGAGAAGATTGCCGATGCGAAGGCTGAGATTTTCGCCGGCGTCGAAGCGGGCGGCGCGGTCGTGCTCAATGTCGACAATGCGCAGTTCGCGCAGCTTGCTGCCGTGGCCCGCGCGGCCGGCATCAAGCGCATCGTTTCGTTCGGCGAACACAAGCAAGCCGATGCGCGGCTGTTGCGCATTTCCTTGCAGGCTGACTCGTCGACGGTGGAAGTCAGCATCCTGCGGCAGCCTGTGACCTACAAGGTCGGAATGCCGGGCCGCCATATTGCACTCAACACGCTTGCCGTGCTCGCGGCCGCTTCGCTCGCCGGTGCCGACCTCGCGCTCGCCGCGCTTGCGCTGGGCAATCTCAGACCGCCGAGTGGCCGCGGTACGCGCAGCATGCTGACGGTACCGGGTGGAACCGCTCTGCTGATCGACGAAAGCTATAACGCCAACCCTGCATCCATGCGCGCGGCAATCGCGCTGCTGGCGGAGGCCCCGATCGGGCAGCAGGGCCGTCGCATTGCCGTTCTCGGCGACATGCTGGAGCTTGGCCCGCAGGGCGGCGAATTGCACCGTGCACTCGCAAATGTGATCGCGGAAACGGGTATCGACCTCGTTTTTTGCTCGGGACCGCTTATGCACCATCTGTGGGAGGCTCTTCCCTCGGGTGCCCGGGGCGGGTATGCCGAGACCGCGGCGGCGCTGGAGCCGGCTGTACTCGAGGCCATTGGTGCCGGCGACGCCGTGATGGTGAAAGGGTCCCTCGGTTCGAAAATGGGTCCAATCGTCAAAGCATTGGAGAAGCAATTCCCCAAGCAGACCACGCTCGAGAGAGCGCCAGGCTGAAAGTCAGGGTTTGACCCGATGTTCTATTGGCTGACCGAGCTTTCCGACAAAATCTCGTTCTTCAACGTCTTTCGCTACATCACTTTCCGCACCGGCGGTGCGATTGTCACCGCGCTCGTCTTTGTCTTCTTGTTCGCCGGCCCGATCATCGACGTCCTGCGCCTCAAGCAAGGCAAGGGACAACCGATCCGCAGCGACGGCCCGCCGTCTCATCTCGTCACCAAGAAGGGCACGCCGACCATGGGCGGGCTGATGATCCTGTCCGGCCTGCTGGTGTCGACGTTGCTCTGGGCCAACCCGCGCAGCCCCTATGTGTGGGTCGTGCTCGGGGTGACGCTCTCTTTCGGGATCATCGGCTTCTATGACGACTATCTCAAAATCACGAAGCAGACCGATGCCGGGTTTTCTGCCCGAACCCGTTTGATCATAGAAACGGCGATCGCGGTGCTCGCCTGCACGGCGATGATGCATCTCGGCCGCGGAGCAATTTCGACATCGCTGGTGTTCCCGTTCTTCAAGGATCTGGCGATCAATCTCGGGTGGGCATTCGTTTTGCTCGGCGGCTTTGTGATCGTCGCCGCCGGCAACGCCGTCAACCTCACCGACGGTCTCGATGGCCTGGCGATCGTGCCGGTCATGATCGCGGCAGCAACCTTTGGCTTGATTTCATATCTCGCCGGCAACGCCGTATTCGCGGAGTATCTGCAGATTCGCTATGTGGCCGGCACCGGCGAGCTCGCCGTGCTTTGCGGGGCGGTGACCGGCGCCAGTCTGGGTTTTCTTTGGTTCAACGCGCCGCCGGCATCGATCTTCATGGGCGATACGGGATCCCTCGCGCTCGGCGGTCTGCTCGGCGCGGTCGCCGTCGCCATCAAACACGAGATCGTGCTGGCGATCGTCGGCGGACTGTTTGTGCTCGAAGCCGTATCCGTGATCGTCCAGGTGGTGTCGTTCAAGTTGACCGGCAAACGCGTTTTCAAGATGGCCCCCATTCACCACCACTATGAGCAGCTTGGCTGGACCGAGCCGCAGATCGTCATCCGCTTCTGGATCGTCGCGGTCGTGCTGGCCCTGGCAGGGCTCGCGACATTGAAGTTGAGATGACATTCATGGCGTGCGCTAACGCCATGAATGACATCCCGGAAGCCGCCGCATGGCGACGGCTATCCGGGATCCATCTACCTTGCCTCTGGATCCCGGGTCTGCAGGGCACCAATAGTGGTGCGCTGCGCCCGGGATGACAAAGGTGTCACATTGATCCCCGTCACGACGTTTGCCGGACAACGGGTCGCGCTCTTCGGCCTCGGCAGCTCCGGTCTTTTGGCGGCGCGCGCGCTGAAAGACGGCGGCGCCGACGTGATCGCCTTTGATGATGACGCTCAAAAAATCGCCGAAGCGCGGGCTGCAGGGATAAAGACGCAAGATCTGCGCAATCTCGACTGGGGGAAAACCGCGGCGCTGGTGCTGGCGCCCGGGGTTCCGCTGACGCACCCGCAACCGCACTGGACGGTCGACCTGGCACGCAAGGCCAAGGTCGAAGTCATCGGAGACATCGAGCTGTTCTGCCGGGAGCGCGCAAGATCCGGCGCAGAATGCCGGCTCGTGGCGATTACGGGCACAAACGGCAAGTCCACGACGACAGCGCTCACGGCGCATCTTTTGCAGAGCGCGGGCGTCGACGCGCAGATGGGCGGCAATATCGGCGTGCCCGTTCTGGCACTCGCGCCGTTCATGGCGGGCCGCACCTATGTTCTGGAAGTTTCGTCCTACCAGATTGATCTTGCGCCATCGCTGAAAGCGACTGTCGGCATCCTCCTGAATGTCACGGAAGACCATCTCGATCGTCACGGCACCATGGAACGCTACGCCGCAATCAAGGAACGGCTTGTTGCCGATGTCGAGAGGAACGGCACGGCCATCATCGATATTGACGACGCCAATACCCGCGCGGCGGCCGATCGGATTCAGCGGTCGGGCAAAAATGTCGTCCGTGTTTCCGTCGAGTCGTCATTGCACGACGGATATTTCGCGCAAGGGAGCCGCATCATGCGCGCCGCCGGCGGCAAGACCCAGGCCGTGGCGGATCTCGCGGGAATTGGCTCGCTGCGCGGTTTGCACAACGCGCAGAATGCCGCCTGCGGGATAGCGGCTTGTGTCGCGCTGGGCGTCGACCTGCCCGCGATTCAGAAAGGTCTCGCCAGCTTCCCCGGCCTTGCGCACCGCATGCAGCAGGTTGGCCGCAAGGGGAACGTGCTGTTCGTCAATGACTCGAAGGCGACCAATGCCGATTCAGCCGCCAAGGCACTGGCAAGTTTCAACGACATCTATTGGATTGCCGGCGGGAAGCCGAAAACGGGCGGGATCGTGAGCCTTGCCGAATTTTTTCCGCGCATCCGCAAAGCCTATCTGATCGGCGAGGCGGCGAAGGAATTCGCGCAGACGCTGGAAGGCCGGGTGCCGTATGAGATCAGCGGGGTACTCTCCGCCGCGGTTGACGGGGCGCCCCGCGATGCCGCCGCGGCCAGGCTCGACGAGCCGGTTGTGCTGCTTTCACCGGCCTGCGCCTCTTTCGACCAGTACCGTAATTTCGAAGTGCGCGGCAAAGCCTTTACCGATGTCGTGCTGGCAATACCCGGCTTGACCGCGACTGTTAAATAACCTTAGCCCCAGCTGATTATGTTTGTCGTGACAGACGTCAAAATTATTCCGAGCGTCGCCGTAACCACGACAACCCAAAAGCTGACAATCGCAGCCCCGACAACGCGCTGAGCAATTTCCTTGATCATGCTGCACCTCTCGACCGGCAACATGAGTCGATTGGCAGCAGCCTGCAATGAGACTCGGTCGTTAAGCTAAAACATCAACGTAAATTCGCTCGCCGAGGAGTGATTATAGGGTCGCCTGTGGGGACGCGTTGGGGGTAAAGGGGTCGTGCTCTTTTTCGCCGCACATCCGTCTTCGCGACCATTGAGCCTTGGCTTTTGCACAGGCCTCCCAGCGGTCGCTGGCCGGGTGGCACCCGCAATTTTGGCTATTCCGCCGCTCAACGTTGACCGAGTTGCGCGCTGGCGAGCGCGATTGCGTTAATGCTTCCTAAACCGCGAAGCGTCAGCTTGAGCCGGACGGGGACTCAAGGATGCTTTCGCGCGCGCAACGCACGCCCTTCGGTGAATGGTGGTGGACGGTCGACCGGCTGACGCTTGCCGCGATTGGCGCGTTGATGTTGGCCGGCGTCGTGCTTTCGCTTGCCGCAAGCCCGCCCGTCGCGGGCCGGCTCGGGCTCGACCCGTTCTATTTCGTCAATCGCCATATTCTCTTCCTTCTGCCGTCAATTGCCGTGATGCTTGGCGTGTCCTTCCTCAGTCCCCAACAGGTCCGTCGGCTGTCATTGCTCATCTTTGCCGTGAGCCTGGTCCTGGCCGCGGCGACGCCCTTCTTCGGCCCGGAGATCAAGGGCGCGCGGCGCTGGCTGATCCTTTTCAGCGTCAGCATTCAACCGTCTGAGTTCCTCAAGCCCGCCTTTGTCATCATTGTCGCCTGGCTATTCGGCGAATCTGCAAAGCGGCCCGACATGCCGGCCAACACATTCTCACTGATGCTCCTGTTGACGGTCGTGGCGCTGCTGGTGCTGCAGCCAGATTTCGGCCAGACGATGCTGATCGCCCTGGTATGGAGCGCGCTCTTCTTCATGGCCGGCATGCGTGTCGTCTGGGTTTTCGGCATTGCCGGTTTAGCCGGCGGGGGCCTGCTCAGCGCGTACTACACGGTGCCGCACGTTGCGCGCCGGATTCAGCGTTTCCTCGACCCGGCGTCGGGCGACACCTTTAACATCGACATCGCAACCGAAAGCTTCATGCGCGGCGGCTGGTTAGGCAAGGGACCGGGCGAGGGGACGATAAAGCGGCTCCTGCCGGAGAGCCATACAGACTTCGTCTTTGCGGTGGCCGCGGAGGAATTTGGCATCGCGCTATGCCTTGTGATCGTCGCATTGTTCGCCTTCATCGTCATCCGCATGCTGCTTCGGGCTATGCGCAACGACGACCCGTTCACGCGGTTTGCGGCAGCCGGCCTTACCATTCTTTTCGCCACGCAATCGGCGATCAACATGGCGGTGAACTTGCACCTAATTCCGGCAAAAGGCATGACGTTGCCGTTCATTTCCTACGGCGGCTCCTCGATGATTTCGCTCGGTTATGCGATGGGTATGCTGCTGGCGCTGACGCGGGAGCAGCCGCGCGCGGCGATAATCGCGCCTGATCTTGCGGTGGCCGGGAGCCGGGTCTGATGCCTGCGAGCGGCGCGCCGCTCGTCCTGCTTGCGGCCGGGGGCACCGGCGGTCATCTTTTTCCGGCGGAAGCGCTCGCCATCGCGCTCGATAAGCGCGGCATCGCGATTGAGCTTGCGACCGACCACCGCGCAGCGCACTACAAATTTCCGGCGCGGACCATGCACATCATCCCCAGCGCGACATTGCGCGGGCGCGATCCGATATCGATGGCAAGGACCGCGACGCTGCTATCTCTGGGCAGCGTCAAGGCATGGTTGATGCTGGGCCGTGTCATGCCCAAGGCCGTGGTCGGCTTTGGTGGTTATCCGACTGTCCCGCCGCTGCTTGCCGCAAGCTGGCGCAAGATTCCGACGGTGCTGCACGAGCAGAACGGCGTCATGGGCCGTGCGAATGCGTTTCTCGCTCCGCGGGTGACCGCCATCGCCACCGGGTTTCATTCGCTCAAGAATTTCAATCGGCACTGGCAGAGCAAGATCACGTTTACCGGCAACCCGCTACGGCCTCAGGTGCTCGCAGCCGGCCAGATTCCCTATGCGGCGCCGGCGGTTGGAAAATTCAATTTGCTGGTGTTTGGTGGCAGCCAGGGCGCCCGCGTGATGTCGCAAATCGTGCCGGCGGCTGTCGCGCAGCTCGATGCGAATCTTGGCACTCGGCTCAACATTGTCCAGCAGTGCCGCGCCGAGGATCTCGACGCAGTGCGTGCGACCTACACCCGGCTCGGGGTCGCCGCCGAGGTCGCCTCCTTTTTTGCCGATCTCCCCGCGCGCATCGCCGCTTCACACCTGGTGGTTTCGCGCTCGGGCGCATCGACCGTGGCCGAGCTTTCGGCGATCGGTCGTCCCGCCGTCCTTGTCCCGCTGCCACACGCGCTGGATCAGGACCAACTCGCCAATGCGGGGGTCATCGAGGCCGCCGGCGGTGCGATCCGCATCGAGGAGCGGGATTTCACGGCCGAGCGCCTGGCCCGAGAAATCACGGCGCTGTCGAATGACCCAGCGCGGCTGGCAAAGATGGCACAGGCGGCCAAAAGCTGCGGCACGACCGATGCCGCCGAAAAGCTGGCCGACCTGGTAATAAAGGTGGCGGGAATTTGAGCATTGACCCTTGGCCGGTCTTGTTTCGGCCTTTCATGTCCTGCATGAGATAGCGGCAGATACGGGGAGCGCGGGGTTTCCGCGCATCCGGTGCAAGGCTGAGGGCGATTTACATGAAGCTGCCGCGCGACATCGGCCCGGTGCACTTCGTCGGGATCGGCGGCATTGGCATGAGCGGCATTGCCGAAGTCCTGGCCAATCTCGGGTACAGCGTGACCGGCTCCGACGTCGCCGATAGCGCCAACGTCAAGCGATTGCGTGACAAGGGCGTGAAAGTTGCGATCGGCCACAAGGCTGAAAATATCAACGGCGCCGACGTGGTGGTCGTTTCCTCCGCAATCAAGCGCGACAATCCCGAACTGGTCGCCGCGCGCGCCAAGCGCCTGCCGGTCGTACGGCGCGCCGAAATGCTTGCGGAACTGATGCGGCTGAAGAGCTGCATCGCTGTCGCCGGCACGCACGGAAAGACAACGACGACGTCGCTCGTAGCCTCCTTGCTCGACGCCGGCGGCCTCGACCCCACAGTGATCAACGGTGGCATCATCAATGCCTACGGGACCAATGCCCGGCTCGGCGCTGGCGACTGGATGGTGGTCGAGGCGGATGAATCGGACGGCACGTTTCTCAAGCTGCCCGCCGACATCGCCATCGTCACCAATATTGACCCCGAGCACCTCGACCACTTCCGCACATTCGACGCCGTGCAGGACGCATTCCGCGCCTTCGTCGAGAACGTGCCGTTCTATGGATTTGCGGTGATGTGCACGGACCACCCGGTTGTCCAGACACTGGTCGGCAAGCTCGAGGATCGCCGCATTCTCACTTATGGTGAGAACCCGCAGGCCGATGTTCGCCTCACCGATCTCGGCCATCTCAACGGCGAGTCCCAGTTTTCCGTCCTCTTCCGCGATCGAAAGGGCAAGACCGAGCACAAGATCGACAAGCTCAGCCTGCCGATGCCGGGCCGTCATAACGCATTGAACGCAACCGCGGCCATCGCGGTTGCACACGCGCTCGGGATCAAAGCCGAAGTCATCCGTAAGGCGATTGCAGGCTTCGGTGGGGTCAAGCGGCGCTTCACGCGCGTTGGCGAATGGAACGGTGCGGTCATCATCGACGACTACGCGCATCATCCGGTCGAGATCGCCGCGGTGCTGCGCGCGGCCCGCGAAAGCGCCAAGGGTCAGGTGATCGCGGTAATGCAGCCGCACCGCTATACGCGGCTGCACGATCTGTTCGAACAATTCTGCACCTGTTTCAACGACGCCGACCTTGTCGTCATCGCGCCGGTCTATCCGGCCGGGGAGCAGCCCATCCCCGGCGCCGACCGCGACGCGCTGGTGACCGGCCTGCGCTCGCGCGGGCACAAGCAGGCAATGCCGCTGGACGGACCCGAGAAACTGGCGCCGTTGATTAAAAAACTGGCGAAGCTCGGCGACTATGTGGTCTGCCTCGGTGCCGGCTCGATCACCCAGTGGGCCTACGCCCTTCCAGCGGAATTGAAGGCGCTATGAGCTTTCCCGACACCGTTCCCGAGCTGAAGGCGAAAATGCCCGAGTTGCGAGGCCGGCTGCTCGCCAATCAGGCGCTCGGGGAATTCACCTGGTTCCGGGTTGGCGGTCCTGCGCAGGCCTTTTTCATGCCGGAGGATGAAAACGATCTTGCATATTTCCTGCGCAACCTGCCGCCGGAAATTCCAACCGTCGTCATTGGTGCCGGCTCGAATCTCATCGTGCGTGACGGTGGCGTGCCCGGCGTCGTGATCAGGTTGGGGCGCGGCTTCAACGACGTGAAGACCGAAGAGCATCGCGTCACCGCCGGAACGGCGATGCTCGACGTGATGGTGGCGCGAGCGGCGCAGACGGCGGGTATCGCCGGATTGGCGTTTCTCAGCGGCATTCCTGGAACGATCGGCGGTGCGCTGCGCATGAACGGCGGCGCCTATGGCGGCGAGACCAAGGACGTTTTTGTCGAAGCGCGCGGTGTCGACCGGCAGGGAAACATGCGCACTTTCAGCAACGGCGACATGGGCTTTTCCTACCGCCACTGCGCGGTACCCGATGATGTGACATTCACCTCGGCGGTTTTTCACGGCCGCGCCGGAGCGCCTGAAGAGATCGCCGCGGAGATGGCGACGATCAAAAAGAAGCGCGAAGCCAGCCAGCCGCGCAACCGGACCGGCGGCTCGACTTTCAAAAATCCACCGGGCCACAGCGCGTGGAAACTGGTCGACGATGCCGGCTGCCGTGGTTTGACCATCGGCGGTGCGCAGGTGTCGGAGCTGCACAGCAATTTTCTCATCAATCTCGGCGGTGCCAGCGCGGCCGATATCGAGACGCTGGGCGAGACGGTCCGCGAACGGGTGAAGGCTCATTCCGGCGTTGAGCTGGAGTGGGAGATCAAGCGGGTCGGGGTGAAGGCTTGAAACGATGAAGCACGTCGCCGTCCTGATGGGAGGCTGGTCGGCCGAGCGCGAGATTTCGCTGCGCTCGGGTAAGGCGTGCGCCGACGCACTCGAGCGGTCGGGCTATCAGGTGAGCCGGATCGATGTCGATCGCGATGTCGCCGCAACCTTGCGCGCGCGCAAGCCGGACGTTGCGCTCAATGTGCTTCACGGCCGTCCGGGCGAAGACGGCACATTGCAGGGGCTGCTCGAGGTTCTCGGCATTCCTTACAGCCATTCGGGCGTGCTCGCGTCGGCGCTGGCGATGCAGAAAGACACCGCGAAGAGCGTGCTCAAGTCCGCAGGCGTGCCGGTGCCGGGTGGCATGGTGGCCGCGCGCAAGGAAGCAGCGAAGCGGCACCTGCTCCCGACACCTTACGTGATCAAGCCGCTGGCCGAAGGGTCCAGCGTCGGCGTCTTTATCGTGCGCGAGGATCATAAGCACCCGCCGCAGGAGTTGACGCGGGCCGACTGGAAGTTCGGCGACCAGATTCTCGTCGAGCCTTATATTCCCGGCAAGGAGCTCACCTGCGCAGTGATGGGCGACCTGGCGCTCGGCGTGATCGAAATCGTCCCGACCGTGAAGTTTTACGACTACGAAGCCAAATACGCGCCAGGCGGCTCGAAACACCTTTTACCGGCACCGATCGCGGCCGACGTCTACAGTGAGGTGCAGCGTCTGGCGCTCGCCGCACACCGCGCGCTCGGCTGCCGTGGCGTGGCACGCTCGGACTTCCGCTTCGACGACAGTCTTGGTGTGAAGGGGCTGTTCTGCCTGGAAGTGAACACCCAGCCGGGCATGACTGAGACCTCGCTGGTTCCGGAGCTTGCGGCGCATGCCGGGGTCGGCTTCGAGGATCTGGTCAAGTGGATGGTCGAGGACGCTTCGCTGGACCGCTAAAGTTAGCGGCTACCATCCAAAACCGCTCAAATTTTACTAATCATTTACCAATAAAGCCGAAGACTGGGCCCCTGGCGGCGCACCGCGCGCTTGGCTGCCGTGAAGTCGTGCGTGCGGGCAATCGTTGACGGCGGCGCTTGCGTGCCCCTCCGGGCACAACGTTTGGATAAGTAGGTCGCGATGGAAGGCCGGGGACGCCTCGCTCAATCGCTCACGCTGAAACGACGTGCATCGTTCGCTTTGTGGACGCGATCCTATGAGCCGCGTTGGCTGCGGGGTGCGCGCCGCTGGGGCATCTGGCTGGTCAACCTGAAAATTCCCCAGGGCGCAGGCGCGTCGGCCGCCGCAATGCTGCTGCTTGCAAGCGTCAGCTACGGCGCCATCAAGGGCGGCCACGGCGAACAGATCCTCGAGAACCTGCAGGACCTGTGCGATGCAGCTGCCAACAAAGTCGGCTTCCGGATCGCCGAAGTCGCGCTGACGGGCGAGCACGAACTCGGTCGCGACGAAATCCTGATGCTGGCCGGCGTCAGCGACCACTCCTCACTTTTGTTTCTCGACGCGGCGCGGGCCCGCGCGCGCCTGATGAACAATCCGTGGATCTCCGATGCAACCGTTCTTAAACTCTATCCCGACCGGCTGCGCATCGAGATCAAGGAGCGCAAACCGTTTGCGCTCTGGCAAAAGGACGGCCGCATTGCCCTGATCGCAGGCGAGGGCACCGTTCTTGAGACGACGGCACCGCCGCGTTTTGCAAACCTTCCCATGGTCGTTGGCACGGGCGCCGAACACGGTGCACATGCGTTCCTCGATCTGGTCCGCAGCTTTCCCGAAATCGCCCAAGCTACCGAATCCTCCGTGCTGGTCGCCGAACGGCGGTGGAATCTGCACCTGAAGAGCGGTGTCGAAGTCCTTCTGCCTGAAATCGAACCGGAGCGGGCACTCCGCACGCTTGTCGAGCTCGACCGCAGCAAGAAGCTGCTGTCGCGCGACATCGTCCTTGTCGATCTTCGACTGTCCGACCGTGTGACCGTCCGTCAGTCCGACGGTGCGGCAGCCGCGCGCGAGCAAGTGCTCAAGGATCTGGAGAAGGCAAAGAAGAAGCCGGCCAAGGGAGGCGAAGCATGACCGTGCTCCGCTTCGGGCTCACCCCAAAGATGAAGCCGGTTTCGCCCAAGCGCGCGGCGGTCGTTGCAGGTCTCGATATCGGCACCAGCAAGGTCGTGTGCCTGATCGCACGGCTCGAGCCGCAGGCGCCCCAGGATGTCCTGCGCCGGCGCAGCCACGGGGTCAGCCTGCTGGCCTTCTCCCACACCGCGGCCAGCGGCATGAAAGGCGGCTCCGTCGTCGACCTGGTCGAGGCCGAGGAGACGGTACGCCAGGCGATCGACATCGCCGAAAGCATGGCCGGCGTTCAGCTGCAGTCGGTCGTTGTCTCCATGTCGGGGGGCCGTCTCGGAAGCGAACGCTTTGTCGCAAACATTGATCTTGCCGGGGGCTCGGTCACCGAAAGGGATATCAGCCGTGTGCTGGCGGCCGCCAGCCGTCATTCGGTGCGCGACGGGCGCGCCGTCCTGCATTCCCTGCCGATCGGCTATGCCGTCGATGCCGCCACTGGCATCCGCGAGCCGCGCGGGATGCTTGGCCACCAGCTCGGCGTCGATATGCACATGGTCACCGCGGACGTTGCGACGGTGCAAAACCTGATGCTGACGGTGGAGCGCTGTCACCTGTCTGTGGAAGCCATGGTGTCGTCCCCCTATGTCGCGGGCCTTGCCGCGCTTGCCGATGACGAGGCCGATTTGGGCGTGGCGACTGTCGATATGGGCGCCGGAACCACTACTTTGGCGGTGTTTTCGGGCGGCAAGTTCGTCCATGCCGACGGCTTTGCCCTCGGCGGTAATCACGTGACCATGGATCTCGCCAGAGGTCTCAACACCCGGGTTGCCGACGCTGAGCGAATCAAAGCGATTTATGGCAGTGTTTTAGCGGGTGGATCGGATGAAAGGGACATGATCACCGTACCTCCGGTCGAAGATGACGAGCGTGAGCCGCCGCAGTTCGTTTCGCGTGCGTCGCTTGTCAGAATCATTCGTCCAAGGGTCGAGGAGATCCTGGAAATGGTGCGCGACCGTCTCGCAGCTTCGCCGTTCGCGGCTGAGCCGCGCGGACGCGTGGTGCTGACCGGGGGCGCGAGCCAGCTTACGGGCCTCGCCGATCTCGCCGCACGTATCTTGCGGCGCCCCGTACGAATTGGCCGTCCACTTGGCCTGGCTGGTTTGCCGGAAGCGGCAAAAGGGCCTGCCTTTGCGGTTGCGGCCGGACTGCTTGTCTATCCTCAGGCAGCCCATCTCGAACACTTCGAACCGCGGCGAACGCGGCAATTGATGACAGGAACGGGCGGTTACATGGCACGGGTCGGACGATGGCTGCGCGAAAGCTTCTGACCCTTCATCAACAGAACCACGAATGGCCGGTGGCGGACCGGCTCAGTTCGGCGGCTCGCAATTGCGTTGGCGCCTTTGGCGGGACGCAAGGCCTGCTGCCCGTGCAATCATGAGGCAAACATGACCATCAACCTGACGATCCCCGATATTCGCGAGATGAAACCTCGCATCACCGTCTTTGGCGTCGGTGGCGCCGGCGGCAATGCGGTCAACAACATGATCGCGGCGGGCCTGCAAGGCGTCGACTTCGTCGTCGCCAACACGGACGCGCAAGCGCTCACGATGTCCAAGGCCGAGCGCATCATTCAGATGGGCACCCAGGTGACTGAAGGCCTCGGCGCCGGTTCCCAGCCCGAGGTTGGCCGCGCCGCGGCAGAAGAAGTGATCGACGAAATCCGCGATCACCTCACGGGCGCCCATATGGTCTTCGTCACGGCC
>JACZDD010052959.1_pt1 | contig 13947 bp, 14 predicted proteins | sample 8641771 | NCBI WGS metagenome assembly JACZDD01 (sample SAMN15324614, study PRJNA640507) | soil metagenome | isolation source: intercropping peanut in the second line | place: China: Luxin town, Laibin City, Guangxi Province | collected 2019-07-25 | depth 10cm m | reverse complement strand
GAAAACACTCTCCTTGTGACTGCCGAACTTTGCCGAGCCAGGGCGAAGGAGTGCTTATACTTGGCACAGCAAGCAGCGTCGCAACCTCACCGTATCATGCTGGAGCACATTGCGAGACATGGTATCGAATCGCCGATAGCCTACCCGCCAATGATGCATAAATATTCAATCGGACAGCTTGTGTATTTTGAAGGGACGTCCGGGCACAATGCTGCGCGCGGCCAATATAAGATTGTTAGTCTCGTGCCGATCGAGAACAACAATAAGCTAATTTATCGAATCAAGAATCCAGTGGAAGCATTCGAGCGAACCGCGGAGGAACACCAGCACAAGACAGCGCTCGCATAATCGTTTGCGATAGCTTCTCGTCAACATCGGGGTTTGAGGATGGCCAAAGGTACAGTGAAGTGGTTCAACCCGACCAAAGGCTACGGGTTTATTCAACCGACGAGCGGCGGGGGCAAGGACGTCTTTGTTCACATCTCTGCCGTTGAAAAGGCGGGCCTGAGTACTCTCCACGAGGGGCAGACGGTTGAGTATGAAGAGGTGCCCAACAAGGGCAAGACGTCGGCAGAAAATTTGAAAGTTGTTTGACCGCCGAGAAAGCTATGAGAATCTTTATCTTCAAAACGGATAAGAGCCCTGACCTGCGAGCCTTCTCTGACGATCAGGATGGTAACAAGCTCCCGCAGCAATTTCGACCGTGGCACGCCATTGGCGTCATTCGCCCGGACTCGGCGCCTCCCCACAATCTAAGCCGCGACGCGATTGAGGCATCCATCCTCAAGGCCGGATTCCAATTGTGGCGAATGAAAAAGTGATAACCGGAGGAAGTTCGGCAATGTCCGCTTTCGGTCCAGGTTCCTTCGATTGCCACGTTGCACAACTCCAATATTAAAACGTTAATCAAAGCAGCGTGTAGTGCTTGCGATGGCCCGAGAACCAAAAGATCCTTCGGACGTTCCCAGTGTTGATTCCCCGGCACGGCCAACTTCCATGCTCACACGACCGACACTGAAAAGGTCGGATCGGTCCTCCGATCAGGATGATTTAGCCCCGCCAAAGGGTCAGACCCGGCCGATCGAACAGCGTTTCCTTTTAAAGGTGGACGGACAATTCAAGCGTTCGTTCAGCAGCGAAGAAGCAGCGAAAACCGCCGGCACGGCGATTAAGAAGGCTTATCCGGTCGTAGTCGTTACGGTCGTAGATTCGCAGGAACACAACACAGAAATGATCAAAGTTTAGGGCAGCCGGAGCGCATAATTGCCTTCAACCTGCGAGCCGCAACTGCCGCGGCGATTCCCATCGCGAGCAGACATTTGCGCTGCGGCAATGGAATGTCTGTTTTGGGTCAGAAGCGGACATATCGCCAAAAGGCAAGTTGCCCATCGGTTATGCAATCTTGTCCACTGTTGCCGTGCGGCCATAGGAGTGAAGGCGAGCGAAGCCTATTGTCGATCTATGCGTGACCGACCTTCCGACGAGGACGTTAGCCGTCAAATCCTCGGCGTTTTCATGCGTCATCGGGTTCCTGCGACAGGCACGCTGCAACGCAATTATTTTTTTGAAGTGCGCGACGGTGATTTCCAACGCGGGATCAACAAGGCGGTCGCCAACAATTGGATCACCGTCGATTTGCGAAACCGCTACCGTTATCAACTCACGACAACGGGATACGATGTCGGGCGGGTGATCGATCGGGTCCTCGGAGTGTAGAACGGGGACGATGTCCGCTTTGGGTCATTAGCGGACATATGCAGTGCAAAATGGCATGTCCGCTTTGCCCCCAATAGCGACCGCAAAAGCGGACATCTGCCAATGGTCATGTCTGCTTTGCCCCCGAAAGCAGACATGTGCAGTGCAGTAGCCGATGTCCGCTTTGGGCCAATAGCGGACATTCTGCTTTAGCGGGGCCCGAGAATAGAACTGCGTAAAGCGGCTGCTAACGAGCAATGTCGGCTTGGACGGTGGTTTCCGAAGGCTTGGAGGGTGCAATTTCTTGCAGAGCAACGCGTAGCTCGTAACGCAGGCCGTTTGGGTCGTAGTTCACATCGATATCCATTCCGAATTGTCTAGCCGCATCGAATAGAATGACGCTGCCAAATCCTTTCCGCGTCGGCTTTGCAACTGACGGCCCGCCACTCTCTCTCCACATGAGGGAGAACTGCGATGCTCCATTAGCTTGCTTAACGTTTCCGACGATTGAGATGCGCCCGCTTGGCACCGATAGCGCCCCATATTTAAGAGCGTTGGTCGCAAGCTCGTGGATAATGAGTGCGAATTGATGTGCCGCACCGGCGTTGACCACAATGTCGCAACCACTGACATCCACATATTTGGCGAAATCATTTCCGAATTCTCGTTTTAAAATTTCTCGGAGCGGCACGCCTTCCCAAGCCGCACCGGCGAGAATTGCGTGTGTTCGCGCGAGTGCTTGCAAGCGGCCTGTTATGACCTGCTTTGCTTGTGCCATCGTTTGCCCGGCGACCAAACTCCGAGTGATGATTGACTGCATGACTGCAAACAAATTCTGTGTGCGGTGTTGCAACTCGTGGAGCAGAAACTTCTGCTGGTTCTGCGCCCGGACACGCTCGGAAATATCAATGACCGTCGCTAGAACCTCGATCCGCCCATTTTGGCTGATTGGACTTAGGCCAACCTCTACCGGAAATTCACGCCCGTCCTTACGCCGCCCGCTGAGATCGCGGCCGGCCCCCATTGCCCGCGCAACGGGATGTGCAGTGTAATCCTTTCTATCTTCGACATGCCGGTCACGAAACCGGTCGGGGATGAGCATCTCAACCTTCTGGCCAACTAATTCTTCGCGAGTATAACCGAACAGTTTTTCAACCTGTTCGTTGACCAAGACAATTTGGCCTTCGTGGTTAGATTGGATCATCCCGTTTGGTGCGGCCTCGACAGCAAGACGAAATTGCTCCTCCGCGCTTTTGAGTGCAGTCGAACGATCTTTTAATTCTTGCTGCGCGGTTTTTAGCGCGGTGAGAAACGCATCGGCTTCCTTGAGACGCGCGCCCGTAATTTGAAACGCTTCACCATGGCCAAAAGCAGTTGCGGCCTTAGAAGCAACCGATAGGGATGTTGTAATCTGGCGCGCGAAACGCAAGCCTGAGGCAAGCGCAATGGTGATAGCCAGCATTGCCACCGCGCCCCATAGGGAAAGCGAGGCGAGTATTTGTTCGCTAATCAATGAGTACGGGACGTTGACCCCAACACCCCAGCCAGAAATCCGCGACCGTGCCGTTGCGTGCAGCACATCGTTACCATCCAAGTTGGTCGTCCTGACAATCGCTTGCCGACCTTGCTCGCCCATATTTCTCGGCAACGCTTTGCCAAGGTAGCGCTCGTTATCGCGTGAACGGGCCAGGATGACGCCCTTCACATCCCAAATCAGTGCCACCCATTCTGGTCCGAGCTTTTGGGCGGCGAGCAGCGAGACCAGATCATCGGGCAGCAGGCCGAGGCTCATCACGAAACGAAGTCGGCCATCGCGCAAAACGGGTATTGAGACGTTGAACACCGGTCTCTTGACCACCAAACTCGTGAAGAGGCTGGAAACAACTGGCGCCTTGATCTCCGCCATGCGGCGAACGGTTTCCGGATCGCCGGTCATTGCCGGCTGTTCGCCATATGGCACGTAGGTATTGACCAGTTGCCGACCATCGGCATCGACCAAAATTAAATAGGCGCGGCCTTGCAGACCCGCCTTCGCTTGATTGTAGAAGGTTTGCCAATCTTCGCTGGTTAAAGCTTGCGAGGTCGCCAGGGTTTGCAGGATCGTAATATCACGGTCTAACTCACGGTCGAGATCGCTGACCAAGCCATCGCGGACCTGCAAAATGCGATGCTCTAACTGCTCACGCTGCACAGTTGCCGAGTGAAGCAACAGCGCGCCGAGCAACAGCAACAGCGGCACCGTGACTGCGAGGCCAAAGAGTAAGAGGTAGGTCAGCGCCGTATAAGGGGCGTTGCCTTTCGATAGCCCACCAACCCCGGAACTCATCTGTCGCTCAAAAAGCCACGCGCTTGTCGCAAAGTGCCGCGTGGACGAAGCACCCACCGGCAATCAAGGATATGATGTCGCTCACCCAGAGGGAAAGATCATCGACGTAAGACCTGATGTGCCGTGCATCACTCTTGTCCGGCATAGTTCTGTCACAAGTGTCCTTCGTACTTTTTCGTGCTTTTGTGCTTTGCGGTCTCGACGCTTTTCAGAAAATCCCCGTTATTCTCCGAAAGATGGCGCAAACGAAATACCGCTGAGGACCGAATGGCCGGTTGTCCGCTCCCACCACGTTGCCGCATGTCGCTCCCCTACGGCGGGTTCACGACGATGCTTAATCCTATGAAATTCGGGCAGCGATGCGGGCCATGTTCGCGCGATTCAACCAGTGCGATACACCGTGTTCCATTTGGAACAAATCAAGCCGTGATAAAAAAGTCTCTCCTGCAACTTTGAGAACAGAACAAGAAGGGCATTTGCGGCCCGCCCGATGGAACATTACCGGTAGCTGATTGCTTGACCTTGGCGGAGTAGGCTTCAACAGCCAACTCCCCGTCTCCGGCTCTGGTTATTCATGGTCCTTTTTTAGCTTCGAGCCGGAGGCGCCAAATGGCCCAGCAGCTTCTTCCCCTTGTTGTGATGTCCGCTTCGCCCCTGAACGCGGACATGTGCGGTGCAACTAGCCATGTCCGCTAAGGGTCAGAAGCGGACATATGCAGTGCAATGGGCCATGTCCGCTTTACCCCCAATAGCGACCGCAAAAGCGGACACGTGCCAATGGTCATGTCCGCTTTACCCTCAAAAGCGGACATGTGCAGCGCAACTAGCGATGTCGGCTAAGGGCCAATAGCGGACTCATGCAGCGCAGCAAAATCGGTCGTCAATCGAGCAGCTCATCAGCACGAACGAGAAGTTGCAGCGGGACTTGAATCCCGAGGGTTTTGGCGGTCTTAACATTTACAAGCAAACTGATCTTAGTGGGCAATTCAACTGGGAGATCAGCCGGCTTCGTCCCTTTGAGAATCTGGTTGACGTAGAACGGTGCCCGTTTGTTCATCTGGAGGTAGTCTGGGCCGTATGCAATCAACGCCCCGTCTCTCGCTGCTGCTGGAAAACCAAATATCGTCGCCACGCCATTATGGAGCGCAATATCTACGATGGGAGCGCGTTCCCGATAGGTGAAAGGACTCGGTTGAACGATGATTATCTTCGCGCCGTCCTGCTTCATTGCCGTGATGGCATGGTCGATCTCGGTGCTGTCAGCTATTCCTCGTGCTCGCACCTTTACACCGACTGATTGGGCGGCTTGCTCGGTTGCTCGAAACCGGTTTTTTCCGTCTGGCCACGCGGTGTGCCAGAGATAGTCAATTGTGTCCTGTTTGCTGAGGCTTTCATCTAACTCTACCAACTTGGCGCTCAGCTCAGAAAAGATATCGCTGAAACCAGTGGCGTTGCCGTCCGGGTGTGCAAGATTTTTCACCAATCCCATGCCCACGGGATTGCCTACGCTAATGAATACTATGGGGATTGTAGACGTGTGACGCTTCGAAGCCACCGACGCGGTTGAGCCGGTGGGGACCAACATTTCGGCGCCGCGGCCAATGAGTTCTGTCACTGCTTTGTCAGTGTCCGCATCGCTGCCGGAAGTCCAGACGATGTCGAGCTCAATGTCGTGACCTTCAACCAGGCCCGCTAGGCGTAAGCCTGATCGAAACGCATCAACCAGCGACTTGTCGTAGGGGTTGGATGGTGAACCGAACGGAAGCAGACCAATTCTGGTCGGCCTCTTGGCATTCTGTGCCCGCGCCATCACCGGCCATGCGGCCGCTGCGCTGCCCAGCAGCGTGATAAATTGTCGGCGCTTCATGACGTCCTCCCAATTTCCTCCGAGCGTTTTTTAGATTTTTGCGGAGATACGAGAGTTACTCTGCCACATAAAAAGGCAGCATGCATGTCCGCTTTGGGTCCGCCATGTCCGGCGCAAAACGCGATGTTCGCTCTACTCCTAAGAGCACACATATGCGGTGCAATGAGGGAAGTCCGTTAAGGGCTAAAAGCGGACATACGACATTTATTCGATCACCTCGTCGGCGACCGCGAGCAGATTGTTCGGGACAGTAAGTCCGAGCGTCCTGGCGGTCTTGAGGTTCAATACCAGGTCGAATTTCGTCGACTGGACCACCGGCAGATCTGCGGGTTTCATACCCTCGAGAACGCGGCCGGTGTACACGCCTAGCAGACGATTGGCTTCCGTCAGGCTGGTGCCATAGGCCGCGAGACCTCCATCAACTGCGAACGCGCGAAATTGCGATACGACAGGCATGGCGCGTTGAGCCGCGAGAGCGACAATTTTTTTGCGCTGGTCCAAAAGAAACGGCTCGGCGTCCACAAACAGGGCTGCAACCCCGTCTTTGCTGAATGCCGTGAAGGTCGAATCGATTTCGCTTTCGGTGCTGGCTCTGCCGACAACCAATTTCTGACCAAATGCGGACGCTGCGGCCTGCGCGTCTCTTATATCGCCTTCGGCATTCGGGTCTTTCGGGTTGACGAGAAATCCCATCACGGGTGCCTTGGGCACCAGTTGATGCAGCAATTCAACTTGTTTAGCTGCCAGTCCATTGACCAGGAAGGCAACGCCGGTGAGATTTTCGCCAGGCCGGTTAAGGCTCGAGACAAGGCCCAGCTTGACCGGATCGCCTCCCATCGCAAAAACAAGAGGCATGCTTTTCGGCACGACCGGCTTGGCTTTGACAGCCGACACGGTGCCGCCGGTTGCGACCAGCACGCTAACATTGCGTGCGATCAGCTCTGCCGCCAACGCCGGCAATTGATCAAACTTGCCGTCCGCGAAACGGGACTCAATCATGACATTCCGGCCTTCGACAAAGCCCGCGTCATTCAAGCCCCGTCGAAACGCCGCGATGATGTCTGCAGAATTTCGGGGCGAGCGGCTGCCGAGATAGCCAATCACCGGTAGTGCCTGGTGCTGTGGGCGCACACCAAGCGGCCACGTCGCCGCAACGCCCCCAACCAGTGCGATAAATTTGCGCCGCCTCATCGCCGTTCCCCGAGGCTACGGCTCATGGTATCGGATCGGGCTGCAACGAAGGAAGAGGCTATGTCCGCTTTGGGTCAAAAGCAGACATATGCAGCGCACCAACCCATGTCCGCTTTACCCCCAAGAGCGACCGCAAAAGCGGACGTATGCGCTTCGTCATGTCCGCTTTACCCCCGTTAGCAAACACAAACGCGGCGTGAAAATGCATTCGTGCCGATGGCGCAATAACTTTTTCAATTTTTCGGCTGCAGAACGAAGCTAGAAAATCGTGCCGGGGTAAACACTGGGGTAAACAAATCGGCGTTTCTGCAAAAGGTGCCTGCGCCGCAGGGGGTTTTTCGTGGCACAGATTTAAGCCAGTCTATTAGCGCCTTGGGGATTAGGGCGGGGGCGGACACATGCACGACAAGCTGACGTTGCTTGCAATCGTTCTCGGCCTTGTCGCGGGCGGTCTTGGTATTTGGGCTGCCATGACTGAAATACGCGACAACCAAGATGCGTTCATTGCCGATTTGAAAAAGCAAGGAAGGCGGGCAAGCTGGGCGGCAATATTCGCAGCCGCATCCAGCGTGGTCTTGGCCATAGAATTTTTTGCAAAATGATGACGTATAAGCAATCATTTCAATGGGTGCTGAAATATCTGTTGACGCGGCCATAACATTTCAGCTTTCATTGAAACATGAAAAAGGCTGATGCGGTCGCAATTCTTGCTGCGCTGGCGCAGGACAATCGTCTTGATGTCTTTCGCCTGCTTGTTGAAGCCGGTCCTGATGGCATGCCAGCCGGTCACATCGCCACCAGTTTAAAACTAGGGCCTAGTGCGCTGACATTTCATTTAGACCGATTGCGCGATGCGGGACTAATTGCTGTCCGCCGTGAAGGCCGGTCAATGATTTACGCTGCGCGTATTGGGGCGATGAATGCGTTAGTGTCCTATCTGACTGACCATTGCTGTCAGGGTCGCCCCGACCTTTGTCGGCCTGCACCGGAACCACGAATTTGAAAAATCACACATACCGCGGACGAACAAACCGCGCAGCCGCACGTATGCCAAAAACGACAATCGTCCGAACGTTAGGGCAACGGTCTATTTGTGCGGAGTATGTCTGTGGAAGTAGCCGATACCTAAGCCGAAAATTACGATGAGTAGTGCGATAAGTATGAGCGCTTCCAATGACCCGTCGCCGTGGTCAAGGTCATGGCCAAATCCGAAAAATCTTTCGAGAAAGTCCATCCGATTAACCCGGCCTCAAAACTCACAACCATTGCAGTTGTAGTTGGTCCGCGATGTTGGACCTTGGTCCATGTGGGTCGGGTTACCGCACGATGAACAAACCGCGAAGCTTCACATAGAGAAAACGACAATCGTCCGAACGTCAGGGCAACATCAAAGAAAAAGGCCGCGCTGCCACGTGCACGGCCTCCGTCTGGCAACCAAAGAAAATTCAGGCGGCTTGCTTCCGCTTCCTCCGCCATCCGAACAATCCCAATGCGCCTAAGCCGGTGGCGAACAGTGGGAGTGCGGCGGGAAGCGGTACGGCGTTGTTCGCGACCACGGCCCAAATCCCGTTATTGCCCGCATCAGCGGCGCAAGCGTTGCCAATGCACCAACCGCCGCCAAGGAATGTGGAAAAATCAAACTCCTGTCCTGGAGGGGTCATCACAAATCGTAAGAAGACATTCGCAGAGCCAGGGAGTGAACTAAATAGGCCGTTCGCGGACAAAAAGTTAAATTGCGGCGGCGAAGGTATTACGATGGTTCCTAGAAAATTAGAACTGTAGGTGAAGCTAACAAAGTTAGCACTGTTGATTTGGTCTCCTACTGTGTAATTTTGCAAAACCAGCGTTGCAACCGCTGTGCCACTGCAATCCAGGGTGCAATTGCCGGTAAAAGCAAACGTGATTGCATTCGCTGGTTTTGGCGGAAGGAAGCATATCAAACAGCCTGCGATGACCATCGCCCGCGCGGCGAAAATGATGTTCCTGATTTTCACGGCAAATGCCCCCGAAGACAAAGGCGCCACGGGGTGATAATGGCGCAACCCGCAATGGGGTCAATCGTCATAATCCAAGGGCAAGAATTCAAAGAGTTAGCGGCTATTCCCAAGGGCGCAATTGCCTTTGTGTGACAACCATGCGCCCCACCGTGCGTGGCGTGATGCGGGAGCGTGGGGTCAATCGCAAAGCACGGGCCATTCCATCAGGATAGTGCGGCGGCTAATTCCTCATACAGCCGGAACGCTTGTGGACGTGCCGCCCGTTGTGCGTGCCATTGCGCGGCGGCATCTGTGCCAACCGGGTACGGGCATTCATCACCGGGGCTTAGGTACGCGGGAAATTCCCAGGGCCGCAAACGAAGACCGTGAAAAGACGCAAGACTGATTATGGAGTTTCTTCCCACGGGCGCGGTGACCGTTGTGTGACAGCCATGCGCCCGCCGTGCGTGGCGTGATGCGTGAGCGTGGAATGTCCGCTTTGGGTCAAAACCAGACTCATGCAGTGCAGCAACGCATGTCCGCTTTAGCCCCAATAGCCGACACGAAAGCAGACATCCGCAAGAGTTCATGTCCGCTTTACCCCTGAAAGCGGACGTGTGCGGCGCAAACCGTCATGTCTGCTTTGGGCCAAAAGCTCAAACTCACCATCGCTATTCGATGGTCGCGTCGGCACGATCGAGCAACGAGAGCGGCACGTTCAGTCCGAGGGACTTAGCGGTCTTAAGATTGATGACAAGCTCGAACTTAACAGGTTGCTCGATAGGCAAATCGGCGGGCTTTGCTCCATTTAGAATCTTTTGCACATAGGCCGCCAAACGTTTGGCCTCGAAAACCCGACTTGGGCCGTAGGACAATAAAGCGCCGCTGTCTGCGAACTCACGCCAGGACGCAATCACTGGAAGCCGACGTTCTTGGCCAAACTGGGCGATGTTGGCCGCGAGAAGGCCGGTCAACCGCGACGAGATGATGAACAAGCTTTCTGCGCCTTGCGCACTTGCAGCGTGCAGCGCTGGATCGAGATCGGCCGCGCTGTTTATCGGATGGGTCGTCAGCTCAATGCCGAGCGATTGAGCTCCACGCCGCGCAAAGGTCACCTCATCGTCGAAATGCTGGGGATTAAATATTACCGCAACCCGCCTTGCGTTGGGTGAAACCTCTTTGAGGAATTCCATTCGCTTGGCCGCCATTTCATCAGTCAGAAATGTGATGCCGGTGAAATTCTTACCCGGCCGAGCCAGAGACTCGGCAACTCCCGCGCGCATCGGACTATCGCTTACGCCACCAACGATGGGTATGGTGCCTTTACTTGCATTGAATAGTGGCTTGATAACATCACCACCGACGGCGAGCAGAAGGTCGGGTTTTTGCGCGACAAGTTCGGACGCTAATACCTCAAGTTGATCTGGTTTACCGTTGGCATAGCGGAAGACGATTTCGATGTTTCGGCCGTCAACGAGTCCCGCCTGAGCGAGCGCGTCCTTTAGCGATTGATCGATTGGACCTAATTTCGTACCGCCATAGACAAGCCATCCAATTCGGCGGCCCAGTGCACGAGCGACGGTTGGCCAGGCGGCCAGCGTTCCTCCAAGAAGCGTTATGAACTCGCGCCGCCTCATTGTTTCTCCCGAGGCCCGGACACAAAGGATCGTAGCAACTTCTATGCGTGCTCAGAAGGGGTCGAGTGTCCGCTTTGGGTCAAAAGCAGACATTTGCGGTGCACCAGCCCATGTCCGCTTTACACCCGATAGCGACCACAAAAACGGACATGTGCCAATGGTCATGTCTGCTTTGCCCCCGAAAGCAGACGTGTGCACTGCAACGTCCCATGTCTGCTAAGGGCCAATAGCGGACATCCCAAACAGAAAGACCGCCGTACGGCGGTCTCTCCGAAATCGATCAGTGTTTGGACCAAGGTTACGTAGATTGATGGCGGCCAGGATAAGCCATTGATGGATCGTTTCCGCGACAAATCGAGATTATAGAGGCCCCGGTCAACGCGAAATCTCAAGTAGCGAACGCCGTAAAACGAGACGCTGAATTTTTGAGCAATTTTGCGACGGCCCCGTTTGGCGAGGCGTCGAACTGTTCACTGCTTCCGAAAATCGACATAGCGGCCACCAAGACACCACGAGAATCGAGCAATGGCGCCGCAACGGCGGAAATGCCCGGAAGCAGATGGCCCGAATGAGATGCCAGCTGAGCAGACCGAATGTCAGACAGGCGTTTTTCGATTCCAGACTTTCCCAATCGCTCCACCGGGCCACGCCCGCTTGCGATCTCCGCGCGCATGATCGGTTTCAAGACTGTGCGCGGCGTAAAGGCGGCGAAAATCCAGCCCGTCGCCGTGCGGAATAGCGGCAGGGTTGCACCGACCCGCATCGTGACAACAACGGGTTTGCTGCTTTCCTCGACAGAAGTAATAACGGGCCCATGACTGCCCCAAACTGCAATCATGACGGACTCGTCGAGATGGTCGCGCAATTCCCGTTGGATTTCGTGTGCGGCCGCCAGAAAGTTCGAGCGGCCAAGAGCTGAAACACCCAATTCGATCGCGAACTGTCCGAGATCATAGGCCTTGGTGCTGGCGTCCTGGCGCACCAGACCAATCCGTCGATAGCTAACAAGGTATCGATGTGCCGCGCTCGGCGACAGTCTCGCTCTTGCAGCCAAGTCCTTGAGCATCAGCGGTGTGCGGGCCTGCGCCAGCACACCGAGAACGCGCGCGCCGACTTCGACAGATTTAATTCCCAATTGCATCGGATCCTCCCTGCCGATCCGATTCCACAATAGTAAATCGATTGAGTAAAGAGCCGGGGCCCTCGCCTTTCTGCAGGCGTATAGTTTTCTCTTCAGGAGTTGGAGGGCGTTTCGATGGTTGCGGCAAACAAGACGAAAGTCGCTGTTGTTCAAGCCGCACCGGTTCTCGTCGATCGCGAAGCCACCGTCCGCAAGGTCGTCGCGCTTGTGCAACAGGCCGCCGCCGACGGCGCCAAACTCATTCTGTTTCCGGAAGCATTCATCACGGGCTACCCGCGCGGACTCGGTTTCGGTGCGGTGGTCGGAAGCCGCACGGCCGAGGGCCGTAAGCTGTTCCAGGAATACTGGGATGCAGCGGTGGAAGTGCCGGGCCCGGTGACGCGGGCCATCGGAACCGCCGCGCGAAACGCAAAGGCTTTCGTTGCCGTCGGCGTCATCGAGCGTGACACTGAATTTTCGGGCGGCTCCCTGTTCTGCTCAGTGCTGTTTTTCAATCCCGACGGTGAGCTCGTCGGAGTTCATCGTAAGCTCAAACCCACGGGATCCGAACGGCTCATCTGGTCAGAGGGCGACGGCAGTACGATGCCAGTGATCGACACGCCGGCGGGGCGTGCCGGCGCGCTGATCTGCTGGGAAAACTACATGCCGCTCGCCCGTATGGCGATGTATGCGCAGGGCATTCAGATTCTGCTAATGCCGACGGCTGATGCGCGCGACATCTGGCTCTCAAGCATTCGCCATATCGCCTACGAAGGCCGCTGCTTCGTTTTGTCGTGCAATCAGTTTGTCAGCCGCAGCATGTACCCAGCGCATTGGCTCGACCTGCCCGAGATTTCGAATATCGGAGAGATCATCACTCCCGGGCGTAGCGCCATTGTCAATCCGATGGGCGAAATCATCGCCGGCCCCCTTGAGAATACGGAAGGTATCCTCACTGCAGAGCTCGATCTTTCGGAAATTGCGCAGGCGAAATTCGATTTCGACGTGACCGGTCACTACGCCCGCCCGGATATTTTCCGGCTTGTGGTCGATCGCAGCTCGAAGCCGGCGGTGACCTGGTCCTCGCAGCTCGGCTTAGATGTTGCCGCCGGCACTCCTGATCCATTGAGCGGGGGCTGATCCTTGGCGGACGTGGCGCGAGCAATCGATATCCATACCCACATCATGCCGCCGAAGTGGGACGACCTCGCATCCCGATTCGGCATCAGCGGCTGGCCCTGGGTGAAGCAGCGTTCGACCTGCTCCGCCTGCATCATGCTCGGCGATCGCGAATTTCGTGAGGTGACGGATCAGTGCTTTGTGCCCGCACGGCGCATCTCCGACATGGACAGCGGCCACGTGCACCAGCAACTGCTGTCCCCCATCCCGGTCCTGTTCTGTTACTGGGGCTCGCCTGAAGCGACGGCCGAATTCGCGCGCATCCAGAACGACTACATCGCAGAATGCGTCGCCAAATACCCGGGCCGTTTCCTTGCGGCCGGTACTGTGGCGATGCAGGCGCCGCGGCTTGCGATCCGCGAGCTCGAACGCATTTCCGGCATGGGATTCCAGGCCGTCGAAATCGGCACGAACGTGATGGGCCGCTACCTAGACGATCCCGACATCGTCGAGGTGCTGGAGGCTGCGGCGAATCTCAACCTCGCGGTTTTGGTGCATCCTTGGGATGCGATCGGCGAGGATCGGATGCGATCCTATTATCTGCCGCACATGGTCGCACTTCCCGCCGATACGGCGCTCGCCATCGCACGCCTGATCTTCGGCGGCGTTCTCGACCGCCTGCCCAAGTTGCGCATCGGTTTTTCGCATGGCGGAGGAAGCTTTCTGCCACTGCTTGCCCGTTTCGATCACGGCTTCAAGGTACGCCGGGAGACGAAGGTGAAAATCGAGCGGCCGCCAAGCAGCTATCTGCACCGGCTTTACTTCGATTCCATCACTCATGATCCGGAGATCATCCAGTTCATGTGCCGCCGCGCCGGAAGTAATCGTGTCATGCTTGGCAGCGACTATCCCTTCGACATGGGCGTCGAAGCGCCGATCGCGTTGATCGATCAGGCGAAGCTGCCGGCAAGCGACCGCGACAATATCCTCTACCGGACCGCGGAAACCTTTCTGGG
>JACZDD010084693.1_pt1 | contig 13959 bp, 8 predicted proteins | sample 8641771 | NCBI WGS metagenome assembly JACZDD01 (sample SAMN15324614, study PRJNA640507) | soil metagenome | isolation source: intercropping peanut in the second line | place: China: Luxin town, Laibin City, Guangxi Province | collected 2019-07-25 | depth 10cm m | reverse complement strand
GGACAGGCGCTGAAGACGCTCACCGACCAGGTGCGAAGAAGCGTGCGGATGGTGCGGGGCAATCAGTGGATGTCGCGTATTGGGCATCCGGACGATTATCCGCTGCGGGTGCGGCCGGAGCTGCTGGAACGCGCGGCGCAGAGCGGGCATTATCCGATTCTCAAGGAATCGACGCCGGTGCGCATGGATTTGACGCACAGCGCGTGGAGCGACATTTTCTTTCTGGGAATGGATTATCCGGAAGGCGCGCGGGTGTTGAACGTTTCGATCGATTTGAGCGTGCGGGGTAGCAGTGATGCTAGCCCCAAGCCGCCGATCGAGACCTACTTTCGCGCGATCGATGAACCGGTGCTGCGGCTGACCAGCGTGGATTTGGGCGTTACGGCGGATATTGGGACGTTTGCCGAAGTTTTCGATTTCGGGCGCGACTATCTGGGGTTGTTGAAGGCGGCGGTGATCGCATCCGGAATTGTGCCGCCGGCGATGGAAGGCGCGGTGCAGCCGTTGAGTTCGCTGTTGCGCCAACTAGTGGGAGATGGACGCGGCATCGAGCTGGTGAGTTTGGTCCGCAATATTCCGAAGGGATCGCGGCTGGCGGTATCGACGAATCTGCTCGCGGGGCTGATTGCGGTTTGCATGCGCGCGACGAAGCAGACGCCGGAGCTGTGCGGGCCGCTGGGCGAAGCGGGAAGACGTTTGGTGGCGGCGCGAGCGATTCTAGGCGAGTGGCTGGGAGGATCGGGCGGCGGCTGGCAGGATTCGGGCGGTGTCTGGCCGGGGATCAAAATCATACAGGGTTCAGCGGCGCAGGAAGGCGATCCGGAATTCGGGATCAGCCGGGGGCGGCTTTTGCCCACACACCATGTGCTGAGTCCCAAGGAAATTTCCGAAGAAGCTCGCGAGAAATTGCAGCGCAGCCTGGTGCTGGTACACGGCGGGATGGCGCAGGATGTCGGGCCGATTCTGGAGATGGTGACGGAGAAATATCTGCTGCGCTCGCCTGAGGAGTGGGCGGCGCGAGGCGAGGCGATCCAGATCCTGGACCGGGTTCTCGGCGATCTGCGCCGGGGCGACATACGCGGGATCGGCGCGGCGACGGAGGAAAATTTCTTCGGGCCGATTCAGAGCATCATTCCGTGGGCGAGCAATTTGTATACAGAGAAATTGATCGAGCAGGCGCGCGCGCGGATGGGCGCGGATTTCTGGGGCTTCTGGATGCTTGGTGGCATGGCGGGCGGAGGCATGGGTTTCATGTTCAGCCCGGCGCGGAAGGCGGAAGCGCAGGATGCGATGCAGCGAATCATGGCCGAAAGCAAGCGTGAGCTGGAAGATGCGGCGCCTTTCGCCATGGAACCGGTGGTGTACGATTTCGCGATTAACGAGCGCGGAACGATGGCCGAGCTTCTGTGCGGCGAGCATAGCCTGATGCCGGAGGGATATTACGCGCTCACAGTGCCGCTTCTGCTGCGCCAAGATTCGCGCCTGATTTCACCGAACCGGCGGCGGGAACTCGACAGCCTGGCGGCAGCTTCGCGCTCGCAATCGAGCTATGCGGGATTCGTGCAGAACCTGTTTGACCGGCTGCTGCCCTCGGCCAGCACACCCAATGGACAAGAGCAAAGCTTGCCGGAACTGCTGAAAGCGCATGGATTCGATCCGGTAGAACACGAAGCGATTCGAACCGATCTGCAAAATGGGCGGATCGGACTTGCGCAGAACCGGCTTCCGATCAACACACAGATCGAAGATGCATTGCCGGAGGACGTGATCGACGCGCGCGGCGGAGTAGACGAGCGGCGGCACCGTCTTGGAACAGACGCGCTGCGGAAAGGAAAAGTGGCGGTGGTGTCGCTCGCCGGCGGCGCGGGCAGCCGGTGGACGCGCGGCGCGGGCGTGGTGAAAGCGCTGAATCCATTCTGCAAGCTGGGCGGGCGGTATCGCAGTTTCATTGAACTGCATCTGGCAAAGAGCGCACGCTCATCGGCGGAATACGGAAAGGCCGTTTCCCACGTCATCACGACCAGCTATCTGACGCACGGTCCGATTGAAGAGTACTTGAAGAAGACGCGCAATTCGGGATATCGCGGCCCGGTGCTGTTATCGCCGGGCAGGAGCATCGGGCTGCGCCTGGTGCCGATGGTGCGCGACCTTCATTTTGCGTGGGAGGAAACGAGCCAGCAATCGCTCGATGAGCAGAAGGAGAAGATGCGGGATAGCGTTCGGATGGCGCTTACCGAGTGGGCGCGAAGCGCGGGAGAAGGATCGGATTACACGGATAATCTGCCGCTGCAGTGCATTCATCCGACAGGGCACTGGTACGAGATTCCGAACATGCTGCGCAACGGAGTGCTGCGCGCGCTGCTTGCCGCGAGTCCGGAATTGCAGTATCTGCTGGTGCACAACATCGACACGACGGGAGTACATCTCGATCCAGGTCTGCTGGGCCTGCACATAGATAGTGGCGTGACGATGACGATCGAGGTGATTGCGCGGCAGGTGGAGGATCACGGAGGCGGGCTCGCGCGGGTGGATGGGCGGCTGCGGCTGGTGGAGGGCCTGGCGTTGCCGTCGGAGGAAGCGGAATGGTCGCTTTCCTACTACAACAGCAATACGTTTTGGATTAACATCGATCGTTTGCTGGCGATTTTCTCACTCGATCGAGGCGCGCTCGACGATGCGGAGCGAGTGAGCCGCTCCATTCGGGAAGTTGCGGCAAGGATGCCGAGTTATATCACCCTGAAGGATGTAAAGCGGCGCTGGGGGAAAGGGCAAGAGGACGTTTTCCCGGTGGCGCAGTTTGAAAAGTTGTTTGTGGATATGACGGCGCTGCCGGAAATTACTTGCAAGTATGCGGTAGTCTCAAGGCGGCGCGGGCAGCAGTTGAAGGAGCCGGCGCAATTGGATAGCTGGGTGCGGGACGGCTCGGCGGAGTTTGTGGAGAGTTTGGCGCAGCTCTAGCCCCGGGTGCTGCAGCCGCCTCTTACCATTGGGATCTGCGCTCGGGAAGAGGATCGACGGTATCGATCATTCTCTCCATCAGTTTCTGCATCATTTCAGAACGAACGCCCTTGGCATTAGAAGAGGCCCAGAGATTTTCCACTTCACCGGGATCCTTCTCCAGGTCATACAACTCGCCGGTCTGAAGGTGGCGATAATACGAGAGTTTATGGCGGCCGGTTCGGACGCAGGCGGCCATCGGCGGAGGGTCATAAAGAGACGAAGAGTCAAAGTGCTCTGAATAAATAGAGCCTCTGTGGCTCGCCGATTGGCCGGTGAACAGCCGCATTAACGATCGGCCCTGCATTCCAGCGGGGACCGGAATACCAGCAGCCTCAAGCAACGTTGGAGCAATGTCCACCAGTTCCACGAGACTATCGGCACGCAGCCCTGCTTTGAACTTACCGGGCCAACGGACGATCAAAGGAACACGAATGGCACAGTCGTAGAAATAAGGGCCTTTCAGATAGAACCCATGGTCGCCGAGCATCTCGCCATGATCACTCATATAAATAACAATCGTGTTCTCCGCCTGGCCTGTATCGTCCAGGGCCTGCAGCATTCGGCCGACTTCGGTATCGACCTGCTCAATCATTGCGTAATAAGCCGCAGTGATCTTGCGATGGGTAAGGTCGTCGGTTTTTGCGAATGATACGGCCGTTCCGCCATAAGCGCCTTGATGATCGATTTGCTGAAAAATCGGCTTGTTGGCGAGTTCTCCCTCGCTATATTTCGGCGAGGGCAGTTTTTCCGGATCATAGCGGTCCAAGTAATCTTTGGAGGGCCAAAAAGGATGGTGCGGTTGAAATATGTTGACCGACATCAACCATGGATTGAACTTGCGCTGCTCTCGAATGAACTGAATCGCCATATCCGAACACCAAGCTGTCTGCGTGTATTTCGGATCAATCGGAACACCCCATGCTGGGGTATGCTGGGGAGCTGTGGGCCATTTGACGCCCTTGTCATCCAACCAGACCCGCCACATGTTCTTGCCGGGCCACTGATCCGATAAATCGTGGCTCCACCAAAAGACGCTATATCCATCGTCAATACGGTTCTCGATTCGTCCTCCGGCGCACGGGGAAAGATGCAGCTTCCCCGACAAACCGCAGGTGTAACCGTAATCGGCCAGCGTGCGGGTGATCAACCGTTCATCGGAGCGAATCCGCTGGCCATTTGCACGCAAAGAAGTCGTATGTGGATAGCGGCCTGTGAGGAAACTCGCGCGTGAAGGTGAGCAGACCGGATTCTGGCAAAACGCATGCGTACAAGTAACCGACTCGGCCATCAGCTTTCGCAGATTAGGAGTGCGTATGTGTGTGTTATTCAGCCCCTCAATGGTGTCAAAGCGCTGCTGGTCGGCGCAGATCCAAAGGACATTCGGCATTCGGCTGCCATTTGTCTCGCGCGGCGCTTCCGGCCAGCTATGAGCATTGGCCTGACGGCTAATTGGATTTTGAGCGGCTTTTAGGGTCGCAGCCGCACCCGCTGCGAACAGCGATGACTTCAATAGATCACGTCGGTTCATTTCGTTTTCCTTACTCTTCGAAAATAGCGCGCGCGGAAAGCTTTGTTGACAAGCGCCGGATGCACGGCTAGTCACCAAAAACTTTTTTACAGCGGATTTATATTATTCGAATCGGTCAGAAGACGAAACGGGCTATCAGCGATACTGTTCTCGGGCTGCTGGAATAGATGCTCTCGAAATCCCCAAAGTTGGACGTCCCGGGAATCAGAAAGCTTCTGGTTGAGATCTGTTGCGTCTGATTGATGTTGTTGACCTGGCCCGGGACGAACTGCGGATGGTTAAACGCGTTGAATGCACTGACGCCAAACTCGACGCGCTTGGATTCTGTAATCGAGAACTTCTTGTACAGCGACATGTCGAAATTATTGATGCGCCGGATAGGGAACGTATTTTTGCCGCCATTGGGAAAGGCCCCCGCGCCCGTTTTTATGTAGCGGGCGGAAGGATCCTTCGCAAGGTAGGCGACCGTATCCCCGGAGGTATTTTTGAGCGCCGTGACATCGGAGCCTTTGTTCGGATTTCCGGCCGGATTGATGATTGCACGATCGCCGGCGCTGTCTCCATTCAGGTTCGAATCCAGCCCGGACTGCACTGTCGCGTATTCCGGCGATTCAAACGTATAGGTGTTCGTGAATAACCAATTGCCGATCAGGTTCTTCGCAAACCAGTTCGAAGACTGTTTGAAAAAGGGCACATCCCAGACGGCGCTAAAGGTAAACCGGTGGCGCCGGTCGAGCGCGGAGGAGCCCTTGTCGGCACTGAAATTCTGGAAGTCCTGTGGACGGCGTGGAGACAGATACGTGGAGAAAAAATCCGCCGTGCTGTCGTCGATGTTGTGGCTCCAGGTGTAAGAACCGATGAACTGGAGGCCTTGCGCGAAACGGCGATTCAGTTGTAAGGCCAGGCCGTGATAGGTAGAGTTGCCCCAGCCTGGAAACTGCACGATGTTGTTGGGAAATCCATACTGGGCAAGAGTGTTGGTGTTGATTTTCTGCAGGCTGGCGAGCGTCCAAGGCAGAGCGTCCAAGTCCGCCTGGGAAGGCCGCTGGAGATAGGTTGGCAAGCTGCGGGTAGGCGTCACGGCAGAGATTCGATTGATTCGTGTCTGCACGTCGAGATGGACGCCTCTTGTGCCCAGGTATCTCACTTCGAAGGTGTAGTCCCGATGAAACACGTGCTGGATTCCGAAATTCCATTGAATGGAATAAGGCAGCACCTGATCTTGGATCAGGTTTGCAGTAAGGGCTCGCGCCTCGACGGCATTCGTGGGCGGCGAATAAACTGGCGAAATTCCGCCATTGCGAAGGAAATTCGGAGTATTCGCATTCAAATCCGTATCGATGGTTGTCGAGAATTGAGGCGGCTTTGAAAGCGTGCCGATGTTGTCGAACAGCACATCATAGGCGATGCCAAAGCCCGCTCGAATCGAAGTATTCCCGCTATTTCCGGGCGAGTACGCGATGCCAATGCGGGGTGCGAAGTTCGTTTTCTGGGGTTTCGGTTCATGGAAGTCGATTACGCCGGGCACGCTCGCCAAGGCATTCAAACTTTGAAGGCGTTCGCCAAACGGAACCGTCACATACTCGTAACGCAAACCCAGGTTCAGCGAGAGATTCGGCCGAATCTTCCAATCGTCGTTCGCAAAGTAATAGGTCGCGATCTGATCGCCGTAGTAGGGGGTTCTGTCGATACTTCGCTCAGACAAACCGTCGGGCGAGAGATCCAGAACAAACTGGTTTAAAGTCCTGTAATTGTAGTCCCCACGCGCCCGCTGCGTGAACTGCTGTGGGGCAATCAGTTTGCGTCCATCAAACCCGAATTTGAATGTGTGAGCTCCTTTGGTCCAACTGACGTTGTCGTTGAGCTGATAGGTGTTGAGGACTGTGAACTGCGGGCCGTTGGGGTCGGGACCAAGCTGCAAGTGCAGATCTTCATCGATCATGATATTTGGAAATGTGTCCAGGCCCGGATACGGAGGAGTCGGAACGGGAATCGAGTCGTTGTACCGGTTGTAGCCGAACCGGAATTCATTAGTCAGGGTTGGCGAAAAATTATGATATTCGGCTAGGGAAAAGAGATGATATCGAGTTGGACGGACGCTAAAAAATACCGGCAGGTTCGGATTATTGTCAATGAGATCCACCTTGTTGTTCACATATCGCCCGCGTAAGTGATCCTTGTCCGAAATGTCGTAATCCATGCTGTATAGCCAGACGAACTGGTTCGCATAGTTGGCCGAAGCCAACGGAATGATGCCGATCGGAATATTCACACCCTTCACCGGGGTCGAATCGCTGGCCGCGGCGGCAGCGGGCAGATATTTTTTGAGGATGTCCAGGTTTACCTGATAGACGCCAGGGATGGCCGAGAGCATGTCATAGCCCGCCGCCGTCGGCGCAAAAATTCCTCCGGGCGGCGTGCTCGCCTGCCCTAAGGGGCCATATTCATAATTGCCGAAAAAGAACAGCTTGTTGCGCTTGAATGGACCACCGAAAGTAGCGCCCAGACGATTTTGATCGAAGCGCGGATTACTCGTGAAGCCCTGGTTCTTATAGAGCTGGTCCATGGCGTTCAGATTGCGGTTCTGAAAATACTCGTAAATCGATCCGTGAAATTCGTTGGTACCGCTCTTGACGACCTGATTAAACTGCCCGCCGGAAGAGTGGCCGAATTCAGCCGAGAACTGATTTTGCAGTAGCGTGAATTCCGCCACCGATTCATTCGGGACATATACAACCGGGCCGGTGACGTCCTTCCGGTTGTTGTCCGTTCCTTCAACGGTGAAGTTGTTATTGCGGGGACGCTGGCCACCAACCGACGGCCCGATTCCGACGCCGAGGCCGCCGCTGCTCGCGACGCCCGCGCTAAGAAGGGAGAGATTATAGACGCCAAACGACGTACCCGGCGCCCCTGCTCCGGTCATAGGCAATTGCTCCGACTGGGTCGCGGAAAATGAAGTCTGGATCTGAGCCGTGGTGGTATCGATGGCGGCGGGCGCTTCCGACACCTCGACTGTGGTCGATACGCTGCCGATCTGGAGCGTGAGGTTTACGGTACTCGTTTTGTTGAGCTCTACGCGCAGCCCCTTAAGCGAGGCCATCGAAAAACCAGGCGCGACGGCAGTGAGATTGTAGAGACCGACCGGCAAATTACTCAGCCGGTATTCACCGTTCGATCGCGTCGTGGTTGTGGTTTTTATGCCGGTTTGGGTGTTCTCCGCGGAGACTGTAGCTGCTTCTACCGCAGCGCCAGAGGGATCGAGCAATACTCCGGTTATGTCGCCGCTAATTGCCTGGCCAGTCAGATACCCCGGGGCTGATACGAAGAGTGTCAGGAATACCGCGAAAAGAGCGGCAATTGGGAAGGGCTTGGAACCAAACGCCATGACTTCCTCCAAACTGCGGACTAACGGGTTCGCGTTGGATGAAAGGCAATTTGGTAACCATTCGGTTAGATATCTTTCATGAAGTGTAACCTTTGTAGTATCAGAGAGCTAGAGGGTAAGACTCGTTTTAATACGAGGTAATAAAAAATCTGGATTCCCATAGCGAGTGGGTGTATGCTTCCGTTATCTGGAGGTGCTGCTTTTGAGGAACACGCGCAAAACGGGTGCGGTATCAGGCGCGCCGCCCAAAGAGTCATTGAGTTCCTTTATTGTCTGGCAGCGTGCATCCGCGCCCTTTGCGCTCCCTTGGAGCAGCATCCCGCTTGCTTACGCGCGGCTCTGTTGCGGGCTAGCGGGCCGCTAATAGGGCGCGGAGATGGCGGGCGCGCTCGGGGGAGCGGAGCTGGCGCAGAGCCTTGGCTTCGATCTGGCGGATGCGCTCGCGCGTGACGTCGAATTCCTGACCGATTTCTTCGAGGGTGTGCTCGCGCTCGCAGCCGATGCCGAAGCGCAGGCGGATGACCTTCTCTTCCTTGGGAGAAAGAGTCTTCAGGATATTGGCGGTCTCGTCGCGGACGTTGGAGTCGATGACGGCATCCACGGGGGAGCCGACCCAGCGGTCTTCGATGAGATCGCCGAGAGCGGATTCGCCGTCGCGGCCGACCGGAGTTTCGAGAGATACCGGGTCGCGGGAAATGGTCTTGAGCTTCTGGACCTTTTCGACCGGAATGTCCATGCGGCGGCTGATTTCTTCATTCGTCGGGACGCGGCCGAGTTCCTTTTCGAGCTCGCGGGTGGCGCGCAGGAACTTGTTCATGCTCTCGTTCATATGAACAGGAATGCGAATGGTGCGCGACTGATCTGCGATAGCACGCGTGATGGCCTGGCGAATCCACCAAGTGGCATAGGTAGAGAACTTGTAGCCGCGGCGATATTCGAACTTGTCGGCGGCGCGCATCAGACCGATGTTGCCTTCCTGGATCAGATCGAGCAGGTGGAGGCCGCGGTTGACGTACTTCTTGGCGACGGAAACGACCAAGCGCAGGTTGGCTTCGACCAGATCCTTTTTGGCGCGCTCGGCTTCGATTTCGCCGTGGCGGATAACTGCCAGGCTGTGGCGCAGATCAGGTAACGGAGCGCCGGCTTCGGACTCTTTTTTCTTAAGGTCGCGCTTCAGCTCTTTGACGCGCAACTGGGCCGAAGCCGAAGTACGCGTTTCGAGCTTTTTGATTTCGGCTTCGAGCAGCGACATCTCTTCGGCGGTGTGCTCGATAGCACGGACGAATTCCTTCCAGCGGGCGAGATTGAAGGGAACGCCGCGCAGGGCGAGGGAGAGTTCAACTTTGGCGCGGAGCACCTTTCCAGCCCATTTGCGGCGGAGCTTTTTATTGGCCGGCGGGACAGAGGCGTGCTTATCGACGGTCTGCTGAAGTTTTTTGATAGCGGCAGCGTAGGCCAGAAAGAGCTCGGCGATCTCATTGCGGCGCTTTAGGTCGGCGGCGCTTCCTTCTTCAATATCGGAAGGCCCGAAATCCACATAGCTATCGACATCTTCGGCGCCGCGGCGCACAAGCTCGGCAAAATCGGCAACCAAGCTCTGAATGAGCGGAGAACGGCTGATGGCCTTCTGCATGCGGACCTTACCGCGCTCCATTTTGCGGGCCAAATTGACTTCGCCTTCGCGGGTGAGCAAAGGCACCGAACCCATTTCGCGCAGATACACGCGTACCGGGTCGTCGGTATAAATCGACTCTTCTACTTGCTGGGCGCCATGGAACTCTTCGTCCTGCACTTCCTCCGGATGAAAGAAATTAGTTTCTTCATCGAAGGGCATACCCCCGATCGGCTCGGGGCTGTCGCCTAAAAATTGATCCTCGAATTGATCCACCTTACGTAATCACCTCAACCTGCATGCAAAACTTCTCGACCGGCATACAACCATTCCAACTCCACACCGGCAGCTCCGCCGGACCCAAGAGGGGCTGACTGGCTGGTACTCAAGAGGGGGGATACTGCTCGAGCTGCGCCCCACTGCACGGGAACGCAGTTGCCACAATTGTAATATTTTGCGCGCACCTATTATATCCGGCTTTTCACCGGAAGTTAATACCTAATAAGGGAGATGTCGCGCAAAGTGGTTGGTTTCACAAAAGATATCCGCAGTTCCGGTCGAGAGCCCACCCTTACCTCATTAGACTTTCCGTTGGCTAATAACGTTTTTCAATTCGTTGAGGAATTCTTCGACATCCTGGAAATCGCGGTAAACGGAGGCAAAACGCACATAGGCGATTTTGTCCAATCCGCGGAGGCGCTCCATTAAGGTTTCCCCTATTAAAGTAGTAGGTAATTCGCCGTCGGGGCTCTCTAACAAAGCGGATTCGACCTCATTCACCAGTTCGGCCAGCTTCCCCATTCCGATGGGGCGTTTTTCGCAGGCACGGAGAAGGCCATTTAGGACCTTCTGGCGGTCGAATTTTTCCCGCCTCCCGTCTTTTTTGATGACCATGTAGGGGACTTCGTCGCAACGTTCGTAAGTAGTAAAGCGACGCTCGCAGGAGAGGCAAGCTCGACGGCGGCGTATGACGTCGCCTTCCTTACTTTCGCGTGAATCGATGACTTTGTCTTCGCTGAAGCCGCAGAATGGGCATTTCATTGGGGGCTAAAGGATGAGTGTAGCGGAGAGGGCGGGAGTCAAGAGACACAAGGCGGGAAACAGTGGCAATTGAACTTCCAGAGCGCGTTTGTCGTTTAACAGAGTGTAGAAAACGCTATGTCCGGTGCTTTGGCTCTCAGCATTTCGATACACTCGAAGCTTCCGTGGGTCTCGGGTGCAGCCGTAGGGAAAAGGCAGCCGTTGGACGCTGAAACGAGTTTAATCGAACGCTGCCTGAGTGGGGAGCAGGGTGCGTGGGAAGAATTGGTGAAGGCACATACCAAACGTGTCTACAGTCTCTGCTACCGCTTTACTAGCCGCGATAACGAAGCGCAGGATTTAACGCAGGAAGTATTTCTGCGGGTTTTCAAGACCCTGGGGAGCTTTCGCGCGGGGGAGGGCTCGTTTGCGGTGTGGTTGACGCGGCTGACGCGTAACCTTCTGGTGGATCATTATCGCCGGACGAAGCAAGAGCGGGTGACGGACGCTCTCGAGGACAAACTGCCGGTGCTCGAGGAGAGGACGGCGCAATTTTCACGGACAGACGGGCTGCTGGCCGGGCGGGAAGCCGGGGAATTGCTGCAGTCCGCTTTGCAAAAACTGTCGCCAGAATTGCGGGAAGCGGTGATTTTGCGGGATCTACAGGATATGGAGTACCGGGAGATCGCGCGGGTGCTGGCGGTTCCGGAGGGAACAGTAAAGTCGCGGCTGAACCGGGGGCGAACGGAACTGGCGCGGGTATTGAGGCGGAATCGAGTGAGTATTTAGCGGTATGAATTGCCCGGAGTTCGAGAGCACGCTGGCCGATTACGTCGATGGAACACTCGACGCGGGCGGACGCGCGCGCCTGGAGGCGCACATGGCCTTGTGCTCCGGCTGCCGCGAGATGTTCGAGGACGTCAGGGCGGCGACAGCGTTTCTGGCGCGGGTTCCGGAAGTGGAGCCGCCGGATACGTTGATTACGCGGATCGCCTACCAGGCGCCGGCGGGCCGCATACGCGGGCCGTGGGAACGGCAAGGGCTTCTAAGCCGGCTGGCGAGCAAATGGATGCAGCCGGTTCTGCAGCCGCGGCTGGTGATGGGGATGGCAATGACGGTATTGTCGTTTGCGATGCTCGAGCGCTGCACGGGAGTGAAGGTGCAGAACATTCAAGCGGCGGATTTGAACCCGGTGCGGATCTGGGGCGGCGTGGAAGACAGGGCGGTGCGGCTGAAGGACCGGGTTGTGAAGTCGTACGAGAACCTGCGCGTGGTGTATGAGATTGAAACCCGGCTGAAAGATCTGGAGCAGCAGCAGACGTATGAGGATCAGCCGCAACGGCGGCAGTCATCTGGGTCAACCCGCGGGTCCAGCGAGCGCCAGAGAAACAGCAAAGAAGGAAAGAAATGAACTGCTATTTACATCCGGATGCACCGGCGGTCGCCTATTGCCGCTCGTGCGGCCGGCCGTTGTGTGAAGCCTGCCGGCGGCCGTCGGAAGGAACGGTTTTTTGCGAAGAGCATGTGCCCGCGCCCGCGGCCAGCGGCGCGACTGTGGAGGCCAACCCATACCTGCAAACGGGGCCGCCGATTGCGCCGGTGAATAACTCACCCGGCCTCGCGTTCTTCCTCGGCCTGATACCAGGCGTGGGCGCGATTTACAACGGACAGTACCTCAAGGGCCTGGTACACGCGATTATTTTTGGACTGCTGGTCAGCCTGGCGAACGCGATGGAACACACGGCGGGGCAACCGCTGCTGGTGATGATGTGCTTCGCTTTTTATTGCTACATGCCATTCGAGGCGTACCACACGGCGAAGAAGCGGCAGGCAGGTGTGGCAGTGGAGGAATGGTCGAGTTTGCTGGCGCAGCATGGCTACAGGTCCCGCGCACCGCTGGGGCCGATCCTGCTGATCCTGCTGGGCGTGCTGTTTCTGCTGGATACGCTGCGGCTCATCGAGTTCCGGGACCTGGCACGATTCTGGCCGGTGCTGCTGATCCTGGTAGGCGCGTTTATGCTTTACAACCGCGTCAGCGGTCCTGGGGCCGTGTCTCCGGCTCCGCGGACGGGGCAGCCGCCGAAAACAAATTTAGGAGAGTCGCAGCATGAACAATAGAGCCGCATTGTACGCCCAGGCGATACGCGGCCCAATCGTGCTCATAGCAATCGGCGTATTGTTCGCAGTGCATCAGGCGGGCAGAATGCCGTTTTCGCGGACATGGCCTTTGCTGATCATCGTGGTGGGCGTGATGAAGCTGATCGAGCGCTGGAACACGCCGCCGCGGCCGCCGTATCCACCACCGCCGCCGTATCCGCCGGGTGCGCAGGGAGGTCCACGTCCATGAGACCGCGCGCTTCGCTCACAGGGCCGCTGGTGTTAATCGTGGTGGGCGTAGTCTTTCTGATTCACGCCATCTCGCCCGAGTTTTCGGTCACTAATCTGTTCTTCCACTATTGGCCCTATCTGCTGATTCTCTGGGGCCTCATTGCGTTTATCGAAGTGAACATCCGGTTCGCGCGCGGCGGACAAGCGCCGGCGAATGGAGTTTCCGGCCTTGGTTGGATGGTGGTGCTGGTCATCTGCCTGGTTGGGGTGGCGGCGTATGAGATACATCGCGTGAACCCATGGTGGCGGCAAATGGGCTGGGAGCGCGGTATTGAAGCGTTTGGATCGGAGCACGAGTACACCATCGATCCGCAGAAGAGAGGCGTGGGGGCGACGCCGCGCATCGTGCTGGAAAGCTTGCGCGGCGATGTGAAGATCACCGGCACGGATGCGCCGGAAATTTCGCTCGGCGGCCGCAAATTAGTGCGCGCTTTTGAGGAGCGTTTAGCGGATGTGGCGAATCGGGACACGCCGATCGATATTGCAGTGGAAGGCAATACGGTGATTGTGCGCAGCCATCAGGATCGGGCGGACTCACGCTCACGCGTTACGGCGAACCTGGAGCTTTCGGTGCCGAAAGGCGCTAGCGTAGAAGCCACCGGGACGGGGGGAGACTTCGATATTTCCGGGCTCACCGGCGATGTGGATTTGAGCAGCAGCAATGCGGGCGTGCGCCTGCAGGATATAGGCGGCAACGTCAAGATCGATACGCGTAGAAGCGACCTGATCCGCTGCCTGAACGTGAAGGGCGGCGTGGATTTGCGCGGGCACGGCTCGGATGTGGAATTGACGCAGATCGCAGGACAGGTGACGGTGAACGGAGACTATACGGGGAGCGTTTCTTTGCGAGATCTAGCAAAACCGGTGCGGCTGGCAAGCATGCGCACACAGCTTGCGGTGGAGCAGGTGCCTGGTGAAATCCGGATCGAGCGCGGCAGCCTGAATGCGCGCAATGTGATTGGCCCGGTGAAGCTGACGGCGCATTCGACCGATATCACGCTCAACGGCTTTACCGAAGGACTCGAT
>JACZDD010049158.1_pt1 | contig 13960 bp, 12 predicted proteins | sample 8641771 | NCBI WGS metagenome assembly JACZDD01 (sample SAMN15324614, study PRJNA640507) | soil metagenome | isolation source: intercropping peanut in the second line | place: China: Luxin town, Laibin City, Guangxi Province | collected 2019-07-25 | depth 10cm m | reverse complement strand
GCCATTTCCCCTCTTTATCAATGAAAAACTCCGCCAGGGTGAATCTGGCGGAGTCGAGTGCGCGTTTGATGGATTCGGCGGAGCGAAGCGAAATCTCGTGTTCGCCGGATCGCCCGCCGAAGATAAGGGCTACGCGAATTGGTTCTGATGGTCGCAAGCCCTATTGTCGCTCGCGAGCCTTGCGCCACAGGAGGCGTTACTTGCGCGAAGAGAGCCGATCGAGCGTATGGATGAAAGGCCGAGCGGCAGTGGGCACCGCGATATTCGAATTGAAGATTTCCTTGTTGCTGATTTTTTTGCCGTATAGCTCGGCGTTGGCATCTTCGTCCTCGGTCACTGCCGCGCCGCCCAGGTCCAGACCGCCAAAAACGCCACGGGAGCGCGAGTAGGACAGAATCTGCGCATGCATGGCGGCATCGGTCATAGCGGAAGAGTCACGGCCAACCGGCCCTGCCGCGGCAGCCGCTTCGCCGCCCAATTGGAATTTGCTGCTTAGCAGATGCTGCATGCCGTCTCTGTTCATCACGAGCATGATGACGTCGGTTTCTTTGCCGCCGATGAGAAGACCAAAATTACCACCGGTGATGCGCAGAGAACCGGGTGCGCTCCAGCCGACCCCACTGGTTTTGCGGCAGGTGAAGAAGCCTTTGCCGTACTTGCCTCCTATGATGAATCCGCCGGCTTTGAGGTTCGGAATGACGACGACGCAGGTTGCTTTATTCAGTAGATCCTGCGGAATGCCTTTGTCGGAAGCATTCATCATCTGGTTCAAGTCTTCGGTCGCAGCCTGAAGACGCGCGTCGGCGTCTTTCTGCGCGAATGCCGGAACAGCAAGAAGCGCCGCCAACAGGGCTCCTGCGAATATCCTCATATTTCCTCCTCCACGTCGGTTAAGTACTTCTAATTTCGTCAGTTAGACGCAGCGCGCGATAACCTGTTTCGAGATCTCTTGTGCGCCGCGGATACAGTCAGGTATGCCTACGCCATAGTAGGCATTGCCGGCTAGAAATAGTCCTGGGTGCCCTTCTAGAAGGCATTCAATTCTGGCGCAGCGCGCGGAATGTCCCACAACGTACTGTGGCATAGAATTCGGCCAGCGGTGAATGGTCGAGAAAAGCGGCTGGGCGTCAGCGCCCATCCAGCGGGAGAAATCCTCGCGAACCAGTTCGATGATGTCGGCATCGGAGGCCGCGAGCAGGTCGGTGGCTTCCTCGCCGACGATGAAGCCGCGCAGGGCTGCCAAATGGGGCGGAATCCGGATCGGAAATTTGACGTTGATCCAGGTAGCGGCGGCCAGGACGTTGCGCTCATGCGCAGGGACCAGGAAACCGAAGCCATTGAGCGGATGGCCGAGCGCCGCACGGTCATATACGAGCGTCACAAGAATGGCCGATGAATACGGAATGGCGGACAATTCTTCGGCGAGGGGCGCGGCCGAGTTTTCGAGCAGCCGCGAGCAAACGTGGGCTGGACAAGCCAGAACGAGATTGGGCGAGGAAAGTGTCTGCTCGCCAGCCCGAATTTGCCAGACCGATCCGTATGGCTTGACTTCGTCGATTTCGGCATGGACTACGCTGAGATGGCCTGCAGCGGCACGAGCGAGCGAGTCGGGGAGAACTTGCATGCCATCGCGGAAGGATTGGAACAGCGCTTCCCGCTTCTTTTTTTTCCGCAATTCGTGACGCGCGCCGCGGATCAGGCTGCCATATTTTTCCTCGTAGGCGAGGAAGCGTGGAAGGACGCTGGCGGCGCTGAGAGTGGTGGTCTGGCCGCCATACACGCCGCTGAGTAGCGGTGCGGCGATGAGTTCCAGCACCTCAGAGCCGAAATGGTCTTCGACCAGCTCGCCGACCGAAATATCCTCCGTGCGTTTGTGCGGCTTGCGGAAAATTTCCCGGAGGAGATGCGTCTTTGTGCGCGCGCTCAAGAGATCCGAACGCAGGATCGGCGGCCATTTGCCGGGCGCCATCATGACCATGCCGGCCGGAAGCGGCAGAAGGCGGCCATCGCGTGCGACGAACACGCGGCGCGATGCATCGTTCGAGCTAATGATTTGCGATTCAAGCGCGGGAAGATCGTGCGCCAGTTCTTTGATCGCCGGTTTCGCGGCCAGATAGCTGTCGGGACCTGCTTCGAGCTGGCAACCCTGGATAACGTCCGTTTGAATCAGCCCGCCAAGATGGGTTGTTTTCTCGAAGAGGATCGAGCAGATACCGGCTTGGGAAAGATAATAAGCCGTAGATAAGCCGGAGATGCCGCCGCCGACGATGAGAACCGGATCCATGGTTATCGAGCGGCGAAGTGCGGGTCAGCAAGCCAATATCGCTTGGCTTTTCCGAACACGGACGGTAAAGTAGGGCGGCTCTCCTGCGCCGCGCCGGACGTCCCCGTCCGGCTTGCTCTGTTTGCAACACAATCGGGGAGGCCGACGAGGGCGTCGGCCGCGGACCAGGACGTCCGCCCCACAAGGCTACTAGCCTGCTCCACAGCGTTAATGCGCATCCTTTATTCCTTGCGCTGGAATTCGCGCACGATCTGGACAACGGCCTTTACGTTTTCTACCGGCGTTTCCGGCAGAATGCCGTGTCCCAGGTTGACTATGTGGCCGGGCCGCGGGCCGGTGCGGCGCAAGAGATCGGTGACTCTGGCGCGAAGCTCCGGAAGCGAAGCGAACAGCGCGACGGGATCCAGATTTCCCTGGATGGCGGCGCGATAGCCAATATCCATCCAGACTTGATCGATGTTGACGCGCCAATCCACACCGAGGACGTCGCCGCCGGCGGCATGCAGCTCACGAAAGAACCCCGCTGCGCCCGTACCGAAGTGGATCACTGGCGCACCGGTCGCGCGGATGCGCTCGATCAGTGCCCGAGAGTAGGGCTGGACGTAGCGCACGTAGTCGCCGGGCGAGAGGGCTCCGACCCAGCTATCGAAAACCTGGATCGCACGCGCGCCAGCCCCGATTTGGAGGCTGGCGAAATCGCCGAGCACATCGACGAGCTTGCCCATAAGCCGGCGCCACGTGGTCTCGCTGGCGAACATCAGATTTTTGGTTTTGAGGAAAGTGCGTGAGGGGCCGCCCTCAATCATGTAGCTGGCCAGCGTGAAGGGAGCGCCGACGAAACCGATTACAGGAATACGTCCCCCCAAGGAGCGCGTCACGAGTTGGATGGATTCGGCTACGTAGCCGAGATCGTCGGTGTGGCTGGTTGAGAGTGCGTCGATATCTTCGGGTGCACCGACCGGATTCTGAATTGCGGGTCCCTCGCCGGCGACGAATTCCAGCTTGAGCCCCATGGGCTCGACCGGCAGCAACAAATCCGCGAAGATAATGGCCGCATCGACATCCAGAATTTCAACCGGCTGCAAAGTGACAGCCGCGGCCAATTCGGGATTTTTGCAGATTTCGAGAATGCCGTGTTTGGCGCGGATATCGCGGTAAGGCTTCAGATAACGCCCCGCCTGCCGCATAAACCAAACCGGACGGACGTCGGTGTTGCGGCGCCGGCAGGCGTCCAGGAAACGGCCGCTCAGCGGACCCACGCGCATGCGGCCCCCGGCTTGTCCTCACACAGCAGGACGTCGAAATCGCGCGGCTTGTGTTGGCGGGTCCATGCGCGGCCAAGAATGTAGTACGGCTTTGCCCAGACTTCGCTGTCGAGAGTTTTGGGAGACATTACTGAGACCGAAAGCATGCCGATGGCCGGGAAGCCCGTGCGTGGATCCATGATGTGACTATAAAGCCTACCCTCAGCCCAAAAAAACTTTTCGTAGTTTCCGGAAGTAGAGAGAGAGCTGTCGTGCAAATAAACTTCCGCCACAGTCTTTTTTTCGTTCTTCGGATCGCGGATATTCACGCGCCATCCGCGCGGCTCATCGGGTGGCGCTCCCAGTCCGTAAATGCTGCTGCCGCCGCCCGAAATCAAAGCGCAGGTAATTCCGTTTTCTTTCAAGATGCCGACCATCTTATCTACCGCGTATCCTTTCCCTACGCCGCCGGGATCGAGCCCGACTCCCGGGTGCGCGAAGTACACCGTGCGGGCGGCCGGATCGAGCCGCACATTCCGATATCCGACATGGCCCAACGCGGCAGCCACTTCCGAGCGGAGCGGCAGGTGTCCGGAATCTTTGTAGAACCCCCATACTTTCATGAGCGGCGCCACGGTGATATCAAACGCGCCTTCGCTCGCCCGGCTATAGGCCACGCAGGCGGTGAGCAGGTCAAACAGCTCTTGGGAGATCTTCACTGGCGTCTCCGCGGCATGCTCGTTCACTTTACTGAGTTCACTATCGAGCTGATAGTTGGAAAGCAACCGGTCGATGCGGGCGGCTTCGGCGAGCGCTTTTTCGGCGGCGGCCTGCATGCCGACTGTGTTGCGGCCGTACATCTCGATACTGAAGGTCGCGCCCATAGCTGGTGCAGAGCGCTCCAGGTGCAGCAAGGGCTCGCCGCCAAACAGAGGAACGATTGCGAAGAGTAGAAGAAGAGGGGCGGCGAAATTCCGCATCAAGCCGGCGGATGCGCCTGATCCCGCGGACGGCCGCGGCGAATACGCTTTAGCAGATGGGACATTCTGGCTGTGTCGGCACGTTCGACGTCGGCTTCGAAGTGCAATTCCGGCACACGATACAGGTTCAGCCGCAGCGCGATTTGGCGCTTCAGGAAATGGCGTGCGCCTTCCAATGCCTGCAGTGTTTGCTGTTGAGCGGCAAGGTCATTGTCCATGTGAAGGCGCACTTGCGCGTGCTTTTTGTCGGGCGAAACTAGTACTTCGGTTACAACCGCCTCGCCGATCCGCGGATCGGAAAGCTCGTACGAAATCATTTCTCCGAGTTCCTCGCGCAGGGCCTCGGAAACCCGCTCGGCTCGATGCTGATCCATTTTCGCGTCTCTACTTTCCAGTGTAGAGGGTGGGCGCTGAAATCCGAGATTTTCGCGCCAAGATGCTACAATGTGAGCAATGCCTATCTAGAAAAGGCAGTTTCCTCCCTGGATGACCGCAGAAATCGCAGAAACCAAAGAAACTAAAGAAACTAAAGCGCAACGCGCGGAGCGTCTCAAACGCGAAAAGAATCCTTGGGAATGCCTCGAGGAAATCCGCCAGTTTGCCCGGACGGGCTACGATTCCGTCAGCCCGGAATGGCGCAGCAACTATTTGCGCTGGTGGGGGATTTATCCGCAAGGCGACGGGCTGGGCGTGCTGGGCGGCAAGGGCGGCGAAGGAAATTCGGTTCCGTATTTCATGCTGCGCATTCGCGTTCCTAGCGGTTTGTTGTACTCCCATCAGGTCCGTACGATCGCCGAGTTGGCGAAGCAATATGCGCGCGGCGTCGCCGACATCACCGTGCGGCACAATATCCAACTGCACTGGATCACGATCGAAAGTTTGCCGGATATTTTCGAGCGATTGTGGCGTTGCGGGCTGACAACGATGGCAGCGTGTGGAGACGATACCCGGAACATCACCGGGTGCCCTCTCTCCGGTGTAGATGCTGACGAAATTTGCGACGCATCCTCGCTGGCGATTCGCACAACGAACATGCTGGTTGGCAACCCGGAGTTTTACAATTTGCCGCGCAAGTACAAAATCTGCATCACCGGATGCCGGTCCTGGTGCTGCTATCCGGAAATTAACGATGTGGGATTGACGGCGACCAAACGCATCCGGCGCGGTGAAGAAGAAATCGGATTTTCGCTGCGTGTAGGCGGCGGGCTTTCCAGCGAGCCTTTTTTCGCAAGACGATTGAATGCGTTCGTGCAATGGAATCAGGTGCCGGCTGTGGTCACCGGTGTCACACGGATTTTCCGGGATGCGGACGGGTTACGCCAGCATCGCGAACGCGCGCGTTTGAAATATCTGTTCAAACATCATGGCTGGACGGATGAGAGCTTTCAAGCCGAACTGGAGCGCCAGATCGGGTTCTCTCTGGATCCGGCCGAGCCGGAAGAGCCGCCAGCCGACGTATTCCGCGATCACGTGGGCATTCACGCCCAGAAGCAACCTGGATATGTTTACGTCGGGTCTTCGGTGCTGCGCGGCCGTATCACGCCGGACCAACTATTGCGGGCCGCGGAGTTGTCCGATGTATTTGCGAGCGGCGAGCTTCGTACGACGACTTCACAAGGCCTGATTCTTGTCAACGTTCCGGAACGGCATGCCGATACTGTGGCGCGTGAGCTTACGGACGCGGGTTTGCCGGTAGCCGCCTCGGCGTTCCGGCGCGGCGCAATCACCTGCACGGGCACGGAGTTCTGCCGTCTGGCAATCACGGAAACGAAGAATTTTGCTCGCTGGCTGGTGGAGGATTTAGAAGATCGTCTGCCTGGCTTCGAGCAGCATCTGAAATTGCATGTTACCGGTTGTCCGAATAGCTGCGGGCAGCATTGGATTTCGGATATAGGCATTGAGGGCAAGAAGGTAAAGGTCGACGGAAAATTTGTCGACGCCTACTACTTCTGCGTGGGCGGCGCGGTGGGTGCATTTCAATCCATTGCGCGGCCGCTGGGGTATCGTTGCGCGGCAACAGAAGTGCCCGCGGCTATCGAACGGCTGTTGCGGGCATACATGGATGAAAGAAATCCGGACGAGAATTTGCGATTATTCTTTGCGCGGCATAGCGATGCCGAATTGCGCGGCTATCTGGCCGCCAATGCGGCTGCAACACCGGTAGCTCGAGACCTTCCAGCAGGAAAAGTCCCAGTCGGTGTTGGCGATTAGGTAGCTTTCCTAGCCGTGACGATCAGGCATAGGCCGAGTCTCTTAAATAGAGAGACCGCAAATGACTTGGACACACCATCGAAGATTCGGAATTACCGCATGGGTTGGATGCGCAGGCTTGTTGTGCAGCTTGCCATTGCTGGCCGATACCCCGAAGGAAAGATTGCAGGAATCTGCGCAGGTCCTTTCCGAAATCATGCAAGCGCCGGATAAAGGAATACCGCGAAATTTGCTGGATGACGCATACTGCGCGGTCATCGTGCCGGGAGTAAAGAAGGGCGCCTTTATTGTCGGGGGGAAATACGGCCGGGGCTTTATAGTTTGTCGTGGTGAAAAGCGCGGAAAGTGGGGAGCGCCGGCGGCAGTTCGCATCGAGGGCGGAAGCATCGGTTGGCAGATCGGCGGTTCCGATTCGGACGTGGTCATGCTGGTGATGAGTCCGGAAGGAAAGAGAAGTTTGCTGCAAAGCAAATTTACGCTGGGAGGAAGCGCCGAGGCAGCAGCCGGGCCCGTCGGGCGAAGTACTTCGGCAGATACAGATGCTCGCATGAGCGCCAAGATCCTTACGTGGTCACGATCGCACGGTGTGTTTGCCGGCCTATCCCTCGGTGGAGCAACGCTCAGGGAAGATTTGGACGTGAATAAAGAGATTTACGGCAAGGAACTTACCAATAGAGAGATCGTGAATTCCAACATCAAGCCTCCCGCAGTGGCGCAACCGTTGATCGCGGAACTGAATAGGTATTCTCCGCGCGAAGACCGCTGACGCGAAATCTTCGCAGATGTTAGAGCCATTCAACACTACTGCCGGTAAGCGCGCCACCCAGGACGTCGGCCGCGTGCGCCTCTACCGCGCTTAGAATTTGAGTTGCCCGCACGCGGTCGCTCGAGACAGTGACCGCGGCTACCACCGAGTGCTGCCACGAGTCCAGCCCATCGATCTCAGCGACGGAAACGTTGAAGCGGGCGCGCAGGCGATCCTTCAGGCTCTTTACTACGTGGCGCTTTTCTTTGAGCGAATGCGATTCTTCGACCTGTATATGCAAGGTCAAAACGCCAATTGCTGGCGTTATCATGCGGCTATTGGGCGACGGGCTGCGGCATCTCGGCGGCGACGCGCTGCATCGTGAACGCCTCGATCACATCGCCTACCTGCACGGCGTTGAAATTGGCCAGCGAAATTCCGCATTCGAGACCGTTTTTGACCTCGCTGGCGTCGTTCTTGAAGCGTTTGAGAGCCTCGACCCTGCCGGTATGGATGACCTCATCGCCGCGCTTGACACGCACCTGGCTGTCGCGGCGGATCAAGCCGTCGGCTACATAGCAACCGGCCACCGTGCCCACCTTGCTGATTCGGAACGTCTCGCGTACTTCGGCGTGGCCTTGAATGGTTTCCTTGTAGACGGGCTCCAGCAATCCGGTCATGGCCTGGGTAATCTCGTCGATCAATTCGTAGATGATGCTGTGCAGGCGAATATCGACCTTTTGCTGCTCGGCGGTCGCCTGCGCGTTGCGTTCCGGCCGCACGTTGAATCCGACAATGATCGCTTCGGAAGCCGACGCTAACAGCACGTCATCTTCGGTTATCGCGCCTACGCCTGCACGCAGCACACGCACACGCACTTTCTCGTTGGAAAGCTGCTGCAGCGTATCGGAGAGAACTTCCGCCGTGCCGCCGACGTCCGCTTTGATGATGAGATTGAGATCCTTGAGATCGCCTTCCTTGAACTGCCGGGCGAGTGAATCGAGGGTGGCAACACGCGCGCCTCTGGCCATGGCGGCGTCCCGCGCCTTCGACTCGCGATAGATGACAATCTGCTTGGCCTTTGAAGTATCGGAAACAACCTGGAAGTTGTCGCCCACTTCGGGCAGGCTTTCGAGGCCAATTACCTCTACGGGCATGGATGGCTCGGCTTCCTTCACCGGATTACCGCGATCGTCGAACATGGCGCGCACTTTATTGAAGAGCGCACCGCAGATAAAGAAATCGCCGGTTCGCAGCGTGCCATTGCGCACGAGCATGGTGGCCACGGGCCCGCGGCCTTTGTCCAATTTGGCTTCGAGAATCGTGCCGACCGCCGGACGCGCCGGATTGGCCTTCAAATCCTGCAGGTCCGCAACCAGCAGAATCATCTCGAGCAGCAAATCGAGATTCTGCTTGGCTTTTGCCGAAACGGGAACCATAACGATATCCCCGCCCCAGTCTTCGGCAAGCAAGCCGCGATCGGAAAGCTGCTGTTTCACGCGATCGGGCTGCGCATCCGGCTTGTCGATCTTATTAATTGCGACGATGATCGGCACGCCTGCTGCCTTGGCGTGATCGATAGCCTCGATGGTCTGAGGCATCACGCCGTCATCCGCGGACACGACCAGCACCACAATATCCGTTACCTTGGCGCCACGCGCGCGCATCCGGGTAAAGGCCTGGTGGCCGGGTGTGTCGATGAAAACAATCTTGCGGCCATTGCGCTCGATGTAATAGGCGCCAATGTGCTGCGTGATGCCGCCCGCCTCGCGGCTGGCGACATTGGTTTCGCGAATCGCATCGAGCAGCGAGGTCTTGCCGTGATCGACGTGTCCCATGATGGTCACTACCGGGGCGCGCCGGACAAAATCTTTGGTGTCTTCGGTGAGTTCGACTTCCTGAGTGCTTTCCTGCTCGTAGCTGACTTGGTTGGTGGAGGCGCCGAACTCGCGCGCCAGTTGTTCGGCAAGCTTGACGTCGAGAGTTTGGTTAATGGTAGCGAAAATCTTCTTTTCGACGAGCTTCTTGATGACCAGATTGGCCTTTACGCCGAGCTTTTCGGAAAGTTCCTTGACGGTGACGCCCTCGGCCACGGTGATTTCACGGTCGATAGGCGGCGGCTCGACCACCGCGGGGCGCTTGGTAACACGCTCGCGAAGATTTCCTTCTTCCGCTTCGCGGCGGCGGCCGGTTTGCCTGGCTCCCGGTTTGGCTTGATGGCGGCGCTGTTGCTCGGCAGGCGGAGGCGCAGTTTCCGGACGCAAACTCGTCGGGTGCATGGAGCGCAGGCCGCCAGGGCGGCGCAAACCGGGTTGCGCGGGTCCGAGAGGTTGGCCGGGGCCGCGCATGAGCGGTTGTCCGGGACGAATAGGGCCACGATAGAGAGGCTGCCCGGGAGCGGGAGACGACGGACGCGCCGGAGCGCCCGGTCGAGGCATCGCCGGCGCGGCAGGCGTGGGACGGGCTTGCTGTTTCAGCCGCTGAACCATATCGGGGCGAGGTGGCACTACCGGGCGAACCTGCGGCTGGCCAACGAGCGGACGTGCGCCCGGAGGACGCGGCGCGATGGGAGCGCCAGGAGTCAGCGCCGGAGTTGCAGGGCGAGCGGGCACAGCTCGCGGAGGTATCGGTGCGCCAGGTACGCTGGATGGCGCGGAAGGGGTGGTTGGAGTGGCGCCCGGCGTTGGGCCAGGCGCTACTAAGTGAGTAGGCGGCACTTGCGCGGGACGGGTATACGGCTGCTGCGGAGAAGAAGATGCCGCGGGCGGCGGAGCGGCAGCCGCTCCGGGCACCGGCCGCGCGGGACGTTCTAAAATGCTGGCCGGCCGCACAGGCTGCGAGGGGAGCGGTTGCCGCGGGCCAGCCGGAGCAGATGCGCCGGCGCGGGGGCTGGGCGGAAGAGGCCGGGCCGGTATGGAAATGTTTCGATTAACGGGGCCGGTGCCGGCTGGTTGACCGGTCGGCGCCAAGGGTGGATGGATCGCACCACCGCTGGTCAAAGGCGGCCGGAGAGGCTTAAATGCAGGAGCGGGACGCTCCGCCTCAGCCGCGGCGGCGAGCGTGACCGGTGTTTCCGGAGCGGCTGAAGTTGCAGGTGCGGGCGGCGGTTCGGATGCGCGTAACGGAGCTTTGGGAGTTTCGGCAACCTGCGCGGGCGGAGTTGCGACCGCGGCGGCTGGAGTCTCGCGCACTTCGGGCGGCGGCGCTACTGTCGGACCCGCCGGCTCCGATTCAGGCCGGCTCTCGCGTTCGCCCGTAGGCGCGATTTGGGTTGGACGTTCTTCCGTTGTACGAACGGAACCTTCGCCTACCAAGCGCCGCCGGAGTTCCAGTGCGACGTCTTCGTCGATCGAGCTGGAGTGCGTCTTTTTCTCCTGCACGCCCAAGTCAGGCAGCATGTCGAGAATGACGCCCGGTTTTACTTCAAGCTCCCGCGCCAGCTCATTGATCCTGATTTTCTTCATAGAAGAGACTGCTAGATAACTCCTTACAGCACCGCAATTTGTGGTGGATCAGTCGATTTTTCCCATGGTATCAGATGCAACCGCTTCCCCAGTTTCTTGAGGTGCGGCCTCGCGGAGCGTCGAAGGGGCGCCCGACAATCCTTCCACGCGCCCCAGGTCCAGCGTTTCTCCGTCTTCGGTTTCTTCGAGCAACGCCGTTTGATGCGTCGCCAAATCGTGTTCCAGCATGCCCGTTTCGATGTTTTCGAACGGATCGCCACTCTCCGACTCAAGCGAGGCGATTCCGGCGCCGGGAGTTTCGGTCCCCTCCGCCGTGGCCTGCTCATCGTATTGTCCATAGAACGCAACGACGCTTGCCTGAATCTGCCCTACGATTTCTTCGTCAATGCCCGGAATGGCTTCGAGTTCCTCCGGTGTCATGGAGCCAAGGCGCTCGACTGTGCCGATGCCGGCCCCGACCATCTTCTCTACAATGCCTTCGGCCAGACCGTGATCGATCAGCACGGAAACAGGGGCTCCCGAGATGACCATGTCGCCCATGCGCGATTCAAGCTCTCGGCGTTTTTCTTCTTCGCTCTTGATATCGATCTTCCAGCCGACCAGCTTGGCCGCCAAACGAACGTTCTGCCCGCGCTTTCCAATAGCGAGTGAGAGCTGCAGATCGTCGACGACCACTTCCATGTGCTTCTCAGCGTTATCCAGTATCGTGACGCGCGAAATTTTCGCGGGGCTCAGCGCCTTGGTGACGTACTGAACAGGGTCTTCGGAATATTCGATGATATCGATTTTCTCGCCGCGCAGCTCGCGAATAATCGATTGCACGCGCATGCCTTTCATGCCCACGCAGGCGCCAACACTATCGACGTCGCGATCGCGGCTGGCGACGGCGATTTTGGTGCGCTCACCGGCTTCCCGAGCGCAGGCTTTAATGGTGACGGTATTGTCGTAAATTTCCGGCACTTCCTGCTCGAAGAGGCGCATGACCAGCTCGGGAGCCGCGCGCGACACGATGACGCCGGAGTTTTTGCCGCCGCGCTCGACGCCTTTGATCACGCAGCGCACACGATCGCCCACGCTGAAGCTTTCGATACGCGATTGTTCTTTCTTCCCGATGCGCGCCTCGGTTTTCCCCATATCAACGATGTAATCCTGACCCTCCAGGCGCTTGATCACGCAGTTCACGAGCTCGCCCTGGCGGCCTTGGAACTCCGAGTAGACGCTGTCGCGCTCGGCTTCCCGCACCTTCTGCAGGATGACCTGCTTGGCGGTTTGGGCCGAGATACGCCCCAGCACGTCAGTCGGCTTCATTTCACGGACTTCGCCCCCGATTGCGGCGTTGGGGTCGATTTTGCGCGCCGCCTGAAGGGTCATTTGCTTGGTTGGGTCTTCGACGGCTTCGACTACCTGCTTGATGCTATAAACCTGGAGATTACCGGTTTCCCGGTCCAGATCGGCGACCAAATCTTCCTGGGAGCGAAAATGTTTACGCGCAGCCGCGAGCATGGCGTCCTTCACCGCATCCAGGACGATTTGCGGATCGATACCCTTCTCTTTACTGAGCATTTCGATGGACTGATAGATCGAAGCCATGTCAGAAAACCTCTTCCTTCAACTGAATCTTCTTTAGCGCAGGTTGAAAAGCGCGAAGTTCACCACTCGAACTTCAATTTCGCTTTTTGGACCGCTTCGAGCGGAATCTGTACCGGCTTTCCCGGTGCAACCTCCAACTCCAAGGTTCCATTCGCGAAATGCGCAAGCTTGCCTTCCAGGCTGGTACGGGATTCGCCCGGGCGTTGGAATGCCAGCCAGATTTTCCGGCCGACCACCCTTTCGAAATCCCTCGGTTTCGATAACTTTCGTTCGAGACCCGGCGAGCTGACTTCGAGCGTATAACTTCCGTCTGGGACAACATCTTCGTCATCCAACAGCTTGCCGAGCCTTTCGGAGACCAACTCGCAATCGCCGTGCGTAACCCCTTGGGGTTTATCGATGTAGACACGCACCAAGCGGCTGTTCCCCGCTCCGCGTACTTGCACTTCGGCAATCTCGATGCCGGTACCGGAAGCGGCGCGCTCGCCCAGTTCGGCGATTTTGTCCGTCAACCCGCTTTGTCCCGTCACAATCATGCCTCAAAACACGCCGGACAAATAAAAAAGTGGGCATAAGCCCACTTTTCACGTCCGGCAGTACACTCCTATTAAAGCACATCTCTGGGGTAAATAAGCGAGAGCAATGCCAATAAATCAGCACATCGATGTCGGCCCATTAAAAGAGGAAGACCTCGAAGAGGCGCACCGGATCTGCCGGCTGGCGTTTGGAACTTTTCTAGGATTACCCAACCCGCTTGATTTTATGGACGACCGCAACTTTATCGCGCCGCGGTGGCGCTCGGCTCACGTCGAAGCGATCGCCGCGTACGAGGGGGACCGTCTGATCGGGTCGAATTTAGCGACGCGATGGGGAACGTTCGGCTTTTTTGGGCCGCTGACCATTCTGCCGGAATACTGGGGCCAAGGCGTGGCACAGCGGCTGCTTGAAACCACTTTGGCGATTTTCGAGCGATGGGGCGTCCGGCATACGGGACTGTTCACTTTTGCTCACAGCGCAAAACATGTGGGCTTGTACCAAAAGTTCGGCTATTGGCCGCAGTATCTGACCGCGCTCATGACCCGCATTCTTGAGGACAGTACACGGATGCAGGCCAAATCAGGAGACGCGATGCGATTTTTGTCCGAATTATCCACAAAGGAGCGGGAACAGGCCATTGAGGCATGTAGGACGGTCACCCACAATATCGAGAAGGGGCTCGATCTCAGCGGTGAAATCGAGGCGGTGCTTGCACAGGGCGGCGGAGATGTCGTTTTGACGTACACGCGTGGTGTTCTCGACGCTTTCGCGGTGTGCTTGAACGGGCCCGAGACCGAAGGCGGTGAGAAGACGTGTTACGTGAAATTCGGCGCAGCACGCGGAGGCGCCGGCGCGGCTGAACGATTCGATCAATTGCTGGATGCTTGCGAGGCGTTTGCATGCTC
>JACZDD010211802.1_pt1 | contig 13965 bp, 12 predicted proteins | sample 8641771 | NCBI WGS metagenome assembly JACZDD01 (sample SAMN15324614, study PRJNA640507) | soil metagenome | isolation source: intercropping peanut in the second line | place: China: Luxin town, Laibin City, Guangxi Province | collected 2019-07-25 | depth 10cm m | reverse complement strand
CGCATCTGCGACATCTCGCGCGTTCTGCTCGTCCGGGATTGGCCCTGGCCAATCGACGCAGAGATTTCCGGCCGCCTCGGCGTAAAGCTGTGTGCTGCCTTTGACAGCATCGTCGAGCGTAATGACGGCCGTTAGCTCTTCGTAGTCGACCTGCACCAGATCGGCCGCGTCCTGCGCGGCGACCGCCGTTTCGGCGACTACCATTGCGACCGGATCGCCAACATGCATGACCTTGTCGCCGGCAAGCGCCGGACGGAACGGCATGATCATCTTGGCGCCCCTGCGGCCTGGCACCGGCGGGTGCCTCGAGACGGTTCCGACATTTGCCGCCTTCATGTCCTGCGCGGTGAGGACTGCGAGCACCTTCTTCATCTTGCGCGCTTCGTCCGTCTTCACTGCAGCGATGCGTGCGTGCGCATGCGGAGAACGCACAAAGGCAGCGTAGACGGTATGGGGAAGGCGCGGGTCGTCCATGAAGTGGCCGCCGCCTCGCACCAGGGCGTTGTCCTCGACGCGCGGCGTTTGTCTGGTACGGGTGGTCGTGGTCATGCGGATTCCGGATTTAGAATGGAGACCCCTGTTTATAGCGGAAAGAGCCGTCGCCAACAGGGGCTTGCGTCAACGCGTTGGCTGCGGCACTCAGGCGCTCCTTGCCGCGTATCGTGTGGCGTCTTTCGGGTGGTGAAATGAGCAACGTGCGAACAATTGATACCCATACCCATATCCTCACCGAGGAAACTGCCGCGCTGTTGCGCAAGGAAGCTCCCAGGGTCCCCGTAACCATTACTCCGGTCGACGCCGAGTCAGCGACGCTCGACGTTGGTGGCGTAGTCTATCGCCCTTTTCCGCGCGGCGGCTTCGATGTCGCGCATCGCCTGCATGACATGGATGCGATGGGCGTCGATGTGCAGGTGGTGTCCGCCACGCCGCAAACGTATCTCTACAACCAGGATGCGCCGCTCGGCGCGACGGCGGCCACCATCCAGAATGACCAGATTGCCAAACTGGTGAAGCAGAATCCCCAGCGCTTCATGGGTATTGCGACGCTGCCGATGCAGGCGCCGGAAAAGGCCGCCGACGAGCTCAAGCGTGCAATGACCAAGCTAAACCTGCGCGGAACGATGTTTGCGTCCAACATCATGGGCAAGAACCTCGACGACCCGAGCTTCGAGCCGGTGTGGGCGACGGCCGAGGAACTCGGTGCTTTCGTCTTTATTCATCCGAACAATGTCGCCGGGGCCGACCGGATGAAGTCTTATTACCTGAATAATCTCATCGGCAATCCGCTCGACACCACCATCGGCGCGGCCTGCCTTTATTTCGGTGGCGTGCTCGACCGCCATCCGAAATTGACCGTCGTGCTCGCGCATGGCGGCGGTTTCACACCCTATCAGGCGGCTCGCTGGGAGCACGGTTGGCATGTACGGCCGGAACCCAAGAAGAACATTGCCAAACGGCCGGTCGACATTGCCAAACGCTTCTACTACGACACGATTCTGCACTCGGCGCCGGTGCTGGAGTTTATGATCGAGCATGTCGGCGCGGATCGTGTCATGCTGGGCAGCGACTATCCGTATGACATGGGCATGATGGACTGCGTAAAGCACGTGCGTGACCTGAAAATCTCTGACGCCGACAAGGCGACGATTTTGAGTACGCGCGCTCAAGTGTTGTTGGGGAAAGCATGAACGTCCAGGCGACCAAGGGCGTACGCATTCCAACCAAGGCCGTCACCGGTCTAATCGTTGATGCGATGATCAAAGTGGGCGTGCCGAAGGGTGACGGGGCCAAGATTGCGGACCTGATGCTTGAGGCGGACCTGGTCGGAGCCGATGCGCATGGCGTCTTTCGCCTGCCGCAATACGTGCAGAGGCTGAAGCTCGGATCGACCAATCCACGTCCCAACATCACCGTGGAACGCAGCGCGCCCGCAACAGCGCTTGTCGACGGTGACAATGGCATGGGCCATCTCGTGGTCGCGCGCGCCGCAGAGATGGCGATCGAGCTCGCGCGCGAGTGCGGTGTTGCCTGGGTCGGCTGTCGCATGTCGGGTCACGCCGGAGCTGCCGGCGTCTATGCAGCCCTGCCGCTCAAAGCAGACATGGTCGGTATCTATTCGGCAGTGGCAAATGCCAACCACATGCCGCTCGCCGGCGGCGCGGAGCCGTTGCTCGGGACAAACCCGCTAGCGATCGCTATTCCGGCGGGTGAGGAGCCCCCGATCGTTCTCGACATTGCGACATCGATCGTCTCGTACGGCACGATCAAGAATCATCGTTTGCAGAATAAGCCGTTGCGCAACGACTGGATGATCGACCCGAAGACCGGCGCGGCCGTTGTTGATCCGCACAAGAGCGTTGAGGCGCTGCTGCTGCCGATGGCGGGCTACAAGGGAGCCGGGCTTGCGCTTACGCTTGGTCTTCTCGCCGGGACGCTTAATGGTGCATTGTTTGGCAGGGACTGCGTCGATTTCAACGCCGAGCCGGACAGGGTTACAAATACCGGCCAATTCGTCCTCGCCCTCGACCCGGGCCGATTTCAGCCGCTTGCGCAGTTTAAGGCCGAGGTCGATCGCCACATCCGCGAACTCCACGACACCAAGCCGCTGCCCGGTCATACCGTCAGGCTGCCAGGCGAGCAGCGTGCGAAGCGTCGCGCCGACCGGCTCCACCATGGGTTACCGATTGCGCCGGAATTGCTCGCGCAGCTCGATAAGCTGGCGGACGAATTGTCGATCAAGCCCCTCCGCGAACGCATCTAGGCTATTCGCCGGCACATCACATAAGCGCCGCATTTTTCCCGTCTTGGGGAACAAATTGTACTAGATACAGTTCATTCCGCGTCTCGGCAGGTGATTCGCGCAAGACAGTTTCGGGGCTTGGCAAAATCCTTTGCCAAATCAGATCGATGGACGTGATCGAGAGACGGGGACTCGTTGCACTTGCAAGACGCGCTGTGGTGCGTCTGTGCGTCGTGTTAGCGGCCGGAGCCATATTGGCAGCGCTGCCGTTGTCGAACGTATCCAGCGAAAACACCCTTGACCGAATCCAGGCAGGCCAATGGGTCGTCGCGTCGATGTACTGGGAAGACAAATTGATTTCGACCGGCAAGAGCTTCAATCCGATTGGCTGGCACGCCGCGCATAAGACGCTCCCGATCGGCACACTGATCCGAGTCTCCAATCCGAAAAACCACCGGTCTATAAATGTCACGATCAACGATCGCGGACCATTCGTCGCCAATCGCGATCTCGATCTCACGCTTGGCGCCGGCACGCTGCTAGGCCTGCAGGGTCTCGGAACGGTTTATATGGAAGTGCTCTCCATGCCGCCGGTCAAACATATACGGCGGCCGGTGGTGGAGAGTCTGTTTGCGGTCAACGATGCCAATGCCAATTGCATCGGCGTTTCCGCCTGCTGATTAAGCCCGCCAGAGCGCCGCAACTATAGTTAATCATGTATTAACCTAATTGGTTAATCGACGTTTAAGAAATCCTACCGATTTGTTAATTTTTAGAGGTAACGGGGCGGGGCGAGATCGCGCTCAATGCGGCCCTAGAGATGCGGCAATCGCCAGCCGACCGGCAGGTTGATGCGGCCGCCAAGTCCCGCCGCAACGCATCCAGTCCTGTCTCGATTGCCCGCCCGCGCAGCGACGCGCGGGCGCGGTGTTGCGACGTGCACGGAGGAATGGTGCGGTGACGGCGGGAATTTTGCTCAGCGGCCAAACTCGAGGTGATTGGATCGAGCTCAGCGCTGCGGGATCGTGGACAGCCGAATATGCCAGCGCGATCGAGCCGCAGGTCGAAGCGGCCACGCGCGGCATCACCGCGCGGGGCGTCGCGATCAACATCAATCGCGTTGAATATCTCGATACCTATGGCGCCTGGCTGATCGAGCGAACGATTCGTCAATGGACGAAAGAGGGACGCGAAGCGCGCCTGGTCGGACTGCGTGAGGATTTTCGCGGGCTCTTCGAAAAAGTTCACGCGGGTACGCAGACGCTGTCAGCGCCGCCGCCTCGTCCCAACAGTATTATCGCGACGCTTGTGAGCGTCGGCATGACGATGTCGGCGGTTGCCGCCGACCTTTATCTGTTCGTGCAGATGCTCGGCTCGCTGATAGCGGCCTTCGGGCGCGTCATGCGGCACCCGACGACCTTTCGATTCACATCGACGGTCCATCAACTTGAGCGGGTTGGATGGCGAGCGGTGCCGATTATCCTGCTGATCACTGTTCTGATTGGCGCGATTCTAGCGCAACAGGGCATTTTTCATTTTCGAAAATTCGGAGCCGACATCTACGTCATCGATATGGTCGGCGTGCTCGTGCTGCGTGAGGTCGGCGTGCTCATCGTCTGCATCATGGTTGCCGGTCGGTCAGGCAGCTCCTACACCGCGGAACTCGGTGCAATGCGCATGCGTGAGGAAGTCGATGCATTACGCACGATGGGTTTCGATCCGGTAGAGGTGCTTATTCTTCCGCGGATCATCGCGTTGGTGATTGCGGTTCCGACCCTCACTTTCCTCGGATCGATGGCGGCGCTTTATGGCGGCGGTTTGGTTGCCTGGCTTTACGGCGGCATTGCGCCGGAGGTCTTCCTTACGCGGTTGCGCGAGGCAGTCACGCTCAACACGTTCGAGGTCGGACTGATCAAGGCGCCGTTCATGGCGCTGGTTATTGGTGTTGTCGCCTGCGTCGAAGGTCTGCAGGTGCAAGGCAGCGCCGAATCGCTCGGCGAGCAGACGACCAATTCGGTCGTTAAGTCGATCTTCCTGGTAATCGTGCTCGACGGTATTTTTGCCATGTTCTTCGCGTCGATCGGAATGTGACATGGCGCTCGATCGCAAGGCTCCAATCATCGAAGTGCGCGATCTGGTTGTCGACCTGAACGGGCACCGGATTCTCAACGGCGTTACTCTCGACGTCTACCGGGGCGAAATTCTCGGTTTCGTCGGCGCTTCCGGCGCGGGCAAGTCCGTGCTCACGCGCACGATTGTCGGGCTTTTGCCGAAGCAACGGGGTCGCATCGACGTTTTCGGCGTCGACCTCGATCATGCCGGCGAGGTGCAGCGCCAGGAAATCGAACGCCGCTGGGGCATATTGTTCCAGCAAGGTGCTTTGTTTTCCTCGCTAACCGTGGGCGAAAACATCGAATTCCCGATCCGCGAATATCTGGATGTCTCCGACAGGTTGATGACCGAAATCGCGATCACCAAGCTCGAAATGGTCGGCCTCAAGCCCGATGTCTATCGCAAGTACCCCTCGGAACTTTCGGGCGGCATGATCAAGCGGGTGGCGCTCGCACGCGCCCTTGCGCTAGACCCGGAAATCTTATTTCTCGACGAGCCGACTTCGGGCCTCGACCCGATCAGTGCGGGCGATTTCGACCAACTAATCCTGACCTTACAACGGACTTCGGCAATGGCGGTTTTCATGGTAACCCATGACCTCGACAGCCTTCACACGATCTGCGACAGGATCGCGGTCCTTGGCGAGGGCAAGATTCTCGAAGCTGGAACAATGGATACGATGCTCAGGTCGCAGCATCCATGGCTGAAGGCCTATTTCCATGGCGCGCGTGCGCGCGTGCTGCATGCTGTGGCCAAGAACTGACGGAGCGGAGCGATGGAGAGAAAAGCACACTACGCGCTGATCGGGCTGTTCACGTTCGCGGTTGTCGCGGCCGCGTTCGGTTTTGTGTTCTGGCTGCATCACTCCTCCGGCAAGAAGCAGGCCGTTGCTTACCGCGTCATCTTCGACAGCACGGTTTCGGGCCTGCACGTCGGCGGCAATGTTCTGTTCAACGGTATTCGCGTCGGCGAGGTGACCAAACTGACGCTCGATCCGGACAAGCCCTCGCAGGTGGTCGCCATGCTGGCGGTCAATAAAGCGACGCCGATTCGTTCCGATACCAAAGTCGGCCTCGAATTCCAGGGCCTAACGGGCGTTGCGGCCGTGTCGCTGAAGGGCGTCTCCGCAACCACACCCTTGATCGAGCGCGAAGAGGGAGAGCCGCCGACCTTGAGAGCCGATCCCAGCGCCAGTCAGGACATGATGCAGGCCGCGCGTGACGTCCTCAACAGGGCGGAAGAAGTCATTGCCGCCAACCAGGAGGCAATACGCCAGGCGGTTAAAGATATCGCAACGTTCAGTGCGTCACTCGCGCGCAACTCCGACAATGTCGATATCATTGTGAGTGATGCAAAAGACACGATGAAAAATGCCAAAGAAGCCACGGCATCTGCGCGCACGTTGATGGACAATCTGGACAAGCGCACCGAGGAGATCACGATTGGCGTAAACAGGATGACGAGCACTGCGACACGTCAGATCGATATTGCCGGCAAGGCGATCACCGATCTCGCGCACAATCCGCAGCGATTCCTCTTTGGAGGTAGCGGCAGCAGCAGCAGCAGCAGCAGCTCGACAACGCCGCCGGCGCCGGTGCCGGCGCGCACCGCAACGCCGCCGTCGTCGGCGCGCACCCAGCGATAAACATAGCTGCTGGGTAGGGCCGCCCACCAAAGTTGAAGCGATTGTGGCTGCAGCGTAGACCGAATGACGGTTTGCGCTGCCCACGCCTCCTGCTAGTTTAACGGCCTTAGAGGGGCAGCCGGGGGGTCGCTCGCAATGCAATTACGCAGCGACCACATGCTGCCTACGCCGGCCCATCTTCGCCCGACGCTAATCGGAGTCTTTTTCGTCCTCTTGATGATGGTCGCGTCGATTCCGATTGCGACGCATCCGTTGCCGCCGCTGTCGGACTACGTCAACCATCTGGCGCGGACCCACGTCATCGATGCGATCGGCACAGATTCTAATCTCAGCCGTTACTACACGGTCGAGTGGCAGATCATTCCCAACTTGATGATTGATCTCATAGTCCCGGTCTTGCACCGGTTCATGAGCGTCTATCTCGCAGGGCAGATTTTCACGATCCTGGCTTTCTTGTTGATCGCTTCCGGGACGTTTGCATTGAGTCGCGCGCTCAATGGCCGCTGGTCGCCAGTGCCCCTCGTGGCCTTGCCGCTTCTCTATAACGGCGTGCTGCTGGTCGGCGTGATGAACTATGTATTCGGTATCGGACTCGTCCTTTGGGCGCTTGCGTTATGGGCGATGCTTCGCGAGCGTGCCTGGCCCTGGCGGTTTGCGGTATCGACGCTACTAGCGATTGCGCTGTTCGTCTGCCACCTATTTGCGGCGGGTGTTTACGGGCTCGGTTTGCTGGCACTTGAACTACATCGTCTGTGGCTGCGCAGAGATGAGCTCTGGGCGCCGCGCTTGGCCGAGTTTGTGGCTGCCGGAATACCTTTTGTGCCGCTCGCCGTACTTCTGGTCGTCAGCCCGACGTGGGATGCCCCAGGCTCGCCGGCATTTTGGGAACTCAGCGGCAAGCTGCAGGGTCTCGTCGCGGTATTCGATGTCTATTATCTGGCGGTGGCCGCCGGATTGCTGGCAGCCGCCACTGCAGCTGCGTTCTACGCTTGGCGCTGCGGAATCCTGACGTTCAATCCGGCCGGCTGGGCCATAATCGCTGTTGGCTGCGTTGCCTATCTTGCCTTGCCTCGCGCCTTATTCGGCGCGCATCTCGCAGACCAGCGCTTGCCGGTTGCGATTGCATTCATGCTCGTGGCTTGCTTCGACGTCGACTTGCGGGACCGTGCAATCCGGTACGGCTTCTTGGCACTGGTCGCGGCACTGCTTGCCGTGCGTGTTGCCGAGGTCCAATTGGTCTGGAACCACCTCGATCGCGGTACCAAGGAATTTTTCCAATCGGTCGAGAAGATCAAGCGCGGTGCACGCGTTCTTGTCGTCTACGGCAATCGGTCAACCGGCAAAGAAATCAGTGATTTCAATCTCGTGCACGCAGCGTCGATGGCGGTCATCGAACGTTCGGCGCTTGTCTCGACTGAGTTCACTGTCAAAGGCAAGCAGATCCTGCATGCGCGCAAGGAATTCCAGAAATACGTGGAGACCGAAGACTGGTTGCCGCCCTCTTTGCCCTATGTGCTGCAGGTGACCGAAGGCGACAAGGCGGACGTTTCATATTTCTGGAATGATTGGCCGCAGCACTATGACTACGTCTACATCCTGTTCACGACGCCGGGCACGCGCAATCCGGACAGAAACCATCTCGGACTTGTTTACGAAGGCGGCGCTTTTCAGCTCTATCGCGTGCTGCCGACCATCAGCGCGGTCGGCCGCTAGCTGTACGCTTCAATCGGCTTCGAACGGCAACTGCACCGGCTGCCTGCGCTTGGCCGAAAGGTCCAGCGCCTTTGTCAGCATAAGGTTGCGGTGTGCTTCCTCGACCGTCGCCGCAGCTGTTGGCAGTCCGAGCGCGATGCGGTTGAGCCAGGAGTCGGTTTCTTCCGCCATGGGGCCACGCAATTCGCCGAGCGCCATGTCGCCGGGCGGGTAGCTGCCCATGAAATCAACCAGCCGGCTGGCATCGGGATTGTATCCTTCCGACTGTGGCTTGGAGACCGCAAGAACGATGTCGCGGTGCGTGTCGTCGATGGTAAGAACTCCGGTCGTGCCGACGATTCCGACTTCGAGCGAATACACGGCGGCAGGCCACGTCACCGGAAGCGCCCACGAGATGTTGAGGTGATAGATGGTGCCGTCGGAGAAATTGATCATGCCGGCGGTGCCGTCGATGCCCTTGTAGGAAGGGCCGAGCACCTTGTCGACCGAGCGCGCGTAGCATTCGACCGCGGTTTTTCCTTCCAGGCACCACATGCAGATGTCTAGAGCGTGCGTGCCCGATATCACCATCGGAGAGATCGTCGAGGGGTCGTCGGTTCGCTTGTAGTTATCGATGGCGACCAGCCGGTTCATGAATGCGCGTGAGGTCACCATCGTGACGTCACCGAGCGCGCCGGTACGGCATTTTTCCTTGGCGGCCAGCCAGCGGCGGCGGAAGCGCTGCGTGTAGCCAACGACGGCGTCGATTTTGGCGTCCTTGATCGCCTTAAGAACCCGCGCGGATTCCTTAAGATCAGTCGCCAGCGGCTTCTCGATCAGCATCGGGATGCCACGCTCGACCGCCGTCATAATCGGGTCGACGTGCAGGTGCTCGTCGGTACAGATGATCGCAGCCGTCACCTCCGGCCGCTTCAGCAGTTCGACGTGACTTTGCGTGACGAAATCGGCACTGATTTTGGGGCCTACTTCGCCCGCGCGGTTTGGATTCTTCTCAGCGAGGCCGATCCATCCGACTGCCGGATGGCGTGCCGCTACCTCGCCGCGGAAAAGCCCCACACGGCCTCCGCCGACGATCGCAAGGCCGACGCGTTTGGAGGCCTTCTTCATTGATTAACCCCGGCGCGGATCCTCTGTTTGAATTCCGCAATCGCCGAAATCGTCTCGTTGGTGAGCGGCAGATCAACCGGCTCGCCGCGATCCGCGGAGAGGTCCGCGGCGCTGTAGGTTTCCATCACGCGCCGGGCGCTCTCCGGCGTCACCATCACCGGGGTGTCGCGGATGCAAGCCTCGAGGAAATGGATGGTCTCCGGACCCATGCCGCCCGCGAACACGTTGTCCACCCATTCGCCCGGCATGGTCGACATCGGGAATTGCTGGCCGTCCTTCATGGTGTTGAGCCAGTTGTCACGCTGGGTGTCGTCGAGAAACAGTGCGCCCTCGGTGCCAGTGATCTCGATCCAGGTGGCGCAGTAGTTCGGATAGCTCGGCGGCAGGTTCCAGCCGCCGGCGATCATCACGGCGACGCCGTTATCCATCGTGATATTGGTGAACATGACGTCGTGCGAGCCGTTCACCGGCTGCATGAAGCCATAGGCGCCCTGCGAGTAGACCTTGACGGGCTTCGCCGGCTCCAGCAGCCAGAACACGAAATCGAGGTCGTGTGTCGATTCCATCACCACGGGCGATAATCTCACGCGGCTCGCGATCTTCTTGCCCAGGCTGCGCGAAAGATGGCGACTCACCATCACCGAGACGACATTGCCGAGCGTGCCGTCGGTGATCTTCTTCTTGGCGTAGGCGATTTTCGGGTTGAAGCGCTGGGAATAACCGATGGTGAATTTGAGGTTGTTGCGCTTGGCCAGTTGGATGAGCTCGTCAGCTTCCCACAGCTCCAGCGCGATCGGCTTTTCCAGCATCACGTTCTTGCCGGACTTCAGGCAGTCCCGGCAGATCGGATAATGGTTCGATTCCGGCGTGGTCGAGATGTAGACGACCGAAATGCTGTCGTTCTTGATGATGTCGTTGTAGTCGAGCGTCGCGGTGGCGGGCTTGTACAGCTTCTTCACTTCGGCAAGCCGATCGGGACGGATTTCGCACAGATGCAATTTGTCGACCAATGCCGTGCGTGCCAATGTTTCCGCACGCGTGCCTCCGACCCATCCGACACCAATCACTGCAGCTTCAACCGTTTTCACCGACGCTTTCCTTCCGTTTCTTATGATATGCCGCGACCGGCCGGCCGCGCGGGCGGCAGACTAGCCCACGGGTTTAACGACCGGAAGGGCAGGGTTTTTCAGCGTGCGAAAGCAGCCTGGCCCACACCGAACACTTGCGCCGCAAACTGCGGATAGACCTCGGCGAGTTGCGGGGCGATCACTTCGCGCATCAGCTTAAGCGTTTCCGGCGTCGGTGCCGGCGTCTCGGGCACACTCCGCGGTTTGTCGAAATCGAAGCCCGTGTTCTCGATGACTTCCTCCAGCGTGTGGCCCGGATGCACGCTTGCGAGCGTGAAATGACCATCGGCAAATGTAAAAGCGCAGCGATTGGTCACCAGCCCGATCGGCCCACCGGTCCGAAAGACATTTCCGTCGTTGGTGCCCGGCGCGCTGACGAAGTCGACCTTTGGAACAAGCGTGCGGCGGGAATGCTCGGTACGAAACAAGATCACTTTGGGCACGACGTAATAAAGATAAGCCGAGCCAAACGAACCGGGGAACCGCACCTTCGGGTGATTGTATTCTCCGATACTCACGAGATTGACGTTGCCCCGGGCGTCGATTTGTCCACCTGAAAGAAAAAATACATCGATACGGCCCTGACCGGCACAATCGAATAGCTCGCGGCCGCCGTCGGTGAAGAAATTGTGCCTGCGGCTTTGCAGGAGGGAAACGTAGGGGCGCCCTTTGCCGCGCTCGCGCGTGAGCAGCGCCGCGGTTGCCGGAATTGGCGATGCATTGCCAACGGCAACGTGACGTACATCGCCGATTAGTCGCGCGATGACGTCGGCAAGGAGTTCTTCGTCACGAAAGCTGCTCATAGTCGAACTAACGGTTTGAATCTAAGCCGCACGCTTTTCATAAACATACTTGTCCATGTACTCGGCAAAACCTGTCTCCGTCGCAGCCATGCGCGCATAAAGAGCGAGGTGCTCTGCGTCCGCTGCGTAGAAATCCGGTAGACCAAGCGGCCATGCGCCGCGCTCTGCAACCGCAATGCGCTCGACGTAAAATCCGGGAAGCGTGCCGGCCGCGAGCGTTGGGTCGTTGAGCAGGTTACCGTCATAGATTTTTTCCACGGTTACGACGGTCTTCGCTGCGGCGTGGGCCATCGTCGCCAGCTCGCGCTGGCGGCCGATCCAGACGTTGCCGAGGTGGTCAGCCATCGGGGCGTGGAGGAGCGCAACGTCGGGTCTGATTGCCGGGAGCAGGACGATCGGGTCACCAGTACCGAACGGACTATCGATGACCTTCCAGTCGTCGCGGTATTTCAGAATGTCCGAGCCGATCAGGCCGCGCAGCGGCATGAAAGGCACGCCTTTCTCCGACGCCTGCAAAGCGGCGTGCAATGCGGGACATGTAGCGTCCTTTATTTTGATCGCCGCCGAAGTGGCCGCGGCGGAGAAGCGCGGCGCCGGACCGAATTCGCCCAGGCTCACCGCGCTTGTCTCAAGCGTCTCGATACATCCGGCCCCGATCAGGAGATCGGCCTGCAGACTCGATGTCGGCAACGCAACGAGATGCAATCGCTTCACGCCACGCTTGATCAAGGCGCGCGTTGCGGACATCGGTACGCCCGAGACCTCACGCGGAACCACCAACATGCAGCCGTCCGCAATTGGGGCAATCACGTCGTCGATGGATTTCGCCGGTTGAAACATTGGGGCCTGCAAGCTGCGCGGCTTCGGTATTGTTGCCATTTTTCACATTGTTGCCCTTGCATCGTCCACTGGATTTTGCGACTTGGGTCAGATGCCGGGGACCTTGCAGGACAAATTGCACGCTAGACGCTTCGTTATCACCGCGGAAGTAACGCCGCCTGTGTCCGCGGATCGCGGCGAATTGCTTGCAAAAGCGCTGCCGCTGAAAGGCCTCGCCGACGCCGTAAACGTTACCGATGCCGCCGGCGCGCGACCGCACCTCGGCGCGGTTACGTCTGCCGCAATTCTTGTCGAGCAGGGTATAGAGCCCATTCTCCAGTTGACCTGCCGCGATCGTAATCGCATCGCGCTACAGAGTGATCTGCTAAGCGCTGCGGCATCCGGGGTGCGCAATCTGCTGATGCTGCGCGGCGACGATCCTAGCGCGGGGGATCAGCCCGACGCCAAGCCGGTCTTTGATCTCGATCCGCGCTCGCTGCTCGATACCGCGCGGCGTTTGCGGGACGTGGGTGAGCTTCCCACGGGCCGAAAGGTCAGCGGTAACTTTAATTTTTTTCTCGGGAGTGCCGACAACCCGATCGATCCGCCGCCTGGATGGAAGCCGACAGGGTTGCATACCAAGATCAATGCGGGCGCCCAGTTTGTGCAGACACAGTTCTGCATGGATGCGGGTGTTGTGCATCGCTATATGGCGCGGCTCTCTGAGCAGGGTCTGACTGACAAATTATCGTTCCTTATCGGCGTCGTGCCGCTGCGCTCGGCGAAATCCGCGCGCTGGATCAAGGAGAAATTGTTCGGCGCGGTTATTCCGGATGCGCTGATCGCTCGCATGGAGCAGGCAGCCGATCCCGTGGCTGAGGGCGCCAGGATCTGCGCCGACATCATTCGCGAACTGAGCGATGTGGCGGGCGTCGCGGGTGTGCACATCATGGCGCCCGGGAACTATGCGGCCGTGCCGGGCCTTATAAAAGCGGCGCGCGCCGGCATTGGGCGGCTTGCACCGGCTTGACTGTTCGGCAGCGCTCGTTTGCCGTCGCGCCGCTGGCCCAAATGATGCTAGAATTCCAAGGGAACCAACGTGACACAGACGCCGTCAAGGCGCGGTATCAGGGAGGATAACGCATGAAAACCCGCAGGATTGGGTTTGCAGCCATTGTGGCCACCGTGGCATTGGCTGGCTTGATCGCTCCCGGCGCCGCGCAGGAAAAGGTCTGGAAGCATGGCCTGATCAACGCGAAAGCCGACGCGGGCATCTTCCTGATGGTGTCGACCCGCGACTTCGCCAAGAAGCAGGGTCTCAAGATTGAAATCTCGCAGTTCAAGGACGATCAGCTTGCGCTCAAGGCATTGATCGCCGGCGAACTCGACAGCTTCGAAGGCGGGCCGCAGGGCGTGTTCGCCGCCAACGCCAAGGGCGCCGATGTCAAGCTACTAGGTTGCCACTGGATTGTCGTTCCGCACGGCATCTATGCGAATGAAAAAATCAAGAAGGTCGAAGATCTGAAGGGCAAGCAGATTGCCGTGTCCGCTCCCAACTCCATGCCCGACATGCTGGCACGCTCGGCGCTGGCAAAATTCGGCGTCGCCGACAATGAGGTGAAGCTCGCGGCCGTCGGAGGCGACAAGGACCGCTATCAGGCGTTGATCGGCGGTGTCGTCGATGCAGCCGTTGTCTCGAACGAATACCAGCCGGTCGCTCCGAAAAACATTCATTTGCTGGTGGCGGGCCGCGAAGCCGTGCCGAATTTTCTGCGAGTATGTATGACGTCCAGCGACAAGAAACTGGCCGAGCGCGGCGACGATGCGGTGAAGTTCCTCGCTGCGGAAATGGCCGCGCTTCGTTTTGCGCTGGCGAACCGGGATGCCACGATCGCTCTG
>JACZDD010067096.1_pt1 | contig 14024 bp, 11 predicted proteins | sample 8641771 | NCBI WGS metagenome assembly JACZDD01 (sample SAMN15324614, study PRJNA640507) | soil metagenome | isolation source: intercropping peanut in the second line | place: China: Luxin town, Laibin City, Guangxi Province | collected 2019-07-25 | depth 10cm m | reverse complement strand
GTTTGACATACAAAGTGAGCCCTTCTACCTGTTCGACACGGCAATGGGCGTTGACGGCGATGGGCTCGGAACCAGTGTTTCGAGCAGACCAGGCGGCTCCTCGCAATTCGACTTTTCCCGTGGATTGCGGCGCAATCGGTTCGAGGGCGATGGCGGTTTGGCCAACGAGTGAATCCACTGAAAAATGAGGCTTGTTCCGGAAATGGAACTTGGCGAGGAGAGGTCTGCGGAGCAGGACGATGGAGGCGAAAGAGATGACGATGAAACCGAGGCCTTGAGAAGGGAAGGAGCGCAGCAGCCCTAGCGCTTCAAGGCATCCGGTAAGTGCGGCGCCGACCCCGAAGAAAAAGAGGAAGAAGCCGGTGGGGAGAAGTAGCTCGGCAGCCATCAGGATGCCGCCGAGGATAAGCCAAGCCCACCACGGGAAAGTGAGATAAAACACAAGCATTAGAAGGCCAGACCCGAAATGTAGCACGAATCGGTAACCTTTTGCCTGTTGGGCAGTATTGAGGAGTGAGGGCGAGTGAATAGCGAGAGCGACAGCACATTGATGCAACTCGTGCAGGCCGGCGATACCGCTCAGCTTGCAGTGCTGTTCGAACGGCATCATGTGGGGCTATTCCGGTATCTGCTGGCCCTGGGGCGCGACCGCGCGCTGGCCGAAGACCTGGTGCAGGAGGTGTTTTTCCGTGTTATTAAATACGCCCGGACATACGACCCGAAGCTTGCATTTCCGGTCTGGTTGTACGGTATGGCGCGAAACGCTTATTTCGATTCGCACCGGAAACGCCGCCCGGAAAGGTTCGCCGGCGATGCCGGCGAGATAGAGAGCTCGGAACCGATGCCGGAAGAGGCGATCAGGCAGAAACAGGATGTGGCCTTCCTGCGGGAGGCGCTGGCGAAGTTGCCCGAAGACAAGCGCGAAGTTCTGGTCTTGAGCCGCTATCACGATATGCGGTACGAAGACATTGCGCGAGTGATGCGGTGCGAGGTGGGGGCGGTGAAAGTGCGGGTGTATCGGGCGCTGAAAGAGCTGCGCGAACACTTTTGCGAGCTTCGTGGAGAAAAGCTTTATGACGTTTGAAGAGTGGCGTTTGTCGATTCCTGCGTATCTTTCCGGCCAGTTGCCGGCGGCGGAGAAGGCCGCGTTCGAGGCGCAACTGGAAACGAACGCGGAGCTGCGGATTGAATTGGAAGAGCTGCGCGCGGTGTGGGACGGACTCGAACTGTTGCCGGAAGAGGAGCCGAGCGCGGAGTTGCGGGCGCGGTTTTATCAACGACTGAGCGAGGTGAATCGAGAGCGGCGGCAAAGTTTTCGAGGCGAGTTCGCCTGGTGGAAGCCGGGTCTTTCGGGCCTGGTGCGGCAAGCGGCCATTGCAATTCTTTTGTTCGGACTGGGAATCTTCGCCGGGCGGTTGAATTGGGACAGTCACATGCAAGCGCAGGACATTGCAGAAATGCGGGCGCAGGTGCAGAGCTTGCGATCGATGGTGGCGCTTTCGCTGCTCGACCGGCAATCGGCGACGTCGCGGCTCGAGGGAGTGGCCTGGAGCAGCCGGGTGGAGCGGCCGGACACCCAATTATTGGCGGCGCTCCTGCGGGCGCTGAACCACGATGCGAACGTCAATGTGCGATTGTCATCGCTCGATGCGCTTGAGAAATTCAGTGGGAATCCCGAAGTGCGCAAGGCGATGGTGGATTCGATTCCGATGCAGGAATCGCCGCTGGTACAGATTGCGTTGATTGATGCGCTGGTACACGCGCGGGATAACGCCGCGGTGACGGAACTGAAAAAGCTGACGAACGACCAGGATCTGAACATCGCCGTACGGCAGCGGGCGCGCTGGGGCGTCGAGAGACTGAGCGCGAATTAAGAAAGCAGAAGACAGGAGTCAGAATGAGGACCGTAATCGTAGTGTGTGCATTTTTAGCCGCGAGGTATTGTATGGCCGCTTCGAATTCGGAGCGGTGGAGTGTTCGGGGCGAGGAGACGATTCGTAAAACACTGACGCTTTCCGGAGAGCCGATGCGGCTGGTTGTGGACAATCTCGACGGCTATGTGCATGTAACAGGGACGAGCGGGTCCGAAGTCCGGGTGACGGCGCACCAGACGATACGCGCAGAGACGGACAGCGATTTACAGGAAGCGAAGAACGAAGTGAAGCTGCAGATGGAAGAGAAGCCGGGCACGGTTTCTATCTATTACGATGCGCCGTGGCGATGCAACAACTGTTGCGGGAACGGCTGCCGCGGCGAGCGCCGGCACTTTTATGAGGTTCGGTACGACATTGACGTAGAGGTCCCGCGAGCGGCGCGAGCTGTAGTTTCGACGGTGAATCACGGAGATGTTCACGTAGATGGCATGACTGGGGATTTCGATGTCAGCGACGTAAACGGCGGCATCGTAATGACCAAAATCTCAGGCTCGGGCGATGTACACACCGTGAATGGACCGGTCCGTATAGAGTTCGCGAAGAACCCGGCAACAGTGAGCAGCTTCAAAAGCGTCAACGGCGCGCTCGATGTCTACTTTCAGCCGAACCTCAACGCCGATTTGCTTTTCAAGACCTTCAATGGGCAGATTTATAGCGATTTTGATGTCACGCCGCGGGCAACACCGATCGAGACAGAGCGAAAGAACGGGAGATATGTGTATCGCAGCAACCGGCTGCAAGGCGGGAGCGCCGGGCGGGGAGGACCGCAGTTGAGTTTTGACACGTTGAACGGAAACGTTCGCCTGCATCGGGCAGGCCAAGGAGGGGGAAATCAATGAATAAGAAGTTTGCAATTTTATTTCTTTGTGCAGGCGCGTTACTGGCGCAGGATAGTCCCGAGAAGGCGACCGTGCCGCTGCGCGATCCATCGCGGCCGGCGCGCATTCAAGCAAGCCTGATGATGGGCGGCATCACGGTGCGAGGCGCCGATGTCAAAGAAGTGCTGGTAGAAGCGCATGCGCGCGGCGATGGCGACAGACGCGGGCGCCGGGCGCCGGCGCGAGCGGATGGAATGAAGCGTCTGGAACTGCCGGGGAATGCCGGGCTCGATGTGACGGAAGAAGATAACGTCGTAACGGTCAAGACCGCGACCATGAACCGGGCGGCCGACCTGGTTATCACGGTACCGCGGCGATCCTCGCTCCGGCTGAGGTGCATGAACGATGGCGATATCTCCGTGGAGAATGTGGATGGCGAAATCGATGCAAATAACCTAAACGGAAAAGTGACGCTCAAGAACGTCTCGGGCTCGGTTGTGGCGCATTCGCTGAACGGAGCAGTGACGGTTTCTCTGGATCGCGTCGATGCCGGTAAGCCTATGTCTTTCAGCACTATGAATGGTGATATTGATGTAACGCTTCCGGATCTGGTGAAGGCCAATGTACGCATGAAAACGGATAACGGCGAGATCTATAGCGACTTTGACGTGAAGCTGATTGCGGGAGTGAACCCGGAGGGACGCAATTCCGGGCGGCAGCCGGACGGCAGCTATCATCTGCGATTCGATCACGCATTGCGGGGCACGATCAACGGTGGCGGCCCGGAGTTCCAGTTCACGTCCTTTAACGGACAGATTTACATTCGCAAGAAAAAGTGAACTTCAACAACTAACCGCAACGTAGTAGAGACAGTCAGAGCAGGAGGCCTATGCACCTGATTCAGGACATTAGCTTCGCGTTTCGGACGTTTGCGAAAGCGCCGCTGTTTGTTGCTGTGGCGGTGCTCTCGCTAGCCTTCGGAATCGGCGCGAACACGGCGATTTTTTCGCTGACCGACCAGATTCTGATGCGCACGCTGCCGGTGAAGCAGCCCGAACAACTCGCACTGTTCAGCGCGGTGGGGAGGCATTACGGCGGCAATCAGGGGTGGAACCGGATTTCATATCCGATGTATCAGGACTTCCGCGACCACAACACAGCGTTCAGCGGAATGTTTTGTTTCCGCGAAGTGGATATGAGCCTGAGTTATCGCGGGCGGACGGAACGTGTGGCGGGCGAAGTGGTCTCCGGGAACTATTTTCCGGTTTTAGGCGTCGGGGCAGCGTTGGGACGGTTGTTCACCGCGGACGACGATAAATTTCAAGGCGCCCATCCGGTTGCTGTTTTGAGCTACGGATTTTGGCAGACTCGGTTTGCGGGCGATCCGGGCGTGATCGGACAGAAGCTCACGATCAACGGCTACCCGTACACGATCATCGGCGTAAGCCAGGAAGGTTTCGCGGGGACCGATCCGAGCTATGCGCGGCAGATTCGCGTGCCGATGATGATGGCGGGGAAGCTTGGCAAATTCATGGATCTGAATGAGCGGCGCTCACGTTGGGTGACCGCATTCGGGCGTCTGAAACCGGGCTGGGACATTCAGCACGCCAAAGCGAGCCTGCAGCCGTTCTTTCATCAGATTCTCCAGATGGAAGTGAAGCAGAAAGCATTCGCCAAGGCGTCGCCGTACATGAAACAGGCGTTTCTGAAGATGTCGATGGATTTGCTTCCGGCGGCGAAGGGACGATCGTATCTGCGGCGGCAATTTTCGAAACCGCTGCTGGTATTGATGGCGACCGTGGCGCTGGTACTGCTGATTGCGTGCGCGAACGTGGCGAATTTGTTGTTGGCGCGGGCGACTTCGCGGCAGAAAGAAATTGCCGTTCGGCTAGCGCTGGGCTCGGGACGCGGACGCATTCTTTCGCAACTACTGGTGGAGAGCTTGCTTCTCGCGCTCGCCGGCGGCCTGGCGGGCCTGGGCCTTGCGTATTGGACCGATCACGCGCTGCTGCATTTTCTTCCGCCGAGCTCGGTGCCATTGACGCTGTCGGCGGCGCCGGATTGGCGCATACTCGGATTCAATCTCGGGCTTTCGGCGCTGACCGGAATTCTCTTTGGGCTGGTTCCGGCGCTGCAATCGACGCGCCAGGATCTGATCAACACGCTCAAGGATCAGGCGGGCGCGGTGGCGGGCGGCGCGACGACCGGTTTGCGAAAAGTGTTGGTGATCGCGCAGATCGCTTTGTCATTGCTGCTGCTGATTGGCGCGGGGCTGTTCATTCGAAGCCTGCAAAAGCTGAAGGACTTGGACCCGGGATTTCGCACGACCAATCTTCTCGCGTTCAAAGTGAACCCGACCCTGAACGGATATGAGAAAGAACGAACCAAAGCTTTCTACGATCGATTGAAAGAAAATGTGGAATCGCTGCCCGGTGTAGAGCATGCGGCGCTGGCGGTGGTGCCGGTGATGGAGGGCGATGAATGGGATCAGTGGGTGACGATCGATTCTTATTCGCCAAAAACCGGTGAACTGCCTGATCCGCACATGAACTTTCTATCACCCGATTATTTCAAGACGATGGAAATTACGCTGCTGGCGGGGCGCGATTTCCGGATCACCGACACGCTGACCTCTCCGAAGGTCTGTATCGTCAACGAAGCGTTCGCGAAAAAATATTTCGGGACAACGAACGCGGTGGGCCACAAGATCGGGATGGGCATCGATCCGGGAACGAAGACCGATATCACGATTATCGGCGTAGCGCGCAGCACCAAATATGAAAGCATGCGGGACGAAATACCGGTTGAAGTCTACCGGCCTTATCAGCAGCTCGATTTCGCGACGGGCATGGTGGCGTATGTGCGTACGGCGCAGAATCCAGAGAATATTTTTGCCAGCATTGGCAAGCGAGTGCATGATCTCGATGCGAACCTGCCGGTTTACGACATGATCACGCTCGAGAAGCAGACGGAACATTCGCTCGCGACAGAGCGGCTGGTGGCGACGCTGTCTACCGGATTCGGCTTTCTGGCTACGCTGCTCGCTGCCATTGGGCTGTATGGCGTAATGGCGTACATGGTGGCGCGTCGCACACGCGAGATCGGCATTCGGATGGCGATCGGCGCGGGGAAACAGGATGTGCTGTGGCTGGTGATGCGGGAAGTGCTGGTGCTCTTGGGAATCGGTATGGGGATCGCGCTGCCGGCGTCCTGGATGTTGACGCAATCGGTGCGATCGCAGCTTTATGGGATTCAGCCGGTGGATCCGATCTCGATCGTTTCGGCAACGCTGGCGATTGCTTGTGTGGCGCTATTGGCCGGATATTTGCCGGCGTTGCGGGCGACGCGAGTGGATCCGATGAATGCGCTGCGGTATGAGTGAGACTGCCTCATCGGACGGGAATACAGTTAAGGTCGCTTACGCTCCCGTCTCTGTTTCGAGATATCTTCAGACCAGGGCGGCTTCGGCATCGGCTACGTTCGGATAGATCACGAAAAATTTATCGACGCCGCACATGGCGAACAGGCTCCTGGCGCGCTCGTTGACACCGACCAGCGCGTATTTCTGCCCGCCCTTTTCGCGTGAGAGGTGAATTCCGATCAGGCAGCCTAATGCGGCGGAGTCGATGTAAGTGACGTTCGTCAAATCGACGATCAGCGCTCCGGGAACCTTTTGGCGGGCGAGGTCCTGAAATTGGAAGAAATTATGAATCGTAAGGGGACCGCTGAGCTTGATAACGCGAACGTCAGGGCTGCTGCCGGCGAGTGTTTCGATTTTTACGGGCTGTGTCGGATGGTGTTCCACGATGCCTCAATCATAAGGTAGACTGCTTCTGTCATGTCGTGGCGCTATGCGGCGAGACAGTTGCGCAAGAATCCCGGATTTGCTTTCTTCTCGATCACCACGCTCGCCATTGGAATCGGATCGGCCACGGCATCGTTCAGCATTCTCGATCCGTGGTTGATCCGGCCGCTGGCATTAAAAGAGCCGCATCAACTCGTTCACTTATGGCGCACACGCAGCGGCAGTCCCGCGCAGCCGGCGTTCTTTTTTGAATATCGCGACTATTTGCAATTCGCCGAGCAAGCGCGATCCTTTTCCTCGATTGCGGCGACTTTTTATCACACTTATACGTTGACAAGGCGCGGCCACCCGGCGGATGTAATGGGTGAGACAACAACACCTAACTTATTCGATACGCTCGGGATACATGCAGCGCTAGGGCGTACGTTTCTGCCGAGGGATGCGATGGGCGAGAAGGTAGTGATCTTCAGCGATTCCTTCTGGCGGCAGAGGTTCGGAGGGGCGCGATCGATCATCGGACAGACGGTTCGGATGAATGACGAGCCCTATCGTGTAATTGGGATTCTGCCGCGCGACTTTTCGTACCGGATCTTGGATCAGCCGGTAGACCCGTCGGCCTGGACGGTCATTCAGAAGAGCGATGCCGGCTATCAGCGCGACTCGAGTGCGGCGGTCGCGGTGCTGGGCAGATTGAAGGCGGGCGTCACACGGATGGAAGCGCAAGCGGAGGCGAACGCCATACAACACCGGACCGACCGGGAGCGCGCCGGGCTTCCGGAAGCCTTCATCGGCTCCACGACGCTGGTTTCCGGATTGCAGGAAGATAATGCACGGCAGATCCGGTTTTCGCTGCTGGTGTTGATGGGTGCGGTGTCCTTTCTTCTGCTCATTGCGTGCGCCAACACATGCGCGCTGATTTTAGGGCGCAATGCAGCGAGGCATGCGGAATTCGCGATGCGGGCAGCGCTGGGCTCGGGTGCGCGGCGGATTTTTAAGCAACTGTTAGCCGAGAACCTGTTGCTGTATGCGATGGGAGCGGCGCTCGGATTAGCGCTTGCGGCTGCGGCGCTGCGCGGCTTTGCAGTCTGGAATCCCTTCCACGCGCTGCCGGCGCGCGGCGTGGAACTGAGCATGCGCGTCTTCGGAATCGGCGCGGCGCTGACGTTGCTGACGGCGCTCGCCTTCGGAACGCTGCCCGCGTTTTGGGCGTTACGGACCGATTTGAACCGTGCGCTCAGTGGCATGAGCCGTGGCGCCACGGCGGAGGGCAAGCGCGTGCATGCCTTGACGTGGATTACAGGCGCGCAGATTTCGTTATCGCTGGCGCTACTCACGGGAGCGGGACTACTTTTTTCCACGCTGCAGCATCTAGAAGGACAGGAGTTCGGTTTCGGAACGGCCGGGATACAAACGTTTGGACTGAGTTTGCCGAACCGGCATTATCGCGACCTGGCGAAAGCGATCGATTTCGAGCAACGCCTGCTTGAGAATTTGCGGCGAAGCGCCGGGGTGAAAGCGGCCGCGAGCGGTCCTGATCCGACAGCAGGCGATAGTTTCGCCGACGCATTCCAGATTTCGGACAGAACGGATGCGGTATCGAGAGATACCGCGCGCGGAGTCCGCAGCACGGTCAGCTCACAATTTTTCGAAACGCTCCGGATTCCGTTGCTGCGAGGATCGGATTTTCCGATTCGCCTGCGTGGCGACAGCGAACTGCTGGCGATCATTAATGAACAGGCGGCGAGACGTTATTTTGCGGACAGCGATCCGATCGGCGCACACATCCGATTCGGCCTTCCGAACGATCCGAAGACCGCATCCGCGCCGTGGTGTCGGATTATCGGAGTGGTCGGCGACACACGATCGATCGCATACAACAGCAACGTGTGGAAGACCGAGCCGCGAATCTATCTGGACTTTCGGCAAGAACGGGACAATCCGATTGGGCTGGCGAACTGGGGTAGCCGGAAATTGAATTTTCTGGTTGCGACGGAAGCAGGGAACCCATTCGGCGCTGGTGAGCTGCAACGAATAGTTGCGAAACTGGACCCGGAGCTGCCGATGGAGCAGCCGGAAGCGCTAGCGAAAAAAGTGATGGCGCATCTGGCGCAGCCCAAAATGCGGGCGCAGGTGTTGACTGGCTTTTCGGTTGTTTCGCTGTTTCTGGCCGCGATCGGGTTATATGGCGTGTTATCACAATCGGTAGCACGGAGACGGCGGGAGATCGCAATCCGGTTGGCGCTGGGAGCGGATCAACGAAAGATTGTCGGACTGATTCTGAGGCGCGCGCTGGGGATCGTGCTGGGAGGCGTGCTCGCGGGAACTGCAATTGCGCTAGTTGGCGCAAAAGCAATCCGTTCGATTTTGTTTGGGATTTCCGCGTTGAATCCGGCGCTCTATGCAGGCGCAGCGGGCGTTTTGATTGTAGTGGCGATATTGGCGGCCTTGGCGCCTGCGCGGCGAGCGGCCAAGACTGATCCTATAAGCAGTTTGCGGACGGATTAAAGCAGCTAGAGCCGGACGCGTTCAAAATCACGGGCCATTTCGCTGCCAACGCCCCCGAATGCATCATTGATTTCGCGCGCGCGATTGAGAGCGGCTTCGACATGCGGGAGGAGGTTTTCAGGCCCGATCTGCTGGACGAAGTCAGCCTTCTGCAGTAATTGCGCGGGCTGGTCGCGCGCCCCGCACAACAAGAGCGTTCGGCCCGATTGACGCAGACGTTTGGCGAGCACTTCGAGCGCATGGAGGCCGGTGGCATCGAGAGCAGTCATATTTCGGAGGCGCACGATGACTACCGCCGGAAATGGGGCGAGATCGGCGGTGACTTCGGTTAGCTTTTCGGTGGTTCCGAAGAGAAACGGTCCGTGAATCCGCAGAATGGCAACATATGGTGGGACCTGTTTATCTTGCAGCACGTGTGGACGTCCGTCGCGGATATATTCCTCGGTTACCGGCACGACGGTGGTGGTTTGCGAAATCCGGTAGATGTAGAGCAGGGCGGCGAGAATGATGCCGACCTCGACCGCGACCGTGAGATCGGCAAGTACAGTAAGAGAAAACGTGGCGGCCCAAACGGCGATATCAGCGGCGGAGAGGCGAACAATGGTCGCGATTTCTTTCCACTCACCCATGTTGTACGCGACGACGAAGAGAACCGCGGAAAGGGTAGCAAGAGGTACGAAGCGGGCGAGCGGAGCGGCGGCTAACAAAATCGCAAGAAGCGTGATGGCATGCACGACACCGGCAACGGGAGTTCTGGCGCCAGAACGGATGTTGGTAGCGGTGCGCGCAATAGCGCCGGTAGCCGGAATGCCACCGAACAGCGGCGAAGCGAGATTAGCGATACCCTGCGCCACCAGCTCGACGTTGGAATTGTGACGATTCCCAGTCATGCTATCGGCGACGACGGCCGAGAGCAGACTCTCGACTGCGGCCAATAGCGCAACCGTGACGGCCGATGGAACGAGAGGAAGCACCTGGTTGAGATGGAAGGCCGGTAGAGAGAATTGGGGGAAGCCGGTAGGAATTCCACCGAACTTGCTTCCGATGCTCTCAACGGGAAGGCCCGCCAATGCCACAAATAAAGTTGATACCAGCATGGCGACGATCGATCCGGGAACACGTTTTGTCAGGCGAGGCAGCAGGAGGATGATTGCGAGAGAGCTGATCGAAATCGCGACCGCGCGCCAATCGAGCGTGCCAAGGTGGTTCCAAAGAACCGTCATCCGGGGGAGGAACGCGCTCGGGACATCGCCGGTTTTGAGCCCGAGAAAATCTTTTATCTGTGTTGAAGCGATGAGGAGAGCGATGCCATTGGTAAAGCCGATGGTTACCGGGCGTGGGATGAACTTGACAGCCGAGCCAAGACCGGTAAAACCCATGACCAGCAGCATGGCCCCGGCCATAAGTGTGACCAGCGCCAGCCCGCCTACGCCAAACTTGGCGACAATGGCCGCAACAATCACGACGAAGGCGCCGGTTGGCCCGCCGATCTGGACGCGCGAGCCGCCCAGAGCCGAGATCAAGCCGCCGGCAATGATTGCGGTATAGAGGCCGGCCTGCGGGGTAACACCGGAGGCGATGCCAAACGCCATGGCGAGCGGTAATGCGACGAGCCCCACCGTAAGTCCGGCGAGCACGTCTGCGCCGAGATCGCGGCGTGAATAAGTGCGCAAGCAGCGGAACGATTCCGGCAGCCAGCGGTCTTCGATTTTCATTTATTTTTCTTGTCGGCCTTGTCTAAAGCTTTCAGAGTGGCGAACGCTTCGGCCAGATGGGCATGGAAGTAGCGGCGCATTACATCGAGAACTTCGATAATGAGGGGATCACGCACCGAATAGAAGACCTGATTGCCGCTCTTGCGGTTGACGACAATGTTTTTTGTCCGCAGAACGCTCAGGTGCTGTGAAGCGTTGGCCTGTTCGATGCCAAGCCGCTCAATCAGAGCGCCGGCCGATAATTCACCGTTGCGGAGCTGTTCCACAATGGCAATTCGAGTGGGATGAGCCAGTGCTTGAAAGAAGTCGGCCTTGAAGCGGCGAAGAGCGTCCTCCATGTGAAAAAGATTAAGTATATTCGAAATATCGAATATATCATAGTCTTTTTTTAGTCGGCGCCGTAGTTGATTTCGAGACGGCGGACGCGCTTCGAGGCGGCTAACAGGACGAGAATCGAGACCGCGAGCACGCCAAAGATTGCGATGTAGCGCGAGATGGGCTCGGGATTCGAGGCGAGCAGAGCAAATAGTGGCTGCATGCCGGGGTCGAACGAGATTTCGACGGGGCAGAGAGACTTCAAATAATAAATGATGCTGAGCTTCTTAAGCAGCGCAGGAAGGACTGGGTTGGCAGCTTCCCAAATCAGCAGGGCCGCGGCGGGCACGATAGGATTGCGAAACAGGAGACCTGCGGCGAGAAAGATGCTTCCGTAGCCGATGCAAGCCAGAACTGTGACGCCCAGATAAGCGGCCATTTGCGCGAGGCCGTGGTTCTGATCCATGTATTGCGCAATTACGGAGGAGTCGAATTGGAGAAGCAGAGCCACGAGCTGCAGCGCAGTGCTGGTCGAGAAGATCACTGTGGCGGCCAGCAAACCGGCAAGATATTTTCCGATCATCAAAGTCTCGCGGCGAACCGGAGTGAGGAGATAGAAGTGAAGGCTTTTATCGAGCATTTCGCCGCGGAACAGGTTCATGAAAATGCCGAGACAGCCAAAGAAAATCGCGAGGCGGATAAAGAAGAACTGGAAAACGCCGGCAAATACATAACTGTCCTGGCCGAGGCTGATGCCGGAAACCTTTCGAATGCCGGTGACGGCTCCGTTCTGAATGGTAAGGCCGAGTTCGTTGTTGCCATCCGAGTACGTCATGATCTCGGTGGGCACGATGGTGAATGACTTCGGTCCGGTTCGCATGCGCCGGTTGCGTGTGCGGGACAAGGGCGGCTCACCGAGGCGCGCGATCACGTCTTCGCGCGACATGCCGATGCCGATCGAAAAAAGATCGCGCTCGGTAAGTTGGCGGGCGCCTTTCTGGACCATTTGCCGGCGAGCGCCGTGCTCGTGAATTTCCACCATCGAATGCGTGAAGAAGAGCGCCACCGGAGCGAGCGCCAGCAGATAAATCCAAAGGCCGCGTTTGGCAAAGAAAGTCTTCTTCATCTCGATGCGGACGATGGCGCGGATCTGGGTCCAAAAGAGGCTGTTCATCGCGTCGGCTCCTCGGCGCCGATCAGATATTCGTAGACGGAGTTCACGTCGTCGTCGCAAGGCGCGACGGATTCGACTGCGAAGCCATCGAGAGCGATGCGGTTCATCAGCAGATAAAAACGATCGGGAGCTTTCGTCTTGACCAGCAATCCGCGGCGGTCGTTGTGAAGGCGCACTTCCACAACGTGGTCTTCGGCAAAGAAGCGCGAAGCGAGTTCTCCAGGCCGGTCGCAGCGGATGAGAATCTGCATGGGATGGTCTTCAATCTCGCTACGCACGCTATGGATATTGCCTTCGGCGGCGACATAACCGGCGCTCATGAGGATGACCTGGTCAGAAATGATATCGACTTCGTGCAGCACGTGGCTCGATAGAATCACATGGCAGCCTTCCTTGGCGAGAGAACGGAAGAGTGCGATAGTTTCGGCACGGACGAGCGGGTCCAGGCCGTTCAGCGGCTCGTCGAGCACAAGCACGCGCGGATTGTGAGCGAGCGATTGCGCCAGGCGGATGCGCTGCCGCATGCCTTTGCTGTAGCCGGCGGCTTTGCGATGGGCCGCTTCGCGCAGGCCGACGCGATCGATGGCGGCCCACGTTAGCTGTTCGCTCGTCGCGCGATCGAATCCATACAAGCGCAGATACGAGGACACGCACTGGTAGCCGGTGAGGCCCTTGGGAAAGGAATCGTACTGTGTCGAATATCCGACGAGACGAAAAAGCTGTTCGGGCTGATCGGGTGTGAGGCCAAGAATGCGGATATGGCCGCGGGACGGGCGGATGAGGCCCGTCATCAGATTCATCAGCGTGGTTTTGCCGGAGCCGTTCGGGCCGACCAGGCTAGTGATGCCGGGCGGGATGGAGAGATTGACGCGATTGACGCCGAGCACGTCGCCATAAAATTTCGAGACGTTATCGAATACGATGCGATCGCTCACCGGATCACCTCGTTGGCGCGGATTTTGCGCATGAGCAGATAGAGGCAGAAAGAGGTAAAGGCAAGCAGCGCGATCCAGGCTTCGGTGACCGAGAGCGGCGGCTCGCCGACGTCGCGGAACAGGTCGTGCCAGACGATAGAAACCAATTGCGAAAGATCGATCAAGTAGCCTTGCTGGGTGCGGAGAACGGCGTTAATGGCGCGGCCGAATCCGGCGCCAAAAAAGAACAGGCCGAGCAGCAGCGCTCCCGCGACGATGCGCCATCTTACCCAGGCGGAGAGCGCAAGCGCGGCCAGCGATAGCACGGCTATCCAGACAAGCGAACCGAGAACAATGGCGCCCGCGATCCAAAGGTTGTCCCACATCCATTGCCAGCCGGAAATGCTCGCTTGCACAAAAAACAGCACGAGGCCCGGAACCCAGGTAATCCAGGACAGCGTGATGAACAGCACCGAGATTTTTCCGAGCACGTATTCGGTTCGCGAAAGAGGACGGCAGAGATAGAGCGTAAGAGCGCCGTTCGCCAGATCGGGCGAGACCAGGCCGGGGCCAATAAACGCGGTGAGGAGAAAGGCGAAAGCGGCCTGCACATCGAGATACACGGAAAAAAATCTGCCGTTGACATCGAGGAAGGGGCCGGTACTCCGGCTAAGGAAGGTGATCGCGTTGAGATGAGAATTTGCGTAGATGCCGAGCAGGCAGAGCAACGGGAAGAACAAGCAAATCACAAAAAAGACGGTTTGAATTTTCGAGCGAAACAGATTCCTGCGTGAGAAGCGATAGAGGACGAGAAAGCGCGACCAGACAGGCGTAATTTCGCCGG
>JACZDD010041949.1_pt1 | contig 14038 bp, 13 predicted proteins | sample 8641771 | NCBI WGS metagenome assembly JACZDD01 (sample SAMN15324614, study PRJNA640507) | soil metagenome | isolation source: intercropping peanut in the second line | place: China: Luxin town, Laibin City, Guangxi Province | collected 2019-07-25 | depth 10cm m | reverse complement strand
GAGACGCCGAGCAGGCCCAGGCCGACCACCATGAAGCCGGTCACGGCGCCGCCACGGAAGGCTGTCGCCAGGGCCTTGCCCAGTCCGTTGCGGGCCGCCTCCGCCGTGCGCATGTTGGCCCGAACCGAGAGGTTCATACCCACATAACCGGCTATGGCCGAGCAGGCCGCCCCGATGAGATAGAGCACCGCCGTCACCGGGCCCAGGGTGACGCCGATGATGATCGCGACGATGATGCCGATCACCGCGATCACTGTGTACTGGCGGTTCAGATACGCCGCAGCGCCTTCCTGGATGGCGGAGCCGATCTCGATCATCCGTTGGGTGCCGGGCGGCTGACGGAGCACGGCCGCCGTCAGCAACACCGCGAACAGGACTGCGACGGCGCCTCCCCCAATCGCCAAAAGCACACTCGAGTCCATCAATTCACACCCTCTCTTCCTGGATTTTCTTCTCTGTGATTCTTGGCATGCTCACGCTCACGTAGCAGGACTGGGAGATGGCTTCACCGGAGGCTCGGGCGGTGCGCGATCGAACGAGTCGCCCGCGACCGCCGAGGTCACGACGCCCAGGCTGTCACTCCACTTCGGGGCGGAGTAGCCGGAGCCGTCGAAGCCCTGGTTTGCCGACCGATAGGTTATACGACGCACCGCTGACGACGCGACACGTCAATTTCACACGCGGGTGGTCGAGGTCATTGCCAGGAGCCGCCTCGGCCCGGAGTGGCGCAAAAGCCGCGAGCAGGGCGTTGCGTGCACGCCGGCTGACCACGGCTGCATGACCTCTACGAAAGGGCGCTGCGCCGCCGGCGGCGCACGAAGACCAACGCGCCGATCGCGATGACCAGCAACGGCATGACGCCACGAGCCAGCACCTCGTTGGCACGAGCATCCCGGTCGCTCAGCGTCAGCGGCCCGGCTGCGGCCGGTTTGGGCTCGACCGAGATCAAAGAGTCCTGCTCAGACAGCCAGTCCAACGAGGCCAGGAGCAGGTCGGGGTTCGAGCCGTCAGCGAAGGGTGGCATGGTCCGGTTCTCCGCCAGCCCGGAGGAGCCGCTCAGCAGAATCCGGGTGGTCCTGCCCGCCGGATGCTTCTGTTCCAACGCCTCCATCAGGACGAAGGGTCCGGCCCTGTCGATCGCCCGCTTGTCGAGGTTGGTCCGCTGCTGCGCAACCGCATACGAGCGCTCGGTGCTCGAAGCGAGATTGACGGCCGTCGTGTCGCCGGCTGCCGTGCCCACGATGGGGGTCGCCAGTGGAAGGAATACGTACCTGCCGGCCAGGTTCCTGGTGATCGGGGACTGACCATAGGCGTAGACCACCGGAACGGTCGCATCGTCTTTCGCGGAGTGCGCCGGGTCCGGCCCCACGATCAACCCGCCGCCGAAGCCGACACCGTACGGCTTGAGGACAGCGTTGACACTGGCGAGCACCTTTGGGTCGAGCCAGGGGTCGACCCCAAGCATGAGCTTGCCCCCCTGACTGAGGTATTGCTTGATCGCCTTGACACTGTTGTCGCTCAGGGACCGGCCGAGCTGGACCAGCGCCAGGACGTCGCAGCTCGAGGTGACGCCCTGCTGCACCAGGAGGAGGTCCTCGACCTTGTAGTTGCTCGTCTTCAGAAGCTCCGCCACAGCCGAGTAGCCGCTGACCTGGTTTGTGTCTTTGAGGTCGCGTTCTCCGTCCCCCGACGCCCAGCACACGACCGGTGCGCGGCTGGACTCCAGACGGAGGATCGCGCCTGTCACGTCTGCCTCGGTCTGTGAGGCAAGGTTGAGCACCACCGGGGGCCGGCTTTTGTACTGAAGCACCATGCTGCCGGCGACCGTAACGCCCAGGCTGAGGGCGTCGGCCGCGTTCTGATCGGGATCCAGGAAGCGAACCTTCACACGCGGGCTCTCTTGCTTATAGAGATCGAGCAGCGCCTGCGCGTCGCGCTTGCTCCCCAGCTCGTCAGGGCGGAAGAAGGCGGTGACGACGAGTTCGCTGTCGAGCTGCCCGGTGACCTGCACTGACTTCGGCGACAGTGTGTGCAGTCCCGACCTTGTGAAGTCACCTGCCTGCGCGCCGCGAGAGGCGATTACGTTGACTGCGACCAGGATGCCGATAACCACGGCCCCAACCAGCACTGTTGGCGAGCCGAAGCGAGCGCGCCTGGTTCGCACAAGCTCGAGGACAGCCCCCGGTTCGACCACCCCGTAGGCGATCAGCAGGGCCACCCCGGCGAAGAGGAGGAAGGTGGTCCGCTGAGTCAGTCCACCGTCGACGAACACGAAGCTGAGCGTCGTCAGCAGCAGCAGGAGGCCCGCGACGGCGCAGAGCAGGGCGACGCGGTGATCCCAGCGGACCATCAGCGCCACTTCCTGGATTCGACGACGCGGGTCGTGACGAAGAGCGCTCCCAGGGTGAGGGTCACGAAGTAGACCAGGTCTCTGAGGACGATCTGGCCCTGGTTGAACGACTGGGCGCGGCTGGATGCTGCCAGGTAGTCGAGGAGATCTGATAACGGCGGCATCACCACGCCTGCCAGGGCAGTGAACCCATACTGCAGCAGGATCAGCGCGCCGGCCGCGGCGACGGCGGCCACGATCTGGTTCTGCGTCAGGCTGGAGGCCAGCACGCTCAGGGCGACCCAGGCCGCACCAACCAGCAGGATTCCGGCGTATCCGGTGACGACCGCGCCGTAGTCGACGCTGGGCACTGACACCTGCACGCCTAGGATCGTGGCTGGCGTATGGAGCTGCTGGTAGGCGGACATCAACATCACGTAGACGAGCGTGAAACTGATCGTGACCGCGTAGAAGAGAAAGCCGCCCAGCCACTTGCCGGCAACCAGCTCCCAAAACCGTATGGGCGCGGTCAGCAGCATCTCCAGGCTGCCGGAGCGTTGTTCCCTGGCCAGAAAGCCCGCGGTGTAGAGCGGCACGAAAAAGGCCATGATCAGCGCCAGCCAGTTGAAGACCCCGGTCATGCCGACCGGCGCGTTGGCGTTGACCTGGGGCAGGTAGCCGAAAATCGACGTCAGGACGATCACAAGCGCCCAGGCCAGGTACGCGATCGGCCAAGCAAAGATCGCAGCCAGCTCCTTTCGCGCTATCGCGGCGACGGTGAGCAGACCGGTGCCCCACACCAGCTCGTACAGGCCACGCTCGGCCGGGCGCTCTGCCTCCAGCGAGATCGCTCCGACCTGTGCCGGCCCGACAGCGACGGCGACCGGCGCGGCGGCTACCAGCTGGGGTTCGGGCACGGGCTGAGGCGCGCCGGCCTCAGCTTCAACCTCCGCCGCCTCTGCCTTGGCGGTTTCAGCTTCAAGCTCCGCCGGCTCCGCCCGGGGGGCCTCAGCTTCAAGCTCCGCCGGCTCGGCCCGGGCGGCTTCAGCATCAGCCTCCGCCGGTTCGGCCTCCAGGGCCTCAGCTTCAACCTGAGCCGGCTCGGCATCCGGCGCGGCAGCTTCTAGCTGCGCCTCGCCGGCCTTCGCTTCGATCGCGGTCTCCTCAGCAGGCTGGACAGCAGGCGCGGACGTGGACTCGTCCATGGCTTCCTCGGCCGGACGCGCCTCTGCGGTCTGCGCCCCAGAATCGCCGGCGGAGGCAGCCGCGGCCTCCATGGGCGGAAGAGGCTGCTCCCGGGCACTCCTTGCGGGACCCGCCCGGCGGCGCTTCCGCCTCGGCGGCTTGCCGCCGCCGGCAGGCGCCACTTAACGGCCCCCTGGGGCCACTAGCGAGCCTCCTGAGTGGTGCGCTCCGGAACCATGTCCTCGAGAGCAAGGCTGCGAGACTTCAAGCCGCGTAGGCCGACGCCCTGGCTGACGATCACCCTGGCCACAGCGTCCTGCAGATCGTCGCCGTGGCCGGTGATTGTCAGCCGGTTCTCGCCATCACCGTTGGACGTCACGGTGACCTCGGTCACCCCGGCCAGCTTGCGCAACTGCCCATCGACCTCCACCGGGTCTCCGGCGATGACGGCCTCGACCTGCCGTCTGCCCTTCTCGGCCAGCCGCCAGCTCAAGCTGCTCGGAGCATCGTCCCCAACCACCCTGCCGCCGTCAATGAGCAAGACCCGATCGCAGGTTGCCCTGACCTCGGACAGGATTTGACTCGACAGCATGACCGTGCGCTCCTCCCCGAGCGCTCTGATGAGCTGCAGCGTCTCGCGAGTCTGGGCGGAATCGAGGCTCGCGGCCGGCTCGTCAAGGAGCAGCACCTGAGGGTCGTGCAGCACGCCCTGCGCCAGTCCGACCTGCCGCCTGAGCTCGTTCGAGAGATGTCCGATGATGTCCTTGCGCCGCTCCCTGAGGCCGCAGGCAGTGAGTGCGTAGTCGATCCGTCGACCTCTCTTCCGCGGCGCCACTCCGCGCAGCCGGCACATCATCTCCAGATACTGCTGGACCCTCATTCCGCTGTACAGCGGTGCCGTCTCAGGCAGATATCCGATTCTCTTTCGCGTCTCACGGGACTGCTCTAACACGTCGTAGCCGGCGACCGACGCGGTCCCTGAAGTTGCGCTCAGGTATCCCGCCAGTATGCGCATCGTCGTCGACTTCCCTGACCCCGGGGGACCCACAAGACCCAGCATCTGTCCGCTGGGGACGGAGAACGTGAGGTCAACGATCGCAGGCCGGTTGTCGTAGTACTTGGTAAGACCCTGGACCTCAATCAATTGGACAGCGGCCATTTTAGGAGTGCTCGTGAAGTTGGGGTCGTCGCCAAAGGGCGGGACTGCTATAACCGATCCGTGGCTTCGACCATCATCGCCGTCGGCGACGAACTACTGGCCGGCTTCACCCAGGACACCAACTCACACTGGCTCGCCGAGCGGCTGCGCCGGCTCGGCTTCCCTGTCAAACGCATAACCGTGGTCAGGGACCGCGAGGAGGACATCATCCGGCAGGTCCGGTCCGACCTTGCCGATGACGAGGTCGAAGACGTGTTCTGCTGCGGAGGGCTGGGACCGACGCCCGACGACCGTACGCTCGCAGCCGTCGCGGCGGCGCTCGGGAGGGACCTGGTGACCTGGCCGCCGGTGCTTGAACGTATCGAGCGCCGCGTGCAGCTGATGCACGAGGCTGGTCTGATCGAGTCTTCCCAGGTCGCCGATGGCAACCGGCGGATGGCTCGGATCCCCGCCGAGCCGGATCACGTCTTTCGTAACCGCCGGGGCATGGCGCCGGGCCTCGTCTACCGGCTGGAGCAGCGAAGGCTCTTCGTGCTTCCCGGCGTACCGAGCGAGTTGAAGGGGATCATTGCCGAAGAGCTCGAACCAGGGTTCCTCAGCGGCCGGATGGCGGCCGTCGTGCACGAGCTTCGCTTCATGTTCGCGGTCGAAGCCCGCTTCTATCCGGTCATGCGCGAGCTGGAGACGTCCCATCCGGACGTGTCCGTGGGTTCCTATCCAAACTTCCAGACCAAGGAGCTTGTGATCCGCTTCGCGGGAGGGAACGAGAGGCGGGTGCTGGAGGCTGTGGACATGGTCCGCCAGCGTGTCGCGCCGATGGGCCTGGTGCCGGCACCCGGCTGAGCCGCCAGCTGCGCGGCACCAACCGGAAGGAAAGATCAACGACCTTTGAACTCCGGCTCGGCCTTCTGGAAGAACGCGACAATGCCTGCCACCGCGTCCTCCGTCAGGACCGCCCGGGCGAAGTTGCGGGCTTCGACGGCGAGCCCTTCCTCCAGCGGCAGCTCCTGGCCTCGATTCACCGCATCCTTGATCATGGCGATCGCGAACGTCGCAGCTCTGGCCAGGCGTCCAGCCAGCTCGTCTACAACATCGTCGAGCTCATCCGGTGCGACCGCCCTGTTGACCAGCCCCAGAGCCTCCGCCTGGCCGGCCGACAGTCGCACCGACTCGTAAAGAAGCGGAAGCGCCCTGGCCCTACCGAGCAGCCGAACCAGCCTCTGAGTGCCCCCACCTCCCGGGATGATGCCCAGCGCCGCTTCGCTCTGCCCGATCTTCGAGCGCCCGTCCTCGACCATGATCCGGTAGTCGCAGCACAGCGTCAGCTCGCAGCCGCCGCCCAGGGCGTGGCCGTTGATCCGGGCGATCACCGGCTTGGGGCAGGCAGCGATGGCGTTGAATGCGGCTCTGTTGGCCAGCATCATCTCCGCGATGCGCTCTTCGGCATGCGGAGCAGAGCGGTCAAAGCCGCCCATCGAGCCCAGATCGGCTCCCACGCTGAAGTACCGTTCGTAGGCGCTCTTCAATATGACCACCCGGCAGCCTGCATCCGCTCCCAGCTCTGTGAACGCGTCCTGCAGCTCCCTCATCAGGTCGGAGGCGATTGCGTTGTTGCCGCTGCGGTGCATGGCCACGCGCGCGACGCTCCCTTCGCGGACGATGTCGACAACTTCGCCCATGCTCAGGCCGTGAACAGCGGGATGCCGCCGGCCACCTCGATCGCTGCGCCGGTGATGTAGCCAGCCTCCTCGCTGCACAGGAACCCGACGGTGGCGGCGATGTTCGACGGCTCGCCGAACCGCTTGAAAACGGTGCGGTTCTTGAAGCGCTCGTACAGCGGGTTGGTCTGCGCACCCACCTGGCCTGCCTCGGACAGGATGATGCCGGGCACGATGGCGTTGGCCGTGATGTTGTGCCGCCCGCCTTCCAGTGCGGCGGTCCTGGCCAGCCCGATGACTCCCGCCTTTGTGGCCGAGTAGCTGGCCTGACCGAAACCACCCAGCGTGCCCGCCACCGACGACATGAAGATGATCCGGCCCCAACGCTGTTCGACCATGTACGGCCAGACTTCCTTGGTGCAGTTGAAAGAGCCCGTGAGGTTGACGGCGATGTCGCGGTCCCAGAGCCGGTAGTCCTGGTTTGGGATCTGGGCGGTGTGGTCGAGCGTTGCCGCGTTGTTGATGAGGATGTCGATGCGACCAAACTGCTCTCTCACCTGCGCCAGCACCTGGCGGATCTGGTCGCGATCGGTCACGTCCATCTTGATGGCTGTAGATCGCCGGCCCATCTGGCGGATTTCCTCGGCGGTCGCGTTGGAGTAGACCCACCCCTGGCTGATCGCGAACTGTGCCAGCCCCGAATTCGCACCCTCGGCCGTGGTCTGGAGATCGGGGTCATCCTCGATCAGGATGTCTGTGATCACCACGTCGGCGCCCATGCGGGCGAGTGTGAGGCCGTCCTGGCGTCCCAGCCCGCGCGATGCGCCCGTGACGACGGCGACCTTACCCGAGAGATCGAACATGCACAGCTCCTCCAAGCAATTCGGCGATCATGGCGCCCGGTCGGTGTCCAGCTCGGCGACGGCCCTGGACACCACCGGCTGTCCTTCCTGGTTCACGGCCGTGAGATGGACGGTATGATCGCGCTTCTCGCTCCGAAACGTGACCGTATCACCGGGCCGGACTATGCCGGCGAACCGGCAGCCCAGCCTGCGCAGGCGGCCGGGCTCGCCGGCCACACGGGCGAGGAGGCCCATCTGCAGCATCCCATGTGCGATTACACCCGGCAGACCAACCGAGCGCGCAAACTCGTCGTCGAGGTGAATCGGGTTGCTGTCGCCCGACGCCTCGGCGTAAGCCGCGATCTGCTCCTTTGTGAACTCGACCACCAGCTCTCTCATGGTGCTCCGCCGATCACGAAAACCGCGCGCGAACGGCAAAAGGGTGCGCCACCTGCGCTGACGCTGCTCTCGAGGGCGATGAAGCGGATACCACGGCGCTCGACGTCCGAGGTCACTTGACCCTGGGCGGTCACCATCTCCCCCACCTCAGGCTGGCGCTGCCACTCGAACTCCTGCTCTCGGTGCAGGAGCCTTGCGAAGTCGACGGCAGCCTCAGGGTCCTCGAAGAGCTGCCGCGCCGTCGTGCCGAGCGCGTAAACGGCAGCGTATGTTGGCGGCACACCATCGGCCGGGTCCGCGCCCAGAGCCCGAGCGAACGCCTCTACGTGCGAGGCTTCGATCTTGAACACGACGGGCGGATAGACGCGCCCGGCTACAGCCGTTACGGGAGTCGCCCTCCAGTGCCGGTGCTGTACTCGAGGTCGCGGCGCTTCCGTTCGGCGGCCTCCAGGTCCTTGAAGAATATGAAGTGGCCACGGCCATGGACGTAGTAACCGCCGCCCTGATCGCGGGTCACCTTCACGAAGGGGAGCTCGATGTCGTAAACCTGGCCCGACTGCGAGACCTTCAGGAGTGGCATGTCGGTCACGAGGCTAACCTAAGCCGCCCCCTGACACGCCTCAGCAGCAGTGGGCGCAGCTCCTCCCAGGCGGCCATCACGGGGGTCCGCGTGGCGGCCGCAACATCACGCGGCGCATAGGCTGCGACCGCGAAGTTCTGAGCCAGCTCGCGTGCCGGCGTGGCAGCCTCAGGCATCTCTCGAGCGAGCCGAGCCCCGAACTCGATGGGCGTCTCGCCCGCTCGGGACCTGACCCCGGCCAGACCCGACAGCAGCGAGGTCCGTCGCCAGACGCCGCTCACGGTGCGAGGCCGAAGGTAGCGTGAGATGAGCAGCCAGGTGCCGGCAACCAGGAGGACCAGCGCCGCGAGCACAGTTGGGAACCCTCCGGGAACCGGGGACTGGCCAAACGTGCCGCCACCAAGCCCCAGCTCGCCCGTGTCGAGCGCACCCTTGTCCGGGCCTCTGACGCCGCCGGCGTCTGCGCCGCCGGCGGCCTGGTCACCCGTACTGCAGACCTCCGAGTCACGGGCGCACACAGTGGCGGCTGAACCACGAGGGATCGGGAAGTACGTCCCGTCAGGTGTCGGCTCAAACGGTATCCAGCCGTAGCCGGGGAAGTAGGCCTCCACCCAGGTGTGCACGTCCGACTCACGAACCACGTATTTATTCAGCTTCTCGTCGAAGGTGCCGGGACCGTAGCCGTTGACCAGGCGGGTCGGAATACCGAGCGATCTCAGCATGTCGCCCATTGCCGAGGCGAAGTACTCGCAGTATCCCTCCTTGGAAGTGAACAGGAAGTAATCGAGTGGGTCCACATCCCGAGGTGGGACGGTGGGTGTCAGGGTGTACTGGTAGGTTGAGCGCAGGTACGACTCGATCGCAGTCGCCTGATCGTAGGGGTTGTCCTTGCCCTGGGTCGCCTGAACCGCAAGGTCATGAATGCGCTGGAGCGTGCCCTTTGTCCGGTATGCAAACGAGGTAAGTGGTGCGACTTCAGCCTGTCCGGGCGAGCGGTAGGTGCCTGCGAAGTTGCGGTATGGGTCGAGCCAGGCGGGGTAGGTGGTGCCGGCCGCTCTGAGCTGGTCCTCGGTAGCCGTCGAGTAACCTACGCTGACCGTGTAGCTGCCCGCCGACCCGTTGTTGCCCGGCACCGAGAGCCGGTCGATGCTATCCAGTTTGTCCGCCGGCAACAGGCCCGCCGGCGCCTGGTTGCCGCGCCATGCGTGCCCGGTTGCTGCGCGGTCGACCTTGAGCAGCGTGCTCGGATAGAACAGCACGTTGGGAGCGCTGTCGGGCGGCTTGAGCATCTGGATCTTGAAGGTTGCCGCCGCCTGACCGGTGTAGGTCTCAGCGTACGGAGGGCTGACGTTTTTCTCGACCGGCAGGCTGAGCGTTGCCGCATCACCGGGGTAGCGCCAATAAGAGCCGCCCTGGCCGGTCGCGGTGCTGTCCAGGTTGTAGCCGCGGAAATAGCGCGGGCCTCCGTACGACCCATTGATCGTGTACGTGAGGACAACACCCCCGGTCTTGTGGATTGGGCCGGCGAGCTGAGTGAGAGAAGCGAAGCCGGTCGAAGTGCCTGAGCTGGTCCCACGCCCGAACGCGACCGGGTGATTGAGCCGTTGCTGCAGCTCTGCCCAGCCTCGGAAGCTCCCGTTTTCGATGTCGATGGTGCGATCGGAAGTCGTCAGCGGTGGTGCCAGCAACCCGATGACGATAACCGCTGCCATCACGACCACGCCGGTCTCCCAGAAGTCCCACCGGGCGTCGCTGCTCAGCCGCACCCTGCGCGCCGTCGCCGTTTCCATCGACCGTACATAGCTGGTCCAGAGCAGCACGCCGAGGGTCAGGAAGAGGAAGCTGACAACATAGCCGCTCTGGTTGTCAGGCGCGTTGAGGACATTGGTGGCAAACGCGGCAGCGCCGGGGGCGAGGCCGAGGAGTGGCTGGCGCCAGCGGAGCGTGCACCAGCTCAGCCAGCCTCCCACTACCCAGAACAGCAGGTAGAGCATGTAGAGGTCGAACGAGGGATCGTAGATGTCGTCGCCGTTCACGATGCGGCCGATCCAGGTGCCGGCGAGCTGCAGGGGGTCGGTCGGGTCGCCCGGGTGGGCGTGTGCGAGGGCCCGATGCGCACCGAAGAACGCCGCGGACGGCGCGAGCAAAGCGCCGACGGCGAGAGCGACCGGCCAGGGAACGCGCTTGAGCAACGCCAGGACACCCATGAAGAACGCTGCAACCAGGGCAAGGTTGGTCAGCCCCGCCGAGTCGGGGACCCAGTCGGCCTCCACCGTCGAGTTGCCGAAGCAGATGACGATGAGGACGACGAAGACAGCCATCGGCAGGGTGCCGGTGGGAGGCCGCCAGGTGGTGGGCAGCGATCGGGCTCGGTTAGACCAGGCGGACAGCATCTCTAGTCCTCAGCAGCCGGGCGAAGTCGTCTCCCTTTCTGACCACATAGAGGTCGACGTCGGAACCCAGGTCGAAGCTCAGGTTGGGCTCGGGTGCACCAAAGCTGGAGGCGTCGATGTAGATGGCCAGCAGCGACGTGCCACGTCCTCGAATGGCCTGCATGGTCTGCACCCAGGCAGCGTCCGCGCTGGGGGTGATGACGGCGATGGCGCGCCGGGGCAGGCGGCGGATCCGGTCCCAGGCCATCGCTCGGGGCAGACTCTGCGGCCCATCGGCCCGAGCCACCGCCAGGTAGTCGAGGATCAGCCTGTCCTGACGCACAGCACGGTGGGGCTCCAGCAGCGTCCCCCTCGCATCGTTCGCGATCAGACCCACCCGACGACCGCGGTTGTGGATCTGCATCGCGACCGAGGCTGTCAGGCTGACGGCGTACTCCAGGGTGGATTCCTCGCCCACGCCGTAGTGCACGTTCCGATCGAGGTCGAGCACGATCCAGAGGTCTGCCGTAAGAGGCTGCTCGAACGTCTTGCTCATCAACCGTTGATGCTTGAGGGACAGCGGCCAGTGGATGCGGCCGAACGAGTCTCCGATCGCGTACTCCCGGACGCCTCCCGTCTCCGGCGGATAGTCGGCCCAGTTGCCAAATCGCTGCGCTGTGCCCGCATGCTGGGTGGCGGGCATGAGCAGCTCCGGCAGCTGGCGGACGCGCGGATAAACCAGCACCTGGTTCTTCTGGTTGAGCCGGGATTCCTGGCTGAACAGGCCGAAGGGCTCACTTACTCGCAGCAGCGTCGGGCCAAACGTCACCCAGCCGCGCTGCCGGTACACGCCGCGTGAGGTCCAGGTCACGGCCTGCTTGCCCAGCGATATGACGCGGCCCGGCTGGTATTCCGAGAGACGGCTCAAGTCCATGACCTCGACCCAGGGGGCGGGGACCCGGCTGCGCTTGCGGACGGTAAAGGTCTCCTCGAACCCTTCACCGACCGTCGGGGTTCCAGCGTCCAGGACCCGCTCGATCTGGACACCTCGCGCGGCCAGCTTCGGCCACAGCCATGAAAGAACGAAGAGCAGGACCAGCGCGTAGGCCAGCACGTACGCCGGCTTGATAGCGGTGAGGTACGCAAAGAAGGACAGAAGGGCGAGGCTCAGGCCGAGCAGTGCCCTGCTCATGTCCCCTGGCGCGTGTCTCCTCGGCGGGGCTCAGCACACGCGGGAGAACCACGCGGCTTTCCCGGTATCTGGTCAGGCGTCATAGCTCATCTGCGGTACGTGCTCACGCTCCATCAGCTGGTGCAGGATCCGCGTCGGGCTGGAGCCCTGCATCTCCGCGTTGGGCCGGAGGATGATCCGGTGGCCGAGCACGGACTCGACGAGAGCCTTCACGTCGTCCGGCATCACGTACTCACGGCCGAGCACTGCGGCCCGGGCCTGCGCTGCGTGAAACAGATTCAGCGTCCCCCGCGTGCTGGCTCCGAGCGCGATCTCCGGATGCGTCCTCGTCTTTTCGACCAGCCTTGCCATGTACTCCTTCAGCTCAGGCTTTACGAAGACGTCACGCACAGCGATCTGGGCTGCCCGCAGCTCCTTCGGCGATATCACGGGCTGCAGCTCCTCAAACGGGGACTCCAGTTTCTCCTTTCCCAGCAGCTCGACCTCCTCCCGCGAGGTCAAGTAGCCCAGCCGGACCTTCATGAAAAAGCGGTCCAGCTGTGCTTCGGGCAGTGGGAAGGTACCCGAGTACTCAACCGGGTTCTGGGTAGCCATCACCATGAAGGGCGACGGCAGCTCGTTGGTCTCGCCGTCGACTGTGACTTGGCGCTCCTCCATCGCCTCCAGCAGGGCTGACTGCGTCTTGGGCGTGGCACGGTTGATCTCGTCAGCCAGCAGGATCTGGGCAAAGACGGGCCCGGGGCGGAACTCGAACTCGCCCTCTTTCTGGTTGAAGGCGCGGACGCCGGTGACGTCCGAGGGGAGCAGGTCAGGGGTGAACTGGATGCGCCGGAATGAGCAGTCCAGGGACCGGGCCACCGCCTTCGCCAGCATCGTCTTGCCGACGCCGGGGACGTCCTCGATAAGAAGGTGTCCTTCACAGAGCAGGGTGATGATGCAGAGCTTGACCTCTTCATCCTTGTGGACGATGGCCCGCGCCACGTTGGCCAGGACCGGGTCGACCACCCTTCGAACGACGTCTAGCGAAGCTTCCTCAGCACCTAGTTTCATTCCGACCTCCGTTCCTCCAGGCGATTATATGGACGCCCGTGCTGGGCATCGCGTAACGAATCACGTGACCCCGACCGTTTGACATTGGTTGGGCAACTCTGCTAGGTTGCGCCCGGTCAGCTTTTCGCCGCTTGGGAGGGCGAGTCTGACAGGGGGTAGACGATAGGTTGACGGCATTCAGTCGCTACTGTGTGCATACCGTCGTGCTCATCGTAGCGATCGCCCTTTCCGGGTACGCGTCCATTACAAAAGGTTTGCCGGGCGTAGCCACGCTCCGGCTTGGCGCTGTCAACGCCCAGGGCCTGGCCTTCGGCCAGGGTGGGGCCGCCGGCCAGGTGGAGTTGGGCCGAGCGGGGACAATCGTCAAGCCGATCGGCATCCCTACAGACGCGCCGGTGCAGCACACACCCACCAGGTACACCGTGCGGCAGGGAGAGGACGTCTACGCCATCGCCAAGAAGTTCAACATCACCGCCGACGAGCTCCGCTGGTCCAACCCGGAAAAGCTGACCAAGACCGACCTGGTCCGCAGCGGCGACGTGCTCCAAGTTCCACCGGTCTCCGGCGTGGTGGTGCTGGTGAAGGCCAGCGACACCATCCAGGCCCTCGCCGCCGCCTATAAGGTGGACCCCCAGGCGATCGTCGACTTCAACTACCTCCGCGACACCAACCATGACGGCAGCTTCGTCCTAAAGCCCGGCGACATACTTGTGGTACCCAACGGGCGCGGCCCGCTGCTCTGGCCGCGGCGTGCGTCTGACGACGCCCCGCACCTGGGCCCGTTCTCCAACGCGAAGTTCGTCTATGGCCAGTGCACGTGGTACGTCGCCAGCCGGCGGTACGTTCCCTGGAGCGGCGACGCCTGGATGTGGTGGGCGAATGCCCGGGCCATGGGCTTCCCCGAGGGACAGGTGCCTGAGCCAGGGGCGATCATGGTTACCTGGGAAAGCTACTACTACGGACATGTGGCCTATGTCGAGCAGGTCAACCTCGATGGTAGCTTTGTCGTCTCAGAGATGAACTACAGGGCCTGGGACGTGATCGACACCCGCGTCATCCGCAGTACCAGAGACATATCGCTCATCGGGTTCATCTACTGAGCCGCGCCGTCAGCATCCCATAGGCCAGCCTCGCGAAAGCTGAAGTAAGCACGGCGAGCCACGACCACGTGGTCCAGGAGCCGCACGCCGAGGATCATGCCGGCTCGGCCCATCAGCTGTGTGAATGACACATCCTCGGCGCCAGGCTCGGCAATGCCGGACGGGTGGGTGT
>JACZDD010189518.1_pt1 | contig 14069 bp, 20 predicted proteins | sample 8641771 | NCBI WGS metagenome assembly JACZDD01 (sample SAMN15324614, study PRJNA640507) | soil metagenome | isolation source: intercropping peanut in the second line | place: China: Luxin town, Laibin City, Guangxi Province | collected 2019-07-25 | depth 10cm m | reverse complement strand
GGCCGCCTGGGCCGCCTGCATCGAGAAGCTGAAGGCGGCCGACGCGACCACGTACAACGAGGTCTACGCCATCGCCCGGGCGCACTTCGATGCGGTCGTCGCCGAGCGCCTGCGCCCCGTGGTGGTCGAGCTCCAGCAGTCGGCGCTAGAGCTGGTCGAGCGCATGATCGCCTGCGGGCAGGAGGCGGCATGAGCCGCTACCGGCCGACCCAGACCGCGCACGGCTGGGCCATCCTCGACGCGACCGACCTCGGCAACCCGGTGATCCGCTCAGGGCTCCCGAGGTGCCCGGCCGAGGTCATCTCCTCGCTGCTCAATGACCTCAACGACGACAACGTGACGCTCCGGGCCATGCTGCGGAACCAGGGTCTAGAGGTCCGGCCCGCCGGGAGGGCGTCATGACGACCCAGACCACGATGCGCCCCGTGAACGACGAGACGCCCGACGACGACCATCTGCAGCTCGACGAGGGGCAGCTGGAGGAGCTCGATCCGGCCTGGAACCTGCAGGAGCGCCACGCGGCCATCATGCGGGCGCTCGCCAAGGTGGGCGTCGGCGTCACGGGCAAGAACCGGTTCAAGCGGCCGGCGCTCTCGATCGAGGACGTCGATCTCCTGTTGGAGCGGCTCATGGGCCGCTACGGCGTCGTCAGCGACTACCAGTACGCCTCGCCCTCCGAGGGCGCGCCCGCAGTGCGTGCGGTCGAGCTGAAGACCCGCGACGAGGACGGCGCGTACGAGCGCTGGGAGGTGTGGGTCGAGTCGATCATCCGCGACAGCCGCCCGGCGGACCAGCGCGAGGAGGAGCGCCGGCTCCTGTTCGACGTGGGCAGCAACCCCAGCGCCGCGATCTCGTTCGCGCTGAAGCGGCACAAGCGGGAGCTGTACCACCTCGGCGCCGTCAAGGAGGGCAACAGCGACGAGTCCGGCGGGCGCAGCGGTCGCCGACCGAACCGCGCCGAGCTGGAGCGCACGCCGTGCCCGCGCTGCGGCAACGTCGGCGGCCTGGGCTGGTCGAGTCGGAAGGAGCAGTTCTACTGCGCCAAGGACAAGGGCGGCTGCGGAGCGGACCTCCCCAGCCTGGAGCCGCCGGCCGCGGCGACCAACGGCGCCGCCCCGGCGGGCGCGTCACCGGACCTGAGCTGCGGGAAGTGTGGCGTCAAGGGCGCCGTGCACCGGCTCGCCAATGCGCCCGCTGGCGGCAAGGTGGCGTTCTGCAAGCGCGACGAGGGCGGCTGCGGGGCGTACCTGACCGAGGAGCAGATCGTGTCCACGGCGGCGACGTCGTGAGTCAGAACGGTGCCTTCAACGGCGCACCGCCCTGGCGCGAGGGCGCTCGTCGTCTTCGCCACGGCAACGCATACCCGGACGGCCCGGACCCCGTCGAGGTTGCCAAGCTGAACCGCGCGGCCAGCGTCCAGCCGGCGTCCGACGGCTTGACGCGCATGTGGAAGGGCATGGACTGGGACCCCGCGCTGATGTGCTGGACCGACGACGAGAGCCTCAACGCGATGGCGCGGGTGGTCGAGACGTACCCGGTCCGCACGGCGAAAGAGTTGGCGCTCGTGCGCGACCGCGAACTGGAGGCGGGCTGAGGGTGGCCCCGATGAACGTGGCCGACATCAGGCGGCGGATGCACCTCGCCTATGCCGACCTCGCCCCGAAGAAGCTTGAGGCCGGGCTCTGGCCGGTGGTCAAGTTCCTGCTGGAGGGCTGGGACGAGGACCGGGGAGCCGTCCATCAGGTCGCGGTCGAGCGCGTTGTGGAGAGCCTCGGGTGACCGCGCTGCCCTACGCCGACTTCCTCGCGGCCAAGGCGCAGCTCGCGACCGCGAGCGGCCTGGAGGTCGACCCGGCCGACGTTCACCCGGCCCTGAAGCCGCACCAGCGCGACGCGGTCGTCTGGGCCGTCCGCGGCGGCCGGCGCGCCATCTTCGCGTCGTTCGGCCTGGGCAAGACGCTCATGCAGCTGGAGGCCGTGCGCCTGGTCCTGGCCAAGCTCGGGCGCGGCCGCGGGCTGATCGTGCTGCCGCTCGGCGTCCGCCAGGAGTTCGTCCGCGACGCCCGGCTCCTCGACCTCAAGGTGACGTTCATCCGGCGCGCCGCCGAGGCCTCGGCCGACGGCATCTACCTGACCAACTACGAGACGGTCCGGGACGGGAAGCTGGACCCGCGCGGGTTCGAGGTCGTCTCGCTGGACGAGGCGGCGATCCTGCGCGGCTTCGGCGGCACCAAGACCTTCCGCGAGCTGATGCGGCTCTACGAGGGCAGCGCGGCCTACCGGTTCGTGGCCACGGCCACGCCGTCGCCGAACGAGTACGTCGAGCTGCTCACGTACGCCGCGTTCCTCGACGTGATGGACGTCGGGCAGGCCAAGACCCGCTTCTTCAAGCGCGACAGCACGCACGCCGACCGGCTGACGCTGCTGCCGCACATGGAGGAGGCGTTCTGGCACTGGGTCGCCTCCTGGGCCCTCTTCCTGCAGCGGCCATCCGACCTCGGCCACTCCGACGAGGGGTACGACCTGCCGCCGCTCGAGGTGCACTGGCACGAGGTGCCGGCCGCCGCCGCCGCGCCGGCGCTGGAGGAATGGCCTGGCCAGGGCCGGCTCTTCCGCGACGCGTCGCTCGGCGTGACCCAGGCGGCGCACGAGAAGCGGGAGAGCCTGGAGGCGCGGGTCGCCCGGATGTGCGAGCTCGTCGCCGAGAGCCCCGACGACCACTTCCTGCTCTGGCACGACCTGGAGGACGAGCGGCGCGCGATCGCGGCCGCGCTGCCCGGCGTGACCGAGGTCTGGGGCTCCCAGGACCTCGATGAGCGGGAGCGGCGGATCATCGACTTCTCGGAGGGCAAGGTCAGGTACCTGGCCACCAAGCCCGTGATCGCGGGCTCCGGGTGCAACTTCCAGCGTCACTGCCACCGGGCGATCTTCGTCGGCATCGGGTTCAAGTTCGCCGACTTCGTGCAGGCGATCCACCGCATCCATCGCTTCCTGCAGGACCGGCCGGTGCGCATCGACCTCATCTACACCGAGGGCGAGCGCGAGATCCGCAGGCAGCTCGAGCGCAAGTGGAAGCTGCACGAGGAGCTGGTCGCCCGCATGGGCGAGATCATCCGCCAGCACGGGCTGTCGCACGAGGCGCTCGCCGGCGGCATGCGGCGCGCGGTCGGCGTGGACCGGGTAGAGGCCCGCGGCGAGGGCTACCTCCTGGTCAACAACGACGCGGTGGAGGAGACGGCGGCGATGGAGGCCGACAGCGTCGACCTGATCGTCACCAGCATCCCGTTCGCCACCCAGTACGAGTACACGCCCTCGTACAACGACTTCGGGCACACCGAGGACAACGCGCACTTCTGGGAGCAGATGGACTACCTGACGCCGCAGCTGCTGCGCGTGCTCCGGGCGGGCCGGGTGGCCGCGGTCCACGTCAAGGACCGGATCGCGCCGGGCGGGCTGACCGGCCTCGGCTTCCAGACCGTCCAGCCTTTCCACGCCGAGGCGATCTTCCACTACATCCGGCACGGGTTCGCCTTCCTCGGCATGAAGACGGTCATCACCGACGTCGTCCGCGAGAACAACCAGACGTACCGGCTCGGCTGGACCGAGCAGTGCAAGGACGGGTCGCGGATGGGCGTCGGAATGCCCGAGTACGTGCTGCTCTTCCGCCGGCCGCCCACCGACTCGAGCGACGGGTACGCGGACATCCCCGTGGTGAAGAGCAAGGACGCCTACTCCCGCACCCGGTGGCAGATCGATGCGCACGGCTTCGCCCGCTCGAATGGCGACAGGCCGCTGGCGCCCGAGGACCTGGTGGACCTGCCCCACGAGCGGATCTTCAAGATGTTCCGCGACCACGGTCTGAGCCAGGTCTACGACTTCGAGGAGCACGTCCGCCTCGGTGAAGCGCTGGAGGCCAAGGGCCGCCTCCCGACCACTTTCATGCTCCTCCAGCCGCCCTCGTGGCATCCCGATGTCTGGACCGACGTCATGCGGGCGCGCACGCTCAACATGCACCAGGAGCGTCGCGGCCAGCAGATGCACCTATGCCCGCTCCAGTTCGACATCGTCGAGCGGCTGATCACCCAGTTCTCGGTGTCGGGGGAGACCGTCTTCGATCCCTTCGCGGGCCTGATGACGGTGCCGTACTGCGCGGTGAAGCTCGGCCGCCGAGGCCTCGGCGTGGAGCTGAGCCCGACCTACTTCCGCGACGGCGCGGCGTACGTGGAGGCGGTCGCCGGCCAGGTGGGCGTGCCGACGCTGTTCGACCTGATCGAGGCAGAGGACGACGTCGCGTCTGCGCCGGCGGCCGCCGAGCCCACCTGTGTCCGCTGCGGCTCGTCGGGTCCCGGCCTGCGCCAGTACATCACCGGGCTGTTCTGCGCGGCGGGCTGCTCGGACGTGTTCTCGGAGGCGCATTGATGGATGAGCGCGGCGTGATCCAGCTCAGGCCTCGGCCTCGGGGGAAAGCCCAGACCGCGTACCTGACGGTCGACGAGGCCGCCGAGCGCGCCAAGGTCTCGAAGCGGACGATCGAAAGGTGGGTCGCCCGGGAGGGATGCCCACACATCCGCCCGCCCGGCAGCCGCCTCGTGCGCATCCCGCTCGAGCGCTTCGACGCGTGGCTGGAGAGCGGCCGATGAGACGGCGAGGGCGCGGCGAGGGCTCGATCACGCAGCGTAAGGACGGCCGTTACCAGGTCCGCGTGGACGTGGGCCGGGACGAGCTCGGGCGCCGCCAGCGCCGGAGCGGGTACGCCAAGACCGAGGCCGAGGCGGTGAAGCTGCTCAGGCAGCTGCAGCGGGAGAAGGAGCAGGGCCGCCTGGGCGCCCGGAGCGGGGCCGAGCCGCGCACGCTCGGCGCGTGGCTGGACCAGTGGCTGGAGCACGTCCAGCAGGCGAAGGAGCCGGGTACCCACGAGAAGTACGAGAGCATCGTGCGGCTGCACCTGCGGCCGGCCCTCGGCCACCTCCGCCGCTCGCAGTTCCAGCCGGTGCTGGTGCAGCGCATGCTCGACGCCAAGCTGCGCGAGGGCTACTCGCCGGCGTACGTGCGGCTCATGCAGTCGACGCTGAGCGCCGCGCTGAAGAGCGCGAACAAGCTCTTCGGCTGGCCCAACTTCGCCTCGCTGAACCTGATCGAGCTGCCGCCCGCGGCGCCGGCAGAGGAGAACATCCTCACGCTGGCCGAGGGCCGGCGCTTCCTGGCCGGCATCCGGGGCGACCCGCTGTACGCGCTCTACCTGCTCTCCCTGGCGCTCGGCCAGCGCCAGGGCACCATGCTCGGGCTGCGCTGGCCGGACGTCGCCGAGGACTACTCGCGGATCCGGCTGCCCATGCGCCTGGTCCGCGTCAAGGGCGCGTGGCAGCTGCGCCCGCACCGCGTCAGCCGGACCAAGAAGGCGCCGCGCAGCCTGCCCCTGCCCGGGCCCGTGGCCGACGCCCTACGCCAGCATCGCGGCCTGCAGCAGGCGCAGCGAGAGATGGCCGGCTCGGCCTGGGTCGTGTTCGAGAGCGGCGGCAAGGAGGTGGAGCTGGTCTTCACCACGCCGACCGGCGGGCCGCTGAACGGCTCCGGCGTCACCCACCGCTTCCAGCGCGCGCTGGCGCGCGCCGGCCTCGATCGCCGCCGCTTCCACGACCTCCGGCACTCGGCGGCCACGATCATGCTGGTCCTCAAGGTCCCGCTCAAGGTCGTCTCCGAGGTGCTGGCGCACGCCGGCATCCAGATCACGGGCGACCTCTACGGGCACGTGCAGGACGAGCACCTGGTCGAGCAGCTGCGCGTGCTCGACGCGGCCTGGGGCGACCAGGAGTCGGCCGGGTGAGGGCGTCAATCCTGGGCGTCAACGAGCAGTCCCTGAACTTGACGCCCGAGCGCGCCGAGTTGGGGGATGGGGAAAGTACCTGTTTCGACCTCCTCACCGCAACTAGCCGTCAAGAGCCGCATCTAGGTTCGCTTGACGAATCGGGCACGGCAGGGCGCCGCATCCAGCCGCCACCAACCGCACCCGCGTGGGCGTCATCTCTGGGCGTCAGCGCCCCGAACCGCCACGCCCCACGCGCGGGGAGGGGTGGGCGGTGAGGATCATCAGCCTCGGCGCCGGCGTCCAGAGCACGACCGTGCTCCTGCTCGCCAACCACGGTGAGTTGCACGGCGACCCGGTGGACTGCGCCATCTTCGCCGATACCGGCTGGGAGCCGGCCGCCGTGTACGACCACCTGGCCTGGCTGGAGACCGTCAGTGAGATCCCCATCCTGCGGGTGAGCAGCGGGAACCTCCGGGAGGCCGCACTGGACCCGACGCGCCGCTTCGCGACGATGCCGGTGTTCGTGTTCAACGAGCACGGCGGCGAGGGGCAGGTCCGCCGCCAGTGCACGAGCGAGTACAAGGTCAAGGCGATCAACCGGAGGCTCCGCGAACTGCTGGGCGTCGGTCCTCGCGACCGGATCGCGCCGGGCACCGTCACGACGCTGCTGGGGATCTCGCTGGACGAGGTCCAGCGCATGAAGCCCAGCCGTGAGCACTGGGTGACGATCGAGTGGCCGCTGATCGACAAGCGCATGACCCGTCACGACTGCGTGCTTTGGCTAGAGCGGCACGGCTACCCGATCCCGCCCAAGAGCGCGTGCATCGGATGTCCGTTCCACGGGAACGCGGCCTGGCGCGACATGAAGCTGAACCGGCCCGAAGAGTGGGCGGACGCCGTGGACTTCGACGAGCGGTTGCGGACCATGCCGCCGCGCAAGGGCGAGCGCGGCGAGATCACCAAACATCGCTATCTGCACCGCCAGCGCATCCCGCTCCGGCTCATAGACCTCTCCACGCCGGCCGATGGCGGCCAGCAGGACATGTTCGACGAGGAGTGCTCGGGGGTGTGTGGGGTATGAGCGTGACCCCCACCCCCGCCCGCCGCTTCGTCCAGACCAACGAGCGGGGCCGGTTCCCCGAGGAGGAGAGAGACCGATGAGCACCACCGAGGTCTACGAGGATGACCTCCAGCCCATCCAGCGCCTGGAGGGCGTGCCGGAGTGGGCCGCCCACGGCACGTTCGTCTGCGGCCGCTGCGGGTGGGACGAGGACGGCTGGGAGCACGAGAGCCGCGAGTGCCCGGACTGCGTCGATGCCGGCGGCAACCCCGAGCTCATGAACTTCCACTACGACGAGGTCGAGCTGTGACCCCCGACACCCAGCCCTGGAAGACGCCGACCGTCGGGGACACGCTGACGATGCGGGACGGGCGGAAGCGCCGGGTGAAGACCGTTGACCACTGGGCCGACGGCTTCATGACCTACGTCACGCTGAGCCGTCGCAACGTCTCGCGCACGGTGCGGTGCCGCCGCAACACCTGGAGGGAGGCCGCGTCCGCCGAGGTCTCCTGTGGCGGCTCGTACGTCAGGGGAGGGGAAGCGTGAGCGCGGTGACCCTGCTCAGGCCCGAAGGCGAGGACTGGCAGCGAGCCCCGTCAGGACGGCGCTGCCGCCAGATGACCCAGCGGCGGCAGTGCTTCGAGCCGGCTGTGTTCATGCTGCTCCGGCACGGCAAGCGGCGCACGTGGTGGTGCTACTGCGCTAAGCACGCCTTCGGCCGGGTGCTGCTGGACGACGGCATCTATCACGCGTACGAGCCGACCGTGGCGATGCTGGAAGCGTTCTTCGGCGACGTCGCCCTCGCCGTCCTGGACGGGGCGAGCGGGTCGGAGGAGGTGAGACGTGGCTGAGCTGCTGGAGTGCTGCCGGGACGCCACCGGCCCGGAGCGCCGCCACCTCCGCGTGATGGAGGCGGATCGGCCGCTCTGCGGCACCGTGGCGCGGCAGGACGGCGCGCCGGCGCCTGAGGATCGGGCCGGCGCGATCTGCCGGTCGAAGTACCGGTTCCTGACGCGACGCGAGGCCGCCGACCGGTCCGTGGCCCGATATCGGCGGTAGAGCAGCGCCCTCGAGGGGCGCATTTCACCGGCCAGCACGCATCCCATCAGCCCGCCCGGAGTGAGTGTCAAATGCCCAGGATCCGAACAGTCAAGCCCGAAATCTGGACGTCTGAGGACTTCATGGCCCTCACGCCGGTCGGCAAGAACGCGTTCATCGCGCTCATCACGCAGGCCGATGACGAGGGGCGCGTGAAGACGACCGCGGCGCACCTCGACGCGATCTGCCTGCGCACGGGCGCGACGGACGAAGTGCAGGCAGCGTTCGACCAGATGGACGACCAGGAGATGATCGTCCAGTACCGCGTCGGCAGGAACGCCTACGTGTGGCTCGTCAACTGGTCCAAACACCAGAAGGTGCAGCACCCCACGCCGTCCGACTACCCGGCCCCGGACGACCCGAATGCCCTTCGCATTCGCGACGCCCCCGGAGCGCTCATGAATCCTCGTGAGGCGTCCGGAACGGACATGACGTCTCGTGACAAGTCCGGAGCGCTCATGACCTCGCGCGCCCGCGCGGACCGGATCGGACCGGATCAGGACCGGAAGGGACCAGAACCCCCCCTACCCCCCCACGGGGGGGCTGGCGATGTTTCGAAGGAGTTGGCGCAGGTCGTTCGGCTACCCAGCGACCGCATGGCCGAGGAGTACCGCGAGTGGATCGCCGAGCTGAACCAGGCCACAGGCCGCAGCTTCCGCGGCGATTCGAAGTCGCTGAAGGGCTACCGGGTGCTGCGCAAGGAGTACAGCCGCGACGATCTAGCCGCCCTGGCCCGTGGCGTCGGGCTGAGCCGCTTCCACCGCGGCGAGAACGACCGCGGCGTCCCGTACCAGGATCCGATCACGGTCCTGCGCAGCAAGCAGCTCCAGACGCTCATCGATCTCGGCCGCGGCGCCATCCGGGCGGCCCCGATGCCGGAGGCCGAGGACTGGACCGCGCTGAGCCCACGAGCCCAGAGGTACGGCGATGCGGCCCGATGAGTGGGAGTCGCTGGCGAAGTTCCTGGGCGGCCTCTGGGCTCCGGCGCTCGACGGGAACGCCAAGGCGGCGTACTACGAGGTGCTCGAGTCGTTCACCGTGGCCGAGGTGCGGACGGCGATCGAGACGCTGTCTCGAACCACCCGGGAGAAGCGGCCGCCGGCTGGCGTGATCTACACCGCGGTTCGCGCCGAGCAGGACCGGCAGCGGTCGGAGGAGAGCAGCGAGGCCCCGGCCCGCGACGTCCTGACGCCCGCACAGCATCGGATGGCCCAGATCGAGATCGCGCAGCTGCAGACCGCCGAGCACGCTCGCCGGATGAAGGCGGTCCTCGCTCTCGGCCGGCGGCTGTCGTTCGCCACGCTGACCACGCTGCTGCCGCTCTCGTCCTGCTCGGCAGAGGAGTTCGACCGGCGCCTCGCCAAGCTCGCTGAAGGCTCCGATCAGCCGCTGGCGGCCGCGGCGAGCGACACGCGGCCGGGCCGCTCGCGACGCACGCTCCTGAGCTCCGATCCCGAGGGCGAGTGGTGATCGTGGCCGCGCCGCCGAAGCCGGCCCAGTACCAGCTGGCCTGGTGGTGCGGCGCCTGCTCTCGCGGCTGGTCGACGTTCTCGCCCGACCCGGCCATCGTCCGCCCGGACTGCGTGTTCTGCGGCTCGGCGAAGGTGCGCATGGACGAGTTCCGGGCGCTCCGTCCTCGCGACATCGCCGTTCTCGATGTTCTCTCGGAGGTCAGGTAGGTGCCCAACGTCGCAGCTCACGTCATGACGATCAAGCTCGGCACGTTCGACCAGGGCCGGCGCATCGCGGACCACCGCACGGTGGACCCAGGAGGTGACCCCGGCATGTCTGGACCGCGTCGGCCGTCGCACCCCTACGGCTCGTCGGACCTCCGCATCATGCGAGCCTGGATGGAGGCCGAGCTGGCTCTGGCCGGCCGCCGCCATGACGACCGCTGCGCCAGCCTGCGGGCGGCCGCGGACGAGGCGCGGCGCTGCGACTGCTCGCGGCACGACCTGGTGGTCGCAGCCGTCGAGAGCGCCGTCCAGCAGGCCGACGTCGTCGATCCGCGCCGGGTGCTGGGCAAGCACTACTACCGCATTCCGGCGGAGGTCCGGCCGCTGCTGGGCCAGCGCAACGGCGCCGGCCTGAAGCTGCTCCTCGGCCAGTTCGTGAAGTACGAGCGCTGGGAGCAGCAGGCGCTGGCCTCGGCCGTGCTCCGGGGCCGGAAGACGAACCCCGAGACGGGCTGGGTCGAGGGCCTCGCCGGCCTCACCGAGCAGGAGACCCGTGCCTACTGGAAGCGCATCAGCGGCTGGTCGCGGCTGGAGATCGCCCGGGAGCTGACGGCGCCCGACCTGCTGCATGACCGGGCCCGGTGGACCAGCCTGAAGACCGTGAGCAACTTGTGCTGGCTGGCCAAGGTCAAGGTGCTGACCGCCTTCGGCCTGCCGCCGAGCGGCGATCCCGGCGAGGAATGGCCCGACGAGGCCGCGGCTGAGGCATAATGTGCGCAACCGGGAACCCGGCGCGTATGAGTAGCTATGCCCAAACGGAGGGCGTCGAGGGTTTCTGGAGCCTGGTAGCCAAGACCGACGGGTGCTGGTTTTGGCTGGGTCGCATCGAGCGCGGATACGGTCTTGCCCGGTGGGGCGGCTACCATGGTGCGGCTCATCGGGTTGCCTGGCTTCTGACCCACGGTGCGATGCCGTCACGGGACCTGCACCATGTCTGCGGAGAGAAGTCATGCGTGCGTCCCGATCACCTTCGCGAGGTCACCAAGGCGGAGCACCGAGCCCTACATCCTGCGCCCACCCGGTGATCCTGACGCCTCCAGCCGTGCTGCCGATGGCGTCGCCCTGACCCCAAGCCGCCGCAGGAGACACCATGCCCGACGCCATCGCGCACACCGAGCTCGAGGTCGATTTCGAGGCCAAGGTGATTCGCTGCGGCTGCGGCGACCCGGACAGCCACAGCAAGCTCGTCCCGCCGCAGCCCTGTCCGACGCCGAGGGCGATCGAAGACCTCGGCGTTATCTCCAGCAACCGCAAGCCCGAGAGCCGGCGCCGCTGGCCGCGGCTGGGCCAGTTCATCGGTCGTGGTCGTCACGGCGACCGGCGGCACGCTGGCGGGCACCTCGGCCGGCATCATCCCGGGTGCGGTCTCCGTGGCGCTCGCCGCTGGCAACAGCGTCGGCGGCTACGGTGGGTTCTGGCATCCCGAGAAGACCATGCGGGTCACTCTGTTCGGCCAGATGACCACGGCGGCCTCCTCGCCGGGCACCTTCACGCCGGACTGGAAGGTGGACACCGCAGCCACCGGCACGACCGGCAACACGCTGGGCGCCGGTCCCGCCTCGGCCACCTTGGCGACCTCGATCACGAGCGGCTGCTGGTGCATCAACGGCCTGATCACCTGCCGGTCGGTCGGCAGCTCGGGAACGATCTGGGGCCAGGCCAAATGGCAGCCGAACACGACTCTGCTCACGACTCAGGTCGAGCTGTTCATGCCCAACACCGCCCCGGCGACGGCGACCGTGGATACCACACAGAACAGCTTCATCAAGTTCCTGGGGACGCTCGGAAGCGCCTCCGACAACATGGCCATGACGATGGGTCTGTGGGAGGTCTGCAACTGATGGCGACAGTGACCCTGTTCTCCATCGCGCCCACTACCACGCCGCGGACCTCGGCCTCCATCAACTACAGCGGCTCCGGTACGGCCCTGTTCCAGGTGCTCAGCAGCACTTGGAACACGGACAGTCCCGCCATCGCCGTCACCTTCGAGGTCCAGCACTCGTTCGACGCCGGCGCCACATGGCAGGACATGTGCGCCACGACCTGGCACCCGGGCGAGTTCGGCAAGGGCGGCGCCCTGCCGGCGATGGCCTGCACCGCCGAGGATGTGCTGGGCTCGCGGCTGCTGCGAGCCGTGCTCTCGGCCAGCTCGAGCATCCAGGTAGGCATCCAGGCGACCGTCTGACCGCATGTCCATCGCCCGGGGCAACAAAAGTCCCCGGAACGACGTCAACTCGACCACCACCACCCTGACCTGGGCTTCGGCGCCGACAGCCGGCCAGAAGGTCATCGTCGTCGTCTGGGGCAGCTTCACCAGCACTCCCACCGTCAGCGACAACGGCTCGCCGAGTCGCACGTTCACCCTGGCCACCAGCAAGACCGACTCGGGCAATACACTCGGCGTCTGGATCTTCTACGCCGACAACGTCCAGCCGTCCGGCACCTACTCGGTCACCGTCACGTTCGGCACTTCCAACTCCTGGAGTGCGGGCGGCATCGCATACGACGGTGTCGCGGCCGGTGGTCCGTCGGCGACCAACACCGGCACCGGCACCAGCACTTCGTTCTCGACCGGCGCGGTAAGCAACGCCGCCAATGCGCTCTACTTCGGCGGATACGTCAACAACGCCGGCGGCGCCGATACCCTGAGCGTCGGCGGCGGGTTCACGAACCAGTTCAACCTCGACTCGGGCGCCACCTTCGACGAGGGCGCCGGCGCCGACCTGATCAATGCGACCGGGTCGCAGACATGCACCTGGACGGATTCCACCGTGTCTCGGACATGGTCGGCCTGCATCGCGACCTGGCCGGAGGCGGGCGGTGGCGGTGCAGGCTATACCGGCATCGGTTCGGCGTTTGGGAGCCCGTCCGCGTTGGGCCTGTTCAGGCCGGCCCAGCTGGTCGTCATCGCTGGTGGCCCGACGACGTTCCCGATCACGCTCAGCGTGGCCACGACCAGTGCGGTCGTCCTGACAAAGCAGGTGGCCAAGCCGTTGTCGGTGGCCACCTCAAGCGCCGTGACCCTGCTCAAGACGGTGGGCAAGGTGCTGTCGGTCGCCTCAAGCTCTGCGGTCAGTCTGGCCGCGATCAAGACCAAGCTGGTCACTCTGAGCGTGGCCACCAGCTCAGCCGTGAGCCTGACCAAGCAGGTCGGGAAGACCCTGTCGGTCTCGACATCAAGCGCCGCCACGCTGACCAAGCAGGTCGGAAAGGTGCTCTCGGTGGCGACGAGCTCTTCCGTCTCGCTGCTGAAGCAGATCGCGAAGACGCTGTCCGTCGCCGCCGCCAGCTCGGCCACCCTGCAGGCGATCAAGACCAAGCTCGTCACGCTGTCGGTGGCGACATCGTCCTCGGTGAGCATGGTCCGCCAGGTCGGCAAGAACCTGACCGTGGCGACCACGAGCCAGGTCAGCATCCGGCGCAGCATCGGGAAGGTGCTCAGCGTGGCGACGGCGCCGGCAGCCAGACTGACCAAGCGCATCGGCAAGACCCTGCTCCAGAGCACGGTCAGCCAGGCGATCTTGGCGGCGGTCAACCTCAGTACGGCGATCTCGCCCGTCGGCCCGCCCGTCGTGGCCAAGCTGCTCCAGGCCGGCCGCACGACCATCGGCCTGATCATCGGCGGAACGCGAGCCCAGCCCCAGGAGGGACGTGATGACGTGGAACCACAGTAGGTGAGCACGTTCGAGATGCGGGCTGGGGATTCGAACACCGCCATGGAAGTGCAGCTCACCCGACGTGACGGGACACTGCAGCCGCTGGCCGGCACCGAGACTGGCAGCTTCATCTTCAGCACGTGGGACGGAGCGGACGTCCTGACCAAGACCCTGGCCATCAGCGACATCACCAACTCCAAGGTCAAGGCCACGTTCATCAGCGGGGACACCAGCGCCAGGAAGGGGCAGACCCTCCGGGTACGTATCCCGGTCGTGTTGTCCGGGGGAACCGAGACGTTCCCGACCGGGGATGACGATCTGATCGCGGTGTTCTCGTGACCCTACGGCCATGCCTCGACTGCGGCACGCTGACCAGCGGCTCCCGCTGCCCCGCCCATACCACCGCCTACCGCCACCAGCAGGAACGGAACGGGCGGTACGTCAGCGCCCTCAAGCCGGCGGGGAGTACTCGGCGGTGGAGAGTCACCAGGACGGCCCAGCTGCGAAGGGAGCCCCTGTGCCGCCACTGCCGTGCAGAGGGACGGACCACCCTGGCCACCGAGGTGGACCACGTGGTGGAGAGGTCCGATGGTGGAGATGACTCGCCCGAGAACCTGCGAAGCCTCTGCCATGACCATCACGTCGAGGCGAGGGAGTGGTCAGACCATCCCCGGGGGGGTGGGTCTACGACGCAGCCGTCCGGCTCGTGGACAG
>JACZDD010022613.1_pt1 | contig 14091 bp, 7 predicted proteins | sample 8641771 | NCBI WGS metagenome assembly JACZDD01 (sample SAMN15324614, study PRJNA640507) | soil metagenome | isolation source: intercropping peanut in the second line | place: China: Luxin town, Laibin City, Guangxi Province | collected 2019-07-25 | depth 10cm m | reverse complement strand
TGGGCCGCAACGGCACTTACCTGGTATTTCGGCACCTGCAGCAGGATGTGCGCGGCTTTTGGCAGTTTGTCGATCGGGCCGCCGGCGGCGCCGCAAGCGAACGCGACAAGCTGGCCGAAAGCATGATCGGCCGCACTCTGGACGGCGATCCGCTGGTTCCCGCCACTGGCAAGAATGGATTTACATACGAGGCGGACGCGCAGGGCCTGCGTTGTCCGTTTGGCGCGCATCTGCGGCGCGCGAACCCGCGAACGGCGGATTTTTCGAGCGCGGTCCACGGTACGTTCGATAAATTGATTCATCAACTGGCGCTAAAGCCAAGAAAATTTCGCGACGATTTGATTGCCTCCACTCGCTTTCATCGGATCGTGAGAAGAGGCCGCGAGTATGGCCCCGCTCTCGCGCGGGAAGACGCACTACAGCCCGCGCCGCCGGAAGACCCGGAGCGAGGCTTGCATTTTATTTGCCTGAACGGCAACATCTCGCGGCAATTCGAATTCGTACAGAACGCCTGGCTGATGAATTCAAAATTCAATGGCATGACGGGTGAGAGCGATCCGCTGCTCGGCAATCGCGAACCGTTACCAGACGGCTCCGGGACGGACGCATTTTGCCTTCCTCGCGCGGCCGGCCTTAGCTCCAGGATTTCCGGATTGCCGCAGTTCATCACAGTGCGCGGCGGCGCTTATTTTTTCTTGCCAGGCCTGCGCGCTTTACGCTACTTTGTCAGGGCTGGAGCGTGAAACGCTTCGCCAGGAGGGATCAGTTAGAAGAATGGGGTGGTTCATGAAATGGCTTGTCAGAATTGTGGTCGCCGTCGCACTCGTCGCAGTTGCGATCTTTCTCTGGGTCAAGCTGAGGGAGCCTAAGCCGGGCCACGTAAAAGACGAAGCGTTGCTGGCAGGCCGCGACGCCTCTACGTTTCCCGCTGCGGACGAAGACTATTTTCATGACATGGACGGCGGCGTTGCCCTTACCCCCGATGAAATCAAGGGCCGGAACACATGGATTGTCTGGGCCGGCGGTAACGACCGCTTGTGGAACTTACTCAGCTATCGCAGTTTCGGCGCTCTAGATTTCTTGAAGACGATCTCGTCGAATCCGTCCTTGAAATATAGCCGCGATAATCGCTGGGAATATCTGGGCCTGGTAAATGAACCATGCTTTGATAAGGCTACCGGGCCCGATTCAAAACGTTACGGGTTGTGGCTTGATAAGCGCTCGGCGGATTGTCCGGCCGATCCTTTCGAGAACGAAACGAAATATCCTGGCGTGAAGATCGGCGCGCGCGGAAAGAACATTCCGGCCGGCTCGTTCTATGGCTATGCGACCGGAGTGGTCGGATTACGATTGTTCCCCAATCCGGACTTCGACGAGAAAGCGGCGAGTAAATGGGACCCGGTGCGTTACTATAACGATCCCTCTTACTACAACAGCAAGGATCTGGTGCGGCCGTATCGAGTCGGCATGAGCTGCGGCTTCTGCCACGTGGGTCCGAATCCGGTAAAGCCGCCGGCAGATCCGGATCATCCGAAATGGGAAAACCTGAGCTCGAATGTCGGCGCGCAATATTTCTGGACGGACCGCATTTTCTATTGGCAAATCGGATCGGCGCTTCCGGACTCAAGCCCGTCAGCCCATGACCACAATTTCGTATTTCAGCTCTTCCATACTTCGCGCCCCGGCACGCTCGATACGTCGTTCGTCTCGACCGACAACATCAATAACCCGCGAACGATGAACGCGATCTATCTGCTGGGGCCTCGGTTAAACGAGGCCAAGCGCTGGGGCAAAGAAACGCTGTCAGATGGCGGCCTGAATAACAAGCAATTCAACGACTACATGGCGGCCGGACCGCTCACGGAATATTTCAAGAAGCCGGATACTGTTTGGACGCCGCGCGTGCTAAAAGACGGGTCGGATTCGGTAGGCGCTTTAGGCGCGTTGAATCGTGTGTATCTCAACATCGGGACGTTCAGCGAAGAATGGCTGCTGCATTTCAACGCGCTGGTGGGCGGTAAGCCGATCACACCAATTGAAATTTCCGTTTCGCGCGCCAATTCGGCCTATTTCAAAGCAACCGAAGCGCAGACGCCTGCTACGGCGGCATTTTTCCTCAAAACGACAGGCGCCCACCACTTGAAGGACGCGCCGGGCGGCGAACAATATCTCACGAAGGACAAGGCGCTGCTGACACGCGGCAAAATCGTCTTCGCCGAAACCTGCGCGCGCTGCCATTCGAGCAAGCTGCCGCCGGCCGCGCCCGGGCTTGACCCGGGCGGCTGCGCAGGCAAGGACTACATGACCTGCTGGAACAAATATTGGGCTTGGACGAAGACGCCCGAGTTCAAAGAGCAGATGCGGAAGATTGTGCTGGCCGACGATTTTCTGAACGACAACTACCTTTCGGCAGAGTTCCGCGTTCCCGTAACGCTGCTGCACACCAATGCGTGCAGTCCGCTGGCAACCAATGCAATCGGCGGCAATATCTGGAACGATTTTTCTTCGCAATCGTACAAGGACCTGCCATCGGTTGGCGAAATCACCTGGTATCATCCGGTCACCGGAGAACCTCACAAATACACAATGCCGGCGGGAGGGCGAGGGTACACACGTCCACCATCGCTCATCAGCTTGTGGTCGACAGCGCCATTCCTGCTGAACAATACCGTCGGCAAATTCGAAGAAAGTCCTTCGGTGGAAGCGCGCATGCGCTCGTTCAACGATTCCATCGAAAAGATGTTGTGGCCGGAGAAGCGTGACCGCGACGAGGTGCTCGGGGCAAAGATACCAGGCCGCATCGACCGTACCACGACGCGAAGTTTTCTGCATCTGGCGAGCGGATTTCTGCCCGACGCACTACAGCGGCTGCGCGCGCCATCGCAGCGCCTGCTGCCCTGGCTGTTCGGCGACGACGGCGTGCAGATTGGACCGATTCCGGCAGGCACGCCGATAGGGCTTCTCACCAATCTCAATCCACTCGCGGAAAGTAACAATCCGGCGAAGCACGTGGAGCAGGCCGGAAAACTGGTGGACCTATTGATTCGCATGAAACTCGACCTGCTCCGATTGCCTTCCAACGCCACGGATGAACAGGCTCGTCAGGTATTGAAGAACCTGGTAGACCCGATGCTGGGCCTGAGCAAGTGCCCGGACCTGATTGTGAATCGCGGCCATTATTTCGGCACCGGATACGTAGAGCCCGGCCAATCCGGACCGGCGCCCGAGCCGGGGCTGAGCGATCAGGACAAGCGAGCGCTCATCGAGTTTTTAAAGACGTTTTAAGAAGATTCGAGCGCGGCTTGCATCATCGCGCGCGCGTATCCGACGTTGAATGCGTAACCGGCATAAGAGCCGCCGCCGGGATAGGTGGATTTGAAAGCGGACGAGGTAATCTCGGAATCGTTTTTATCCACGTCTAAAGCGCGCGGATGTTCGGGATACATGAGGCGGGGATATTTCAGCTTGACTAATTCGCGCATGACGCCGAACATGTCCACTTGGCCTTCATCGATGAATACTTCCGAATACTGCTCGTAAGGCTTGCGGACACGCACGTTGCGGTAGTGAACGTGGTTGATGCAATCCTTCTTCATAAAGTAACGGCAAACCTCGACTGGATTTTCGCCCATTTCGCGCGTGACTCCGCAATCGAAAGTAATACCGTTGAACGGACTCGGGACGATATCGACGAGTTTTTTCCAACCCGCCACCGTTCCCATGATCTGTCCCGAGCCACGGCTGATGGGCGCCGGCGGATCGTTCGGATGTAGCGCCAGGCGCACGTTCGCTTCTTTCGCCGTGGGCACCACGGCCCTCAAAAAGTAGGAAACATTGTTCCACATTTCATCGAGCGTGTGCGCACCTTCCTTGGGCAGCGGCTCGAGTCCTTTCATCCGCTCGTAATCGAAGGCGGTATAGCCTGAGCCAGCACGTCCGGCTTCGTAGTAATAACCCTCCATGGCGCGGTGCGCATAGAAGTTATATTCGATCACCGGAAGACCCACCTTGCCGGCGGCGCGAATGGATTGCCGCACTTTATCGATTTCTTCATCGCGGCCGGGACGGCCGTAGATCGCGTTGGGAAAACCGGAGATCATCAAATTACCCAACTGCAAGCCCGCCGCCTTTACGGTGTCCATCATCTTCTGGAGATCGCTTTCGCGCCAGGGAAGCTCGCGCGGGCCGCCTCGCAGCACGTAGTTGACACCTAACTGCTTCACTTCGCGCAGAGACGCTTCCGTCAACGGACCGATTCCGAGGCAGAGTTTGGGGGTGTCCGGACCTTCTACGCGCGGCCAATCGTTAAATGCAGCGGAGGCTCGGCGCGGCAAAGACGTAGCAAGCGCGGACGCGCCCAGGGTTTTTACGGCATTTCTTCGCGAGACAGAATTCATAGCAGGTGTACAACCTGCCAGATTATGTCAAATGCGGGCTGAGACCAGCGGCTCGGAAGGTTCGAGCGTCTCGAGCAAGCGCATTAGCTCGAGCCGCAGAGCATCGACGAGCGCGCGCCAACTGGCGTCGATCACATTATCGGAGATGCCGGCGGTGGCCCAACTTCGTTGATGATCGCTCCATTCGACGAGTACGCGCACCTTGGATTCGGTGCCGCCCTTAGCGCCGAGCACACGCACTTTATAGTCGGTAAGGCGCACGTCGGTAATGGCAGGATAGACGGGCGCCAGGCACTTGCGCAAACAGATGTCGAGCGCGTGTACCGGACCGTTGCCCGTGGTGGTTGAGGAATGCACCGTCTCTCCCACGCGCAAGGTCACGCTGGCCGATGTCACGGTTTCGCCGCCGTCGAGCTTGGTCGATACTTCGTAGCCCATCACGTCGAACGGATGGAAATTCGGTTCCATCGCCTCACGGACTAGCAGCTCGAACGTACCTTCGGCGGCTTCGAAATCGTAGCCTTCGTGCTCCATCCGTTTGATGCGATCGAGAATTTCGCGGCGCGCGGTCTCCGGCAGGTCTTCTTTCAAGCCGAGCTGTTTCAGCTTATATGTAACGTTGCCGCGGCCGGACAAATCGCTAAGCAGCACACGTTGCCGGTTTCCTACCGTTTCGGGCCGGATGTGCTCATAAGTCGCTGCGTCTTTCATGACGGCACTCACGTGAATGCCGCCCTTGTGCGCAAACGCGCTGGGGCCGACGAAAGCCTGATCGCTGCGCAGCGGGAGATTGGCCATTTCGGCGATGAAACGCGCCACGCTGGTGAGATTTTTGAGCTTGTCGTGCCCAACGGTGGTATGGCCCAGCTTCAACTCAAGATTCGCGAGAATCGAACACAAATTGGCATTGCCGCAGCGCTCGCCGTAGCCGTTCATACAGCCTTGCACGTGGGTAGCGCCAGCCTCGACGGCAACCAGCGTATTCGCGACGGCCAGCTCGGAATCGTTATGCGCGTGGATACCAAGCACGCCATCGAAACGGCTGCGCACGTCCGCCACGATTTCGCCGATTTGCATGGGCAGAGAGCCGCCGTTGGTATCGCACATGCAAAGCACGCCGGCTCCGGCTTGTTGCGCGGCTTCGAGCGTCTTCAGCGCATAAGCCGGATTAGCGCGATAGCCGTCGAAGAAATGTTCGGCGTCGTAGACCACCTCGCGACCGTGGGCTCTCAGGTAGCGCACAGTATCGGAGATGAGCTTCAAATTTTCTTCTTCGGTGATTCCGAGAGCGCGGCGCACATGGAAATCCCACGTCTTACCGAAAATGGAGACCACGGGCGTTTCGGCGGCAATCAACTCGCGTACGTTTGGATCGTCTTCGACCGAATTCTTCGCCAAACGCGTAGAGCCGAAAGCCGTGAGTTTGGAGTGCGTCAGGCGCAGGTGTTTGGCGCGCTCGAAGAACGCTTTGTCCTTGGGATTCGAGCCCGGCCAGCCCCCTTCGATGTAGTCGATTCCGAGCTCATCGAGTTTTTGGGCAATCAGCAGCTTATCCTCGGCCGAGAAAGAGACGGACTCGCCCTGCGTGCCATCTCGAAGCGTAGTGTCGAACGTTTGAATCTTCATCGATCTGTTTCCTGAGCGCAAAATAAAAAGGCCACCGGCTGGTTCACCCCGCCGATGGCCTTTTTCACTTAGAACTTTCGCACGGGGTGTTAGGCAGGGCCGGTAATGGCCACGCTAATGAAAATGCCGCCCTGAATGAGGATAAGCATCGAACCCGTAAAAACAATTATATGACAAATAGTTTAGAGGTTGCCAGGTCGAATCCTGGCAACACGTCCGCGCTTACGCTAGGGCCATCGGAGAGCTTCCGGAAATACCGGTTCCGTTCTGTGGTCGCTTACACTCCCGGCTCCGTTTCAATTATCGGTTTTGAAAGCGATAGTCTATTCAGTCTTCCAGCAAACGAATTTCAGCTCGGTCATCTCTTCGATGGCGTAGCGCGGGCCTTCGCGGCCCAAGCCGCTGTGTTTTGCGCCGCCGTAAGGCATGTGGTCCATGCGGAAGGTGGGAATATCGTTGATGAGCACGCCGCCGAAGCGCAGCTTTTTTGCCGCAGAAAAGGCGCGCGCGATGTTCGTGGTGAAAATGCCGGCTTGCAAACCGTAGGGCGTATCGTTCGAACGGGCGATGGCGTCTTCGAGAGACGAGTAGCGGTAGACGGCTACCACGGGTCCGAAGACTTCTTCGCAGGAAATGCGAGCGGAAGCGGGAACATCGACCAGCACCGCCGGCTCGATGGTCGCTTTGGTGCGCTTGCCACCGCACAGGAGGCGAGCACCGCTATCTACGGCCTGTTGAATCCAGCTCTCGACGCGCACTGCGGCTTTTTCATCGATTAAGGAGGAAATATCGGTGGAGTCCTCGTAGGGATGTCCCAGCCGCAGCTTCTTGGCGGCCGCGACCAGGCCGTCGACATATTTATCGGCGACGGTATCGTGCGCAAAAACGCGCTGCAGAGAGATGCAGATCTGCCCGCTATGGCCGAATGCGCCTTGCACGGAGCGCTTCACCGCCGTCTCGAGATCCGCGTCCGGCTCGATAATCGCGGCGGAGTTGTTGCCGAGCTCGAGCGTCATGCGCTTCAGCCCGGCGCGGGCGCGCAGCTCCGTACCGACCTGGACGCTTCCGGTAAACGTCATCATCGCGATCCCGGGGTGGCGCAGCATGGCTTGTGCGAGAACCGGTCCATCGCCGGTGACGACATTGTAGGCACCCCTGGGCGCGCCGGCGCGATTCACCAATTCAGCAAGCCGCAACGCGCTCAGAGGGGTCCGTTCGGCTGGCTTGTGAACTACGGCGTTGCCGCCCGCCAGCGCTGGAGCCAGTTTGTGGAGCGTGAGATTCAGGGGGAAATTGAATGGCGTGATCGCGCCGATCACACCGAGCGGCTCGCGCATGGTCATGGCCAGCCGACCTTCGGCGCCCGCGGCAAAATCCATCGGCACTACTTCGCCATGCAACTGGCGAGCCTCATGCGCAGCCGCAATCAGTGTGTTCACGCTGCGGCTGGCTTCGATGCGGGCCTCCTTCATAGGTTTGCCGGTCTCAGCGCAAATGCGCTGGGCCAATTCGGCGCCGTCTTTTTTCAGCTCTTCCGCAATTCGCAGCAACAGCTCTGCGCGTTGATAATTCGTAAGGCCGGCCATTGCGGAAGCACCCTGCGAGGCGGCGCGGACAGCCATTTCCACATGACCGTCTTCGGCATGGGCTACAAGTCCCACGACCGAGCCATCGTAGGGAAGCTTGACCTCATCCTGGCGGGGTGTTTCGACCCACTCGCCTCCTATATAGAGCCCGTGTGTTCGGGCGGCTACGGAATCGGCAACCGGAGATACGCTAGACATATCTTTACTCTGACACTTTTCTAAGAACTTTCGGCAGAGCGATCCGTAATAACTTCCAAGGAGCTCGTCCATGCAGGTTCTGCGCCGTCTCTTCCGCACTCCCTTATTCACGATTGCGGCCGTAGTGACGCTGGCGCTCGGCATAGGCGCCAACACAGCCGTATTCAGCGTGATCGAGGGCGTATTGTTGAAGCCTCTTCCCTACCCTCATCCGGAACAACTGATCAGCCTTAGGTTGACTGCGCCGGGAATCAATATTAAGGACCTCACCAATTCTCCATCGGCATATTTCACGTTTCGCGAACAGAACCGCAGCTTTGTGGACGTAGGTGTCTTTACAGGCGACAGTGTCAGCGTCACCGGGATTTCCGAACCTGAGCAGACACCATCTCTTCTGGCAACCGATGGGGTTATTCCGATCCTGGGCGTTGCTCCCGCGCTGGGCCGCTCCTTTACCCGCAAGGACGTGTTGCCTGACAGCCCCGGCATGGTCATCCTGATGGACGGCTATTGGCGCCGCAAGTTCAGCGGAGATCGTTCGATAATCGGACGCCGCATTCTGATCGACGGAAAAGCGCGCGAGGTGATTGGCGTAATGCCGCGTGGTTTCCGGTTCCTCGATATGGACGTCTCGCTGATACAACCGCTACAATTCGACCGCAACAAGACATTTCTCGGGAATTTCAGCTTCGAGGGTGTAGCGAGACTTAAGCCTGGCGTCACTCTAGCGGCGGCGAACGCGGATGGAGCGCGCATGCTGCCGATCATGAACCGAAGCTTTCAGCCTCCGCCTGGATTTAGCGTCAAGCTGTTCGAACAGGCGCACATCGCGCCCGCATTCCGGCCGTTTAAACAGACAATTATTGGCGACGTAGGCACCGTTCTATGGGTGCTGATGGGGACGATCGGAATTGTGCTGCTCATCGCCTGCGCCAACGTGGCGAATCTTCTGCTGATCAGAGCCGAATCGCGGCACCTGGAACTGGCTATTCGCGCCGCTCTCGGCGCCAGCCGAGCCCGCATCGCGAGGGAGCTGTTGATCGAGAGCCTGACGCTCGCCGTGTTCGGCGGCGCTTGCGGGCTTCTGGCCGCTTACGGCGCGCTGCGCTTATTGGTGAGAATAGCGCCGGCCGGACTTCCGCGGCTCGCCGATATCGGCATCGACGGACCGGTGCTGCTATTCAGCCTGCTGGTTTCCATCTTTGCCGGTCTGCTTTTTGGCGCGCTTCCCGTTTTCAAACATGCTGGGGCGCGTTTAGGAACGGGCATGCGGGAAGGCGGGCGCGGGCTCAGCCAGACAAGAGAGCGCCATCGCGCACGCAATGGGCTGGTAGTAGCGCAGGTGGCGCTGGCTTTGGTGCTGCTGATCAGCTCCGGCCTGATGCTGCGTACGTTCCGCACCATGATGCGCATACAACCGGGATTCTCCAATCCGGCTCAGGTTCAGACTTTCCGCCTTTCCATACCGGAGGCGCAAGTAAAGGAGCCAGAAAAAGTTCTGCGCATGCAGAACGATATTCTCGATCGGATCCAGCGCGTTCCGGGTGTTGTATCGGCCGCCATGACTTCGGCAGTCCCGATGAACGGATTTAACACTTCCGATGTTCTTTTTGCGCGCGACCGCGTCAAGCAAGACGGACAGCTTCCACCGATCCGCCGCTTCGAGTTCATTTCTCCCGGGCTCCACGCGACGCTGGGAGTCCCGCTGGTGGCAGGCCGCGATCTCACCTGGACGGATCTTTACAATCGCGCGCCCGTCGCCCTCGTCTCGGAAAATTTGGCGCGCGAGTATTGGGGCACACCCGCGAACGCGCTCCATCACGAAATCCGCGAAGGCATGAACGACACCTGGCGCGAAATCGTCGGGGTGGTGGGCAACGTGTATGCGCGGGGCGTGAACGAAAAGCCGCCCACGATCGTTTATTGGCCGCCGCTGCTCGATAATTTCTGGGGCGATAAACCGTTCATCCGGCGTGGCGCATCGTTCGTGGTGCGTAGCTCGCGCACGGGGTCGGAGAGCTTTCTTAAGGAGCTTCGGCAAGCGGTATGGTCGGTAAATCCCAATTTGCCGGTGGCGTCGGCGCAGACGCTCGACCAGATCTATAAAAAATCGATGGCGCGCACCTCTTTTACTTTGGTCATGATGGCGATCGCCGGGAGCATGGCGCTGCTGCTCGGAGTAATTGGAATCTACGGAGTGATTGCGTACGCAGTATCGCAGCGGACTCGCGAAATCGGCATCCGGATGGCACTGGGAGCGCAGCCGGGTGAACTGACGGCGATGTTTGTCCGTCATGGAATTCTGTTGACGAGCGCTGGGGCGGCGATCGGACTGGCAGTTGCCTTTGGCGTCACGCGGCTCATGGCATCACTGCTATTCCACGTCAGCCCGGCGGACCCGTTGACGTATTTGCTGGTTTCGGTAGGGCTCGTCGCGATCGCCGCGCTGGCAAGCTACGTGCCTTCACGACGGGCCGCCGCAATAGACCCTTCGGATGCTCTGCGGGCCGAGTAAGCGATCACTTAACGGCGTTCTATGAGCCAGGCGTTTGTGGCAATGATGTTGTTCAGGAACGCTACATGGCGGCCGTCGGGCGATGGCACGGCCCAGCCCTGAATGTCTCCCAACGGATGGATACGGCCGTCGAGGCACACATAGAACAGCCGTTTGCTGACGGGCACATTCACCGACACAAACCATCCGCTGCCGTCCGCGGCCCAGACCAAGCCATTTAAATCCGTAAGGCCGTTCAACACCAGGTCGCGCTCGCGCGCTTCACCGAGTCCCGGTTCTAAAGACACCACTCGAATGCGCGCTTCGCGTGATTCATGATTAGGAATGGCAACGTATTTACCGTCGGGCGAGACGTCCCAATCTCCCAAAATTTCGCTAGACCAAGCGACACGCGCCAGTTCCCGGCCTTTGCCGCGAATGGGATCTAAGTCGAAGTACGCGCGGTATTCGCCCGGAACAGAGGTGCGCAGTACACAGCGCGCGCCGGACGCCAGCGCGCAGCGAAATTCATCCAGCATGCCGCCGATCGGCACTTCCGCGGGCGTTCCACCCCCAACAGGCACACGCATCAGACGATACGTGCCCGGGAGATAAAACCAGGACTTCTGCTCTTCCGGCGGTTTTGCGGCATACAAAACGAAGCGCCCGTCGGGCGACAGTTGCGGCAACATCTCGGTATAGGGCGTAGCGATGAGCGACTCAGGAGTGCGCCGATCGACGTACTGCTTGAAAAGATCGAAATTTCCGTTCCGATTCGATTCGAAAATCACAGCGCGATTGTCCGCGGTCCAGGCATGCGGATAGTCAGTCCGGTCATCGAATGTCAATCGGCGGATGTTGGAGATGCGCGGAGGCGGCTGAGCGAAATCCGCGACGAATACCGGTTTTTGATCGTACCGTCTGAGCACCACCGCCTGTTTCCCATTCGCCGCTGCGCTGAGGCTCATCAGGTTTGTTTCTTCGCCATCGAGCCTCGCGATTCTATGCGGTTTTCCAACAAATGCTCCGGTGGCCAGATTCGTCTGCACTTCCCAGAGTTCGCGAGAAGAGGTGAAATCGGCGCTATCCCATTGAAGAAATAACACGCGGCCATCGGGTAGCACGGCGGCGGAATTCATCCAGGAGCCTCGAACCTGCGCGACGGTTTTACCTGATGCAAGATCGACGGATTCGTAGCTGTAGTAATCGCGACCAGGCAAAAAATGGTGATTTTGAAACGCGACGCGGCGGCAGTCGGGCGACCAAAGCACCAGAAGGATTACGTTTCTGTCCGTAGGCTGTGTAACAGCACGAGCTGCTTGGCCATCCGCCGCCATCACCCAGACCACCGACCGGTCCTGGCTGATAAAGGCGATGCGCGTTCCGTCCGGCGAGGGAGTCGCCTCGCGCGCTCGAGTACGCAGCAGACGTGGAGGCGCTCCGGTGGTGGAGATTCGCCAAATGTCCGGTACGGTGGTTGCGGCGGAGAATCCGCTCGCAATTAAATTTGCACCGTCGGGGGACCAGGCTAAACGGTCCACGACGTAGTTGTCCGGACCAGGCAACGTGCGTGTTGCGCCGTTGCGAATGGTTGAGACGAAAATTCCATCCGCGTTGGCGTAGGCAAGCAGATTCCCATCAGGCGAAATCGCAGCGGCAGTCGCGCGATTTTCCGGAACCAGCGTGGTGATCTGGCGAAAGGACGCGGCGCCGGCTCGATCGCGCGCTCGTTTCCAATACCAGGTGACGAATAAGGCAAACGTTAAAACGAGCGCGGCTGCTGTCCATTTCCGAAAACGGCTAGCGCCCTTCGCATCCTTTTGAAACTCCTCCAGCACCTGCGCGGCTTTTTCCGCGGTGGGGCGAGTTGCTGGATCTTTGGCAAGCATCGCGAGGATGAGCGAATTCCATCGCGCTGGAATCGCGCGATTCATCGAAGAGGGCGCGGCAGGCTCCGAAGTGAGCATTACGGAGACGGCCGCAAAGGGAGAGTCGCCTGGAAATGCGGGCCTGCCCGCCGCTAGCTCATAGAGCACCAAGCCAAACGAAAAAATATCGCTTGCGGACGAAATTGTTTCGCAGCGCGCCTGCTCGGGCGACATATAGCGCAGCGTTCCGCCCGCAAACCCGCCCCCCGGAGAAAGGGTCTCCGCGCCGGTTTGGCGGGCCAGACCGAAATCGAGCAATTTCACATAGCCATCGTTACGAACGAGAATGTTTTCCGGCTTGATGTCACGATGGACAATGCCGTGAGCATGCGCGATGGCCAGCGCTCTGGCGATCTGCGAGCCAATATGGGCTAGGCGATCGAGCGGCTGGGCGGTTCCGCATAGCGCACGCAGCGAAGTCCCTTCGATCAGTTCCATCACGATGATCGAAGTCTCACCGTGCCGGATCACTTCGTGGACCGTTACGATGTTCGGGTGATTCAGAGCAGAGGCCGCCCTCGCTTCGCGTGTGAGCCGTTCCATTGCTCCTGGAGGCGCTCCCTCGCGCCCCGCGTGGAGGCCCGTTTCAGGAGCCAGAAACTTCAAAGCGACGTCGCGGCTTAATTCGGGGTCGCGCGCTTTCCAAACCTCGCCCATCCCGCCGCGCCCGATCGGAGCGACAATTTCATAGCGGCCGAACTTTACTCCAGCAACCACTCCCGCCATGAACTCACGGCTTCTTTGGGCGCCGAGCGGGGATTCATTCAAAAAACTGCTGGTAACTTCGTCGTCGCGCAGCATTTGCTCGACGAGCCGCCGCAACGCAGGATCGTCGCTGCAAGCGGAATCGAGCAAAGCAATCCGCTCACCGCCGGTTTTTTCGCGTGCCGCCTGGAACAGTTCGACGACCCTATTCCATTGCTCCGGCTGCATTGCGTTAGCGAGGCTGCATCTCGAGAGTCTCGGGCCTGACCTGCCCTTTCAGCCAGGCGCGCGCGGCGGCCCAGTCCCGCTTTACAGTGATGGACGATATTTTGAGGAGGTCGGCGGTTTCTTCTACCGAGAGACCGCCAAAGTATCGCAGCTCCACGATTTGCCGCTGGCGGGAATTCATTTGTTCCAGCCGGTCGAGCGCAATGTTCAACGCGATCAGTTCGTCGGCCTGCTGGTAGGACAATCCGGAGCAGTCATCCGACTGTGCAGTTTCGCGTACGCCCGCGCCGCGTTTAAGCGCCTGCTTGCGGCGAGCATGGTCGATGAGAATCCGCCGCATGATGGAAACGCTGACGCCGATGAAATGCGCGCGGTTCTGCCAGTTGCGTGCCTGATCCGTGACCAGGCGCAAATAGGCTTCGTTTACCAGGGCGGTGGGTTGAAGCGTGTGCCCAGGGCGTTCCCTCCGCAACTGTAGACGCGCCAATGCCCGCAACTCCTCCATAATCAGTGGAACCAGCTTGTCGGCAGCATCACAATCGCCAGTTCCTATCTGTTTAAGAAGAGTGGTGACTTCCCCTGATGTGGGCGCCTCCATAACCCGAGCGGATTGCCAATCAAGAGAATAACACTCGGAATATTACGCCCGTATGACCCGTATCCGGCGCGGTCTGCGCTTTATTCTTAAGTAGATTCTATATGACGGAATGGAATGCGGCTGAATATGCGCGGCGATCAAGCTTGCAAGAAGCGATGGCCGAACAAGTGCTCGCCTTACTCGATCTGAAAGGCTCGGAGCGAATTCTCGACGTGGGATGCGGCGATGGAAGAATCACGGCGCGCATTGCAGCGCGGGTTCCGGATGGAACGGTAGTAGGCGTGGATTCTTCGCGAGATATGATCGCGTTCGCAGCGAGCCGTTTCGATAC
>JACZDD010174868.1_pt1 | contig 14109 bp, 17 predicted proteins | sample 8641771 | NCBI WGS metagenome assembly JACZDD01 (sample SAMN15324614, study PRJNA640507) | soil metagenome | isolation source: intercropping peanut in the second line | place: China: Luxin town, Laibin City, Guangxi Province | collected 2019-07-25 | depth 10cm m | reverse complement strand
GGATGACGTGACGCGCAAAGGGAACGGGACACGACGCATCGTGTTTACCGCTTCAACCGCGGGGCTGAAGGGGTATCCTTATGTCGCGGCCTATTGTGCCGCCAAGCATGGAGTTGTCGGCCTCGCGCGCGCTTTGGCGGCAGAGCTCAAAGCCGAGGGGCTGACAGTAAATGCCGTCTGCCCCGGGTACACGGATACACCCCTTCTGGATGCCGCGGCCACCGCAGTCGCCGGCAAGACCGGGCGCTCTGTCGAGGAGGCGCGTGCCGCGCTCGCCAAGGACAACGTCGATGGTCGGCTGATTTCCCCCGATGATGTCGCCGCCAAGGTCCTGTGGCTGTGCTCGCCGGCGGCGAATGCGGTCAACGGCGAATCCATCGTCATTGCCGGGAGCGCGTCGTGACGATCGCGATCAAGTCGAAGCCACGGCAAGCGACGCAGCCGCTGAGCAAACAAAGGCTGCGGGTCTGGATCCGCATATTGCGCGCTGCGCGTGCGATCGAAGCCGAGGTGCGCGAGCGGCTCCGCGTCCAATTCGAGGTGACGCTCCCGCAATTCGACGTGATGGCGGCGCTCGAACGAAAGCCCGATGGCATGACGATGACGGAGCTGTCGCGCTTCCTGATGGTCTCGAACGGAAACGTCACGGGGATCATCGATCGGCTGGTGGCGGACAAGATGGTCATGCGCCAGGCGCCCGCTGATGACCGCCGTGCCATTATCGTGCGGCTCACGCCGCGCGGCCTGAAAGAGTTCACGGCGATGGCCAAGGCCCATGAGACTTGGGTCGATGGCTTGCTGTCCGAATTCGACGCGTCCGAGGCGGACACACTGATCCGCCACCTCGACGGATTGTCCAGCCGCATTCGTAATGGAGGGTCGCGCGCATGACCATGAGCGACTTCAAACCGAAACATTTCAATTGGACCGCCCGGAACGGCGTTGCCGTAATCACGCTCAAGGGCGCCGAACGGAAGAACCCGATCACGTTCGAAAGTTATGCGGAGCTCGGGCAAACCTTCCGCGAGCTTGCGCGCGCCAACGATATCAAGGTCGTCGTGCTTGGCTCGAACAGCGGCAATTTCTGCTCAGGCGGGGATGTTCACGACATCATTGGGCCGCTGACGGGCCGTGACATGAAGGGACTTCTCGAGTTTACCCGGATGACCGGCGAGCTCGTGAAGGCGATGCGCGCCTGCCCCCAGCCGATCATCGCGGCGATTGACGGCGTCTGCGTGGGAGCGGGCGCGATGATCGCCTTGTTCAGCGATATGCGTTTCGGCACACCGCAGGCCAAAACCGCATTTTTGTTCACCCGCGTCGGCCTTGCCGGCTGCGATATGGGCGCCTGCGCCCTGCTGCCGCGCGTCATCGGCCATGGCCGCGCGTCGGAGCTTCTTTACACCGGACGTGTCATGACGGCGGAGGAGGGGGAGCGCTGGGGCTTTTTCAATCGGATCGTCCCTGCGGACAAGCTCGAAGCGGATGCGATGGCGCTTGCGCAGCAGCTTGCGAGTGGCCCGACCTTCGCGCACGGCATGACGAAAACCATGCTGCACCAGGAGTTCGCGATGCCGCTCGACGACGCAATCGAGGCCGAGGCGCTCGCTCAGGCGGTCTGCATGCAAACGAAGGATTTCCGCCGGGCCTACGAGGCCTTTGTCGCAAAGCAGAAACCGCATTTTGCCGGAAATTGACGATGCTCGACCGGAGTTTCCTGAGTTGGCCGTTCTTCGAGGAACGTCATCGTGCGCTTGCCGCCCAGCTGGAAACGTGGGCCGCGCGGCATTGCGCGCATGCCGATCACCGGGATGTCGATGCCGCCTGCCGTGAGCTGGTGCGCAATCTCGGCCGCGATGGCTGGCTCAAGCACACTGCGCCCGGTGATGGCCCGTCGGATAAAATTGATGTTCGTACGCTGGCGTTGATCCGCGAAACGCTCGCACGTCATTCCGGCCTCGCAGACTTTGCCTTCGCGATGCAAGGCCTTGGTGCCGGGCCGATATCGTTGTTCGGCACGTCCGCTCAGAAAGCCGATTGGCTGCCAAAGACCCGCAGCGGTGCGGCGATCGCGGCGTTTGCGCTTTCAGAGCCGGCATCCGGTTCTGACGTTGCCAACATTTCAATGACGGCGGGTCGGAGCGGGGACGGCTTCGCTCTCGACGGTGAGAAAACGTGGATTTCGAACGGGGGGATTGCCGATCTTTATGTCGTCTTTGCCCGCACCGGTGAGGCGGCAGGCGCGAGAGGCCTGTCGGCTTTCATCGTGCGCGGCGACAATCCCGGCCTGTCGGTTGCCGAGCGCATCGAGGTGATGGCGCCGCATCCGCTCGCGCGTCTTGCCTTCAAGGATTGCCGTGTCGGCGGCGACGATCTCATCGGCGCGCCCGGCGACGGCTTCAAGATCGCGATGGCGACACTCGATGTTTTCCGCACCTCGGTGGGGGCCGCGGCGCTTGGTTTCGCGCGTCGTGCGCTCGCAGAAACGATCAAGCGCGCCAAGAACCGCGAGCTGTTCGGTGCTCCACTGTCGGAATTGCAGATGGTGCAGGGCCACATAGCCGACATGGCGGTCGAGATCGATGCGGCCGCGCTTCTGGTCTATCGCGCCGCCTGGACCAAGGATAACGGTGCGGCACGCGTGACGCGCGAGGCGGCGATGGCCAAGCTCTACGCCACAGAGGCAGCGCAGCGCGTGATCGACTCCGCCGTGCAGATTCACGGGGGCGATGGCGTGCGCTCGGGCCACCCCGTCGAAACGCTCTACCGGGAAATCCGCGCCTTGCGAATTTACGAGGGTGCGTCCGACGTCCAGAAAATCATCGTTGCAAGATCTGCCCTTTCATCGGGGGGAGGCCGCTGACATGACTCGAAGCATCAAACTTGGGCCGTCCGCACACGTCGATACCTTCACCCGCGACAATCTTCCGCCGTCCGATCAGTGGCCAAATATTCTTCTCGACCGTCCCGAATTTCAGTATCCCGAGCGATTGAACGCCGGGGTCGAATTGACCGACCGCATGGTTGATCGCGGTTTCGGCGATCACACTGCGCTGATCGGCAACGGCCGCCGACGGACCTACAAGGAACTGGCCGACTGGTCGAACCGGCTGGCGCATGCACTCGTGGAGAACTACGGGGTCAAGCCAGGCAACCGCGTCCTGATCCGTTCCGGCAACAACCCTGCGCTTGTCGCTGCCTGGCTCGCGGCCACCAAAGCGGGCGCGGTCGTCGTCAACACGATGCCCATGCTCCGCGCCGGCGAACTCGGCAAAATTGTCGACAAGGCCGAGGTCGTGTTGGCTTTGACCGATAGTCGTATCGCTGACGAATTAGTGGCTTGTGCCAAGTCCAGCAAGTTTCTCAAGCAGGTCGTTAATTTCGACGGCACGTCCAATCATGACGCCGAGCTTGACCGCATTGCGCTCGACAAGTCGGTGAAGTTCGACGCGGTGGCCACGAGCCGCGACGACGTCGCATTGCTCGGGTTCACGTCCGGCACCACCGGCGAGCCGAAGGCGACCATGCATTTCCATCGCGACCTGCTGGTCATTGCCGACGGCTACGCCAAGGAAGTTCTCAACGTGACACCCGATGATGTGTTCGTCGGATCACCGCCGCTTGCTTTCACGTTCGGCCTCGGCGGCCTGGCGATTTTCCCGCTTCGATTCGGCGCGACCGCCACGCTTCTGGAAAATGCGTCGCCGGCCAATATGGTGCAGATCATCGAGACCTATAAGGCCACTATTTCTTTCACCGCGCCGACCGCCTACCGCGCCATGATGGCGGCGATGGACCAAGGGGCCAATCTGTCGTCCCTGCGGCTCGCCGTGTCGGCCGGGGAGACCTTGCCGGGTCCGGTGTTCGAGGATTGGACGCGCAAGACGGGCAAGCCGATCCTCGATGGCATCGGCTCGACCGAGATGCTCCACATCTTCATTACAAGCCGCGTTGGCGACGCCTTGCCCGGGGCGACCGGGCGGCCGGTTGCCGGCTACGAGGCAAGAATAGTCGACGCCGACATGAAGGATGTGCCTGACGGGACAATCGGACGGTTGGCTGTGCGTGGCCCGACCGGTTGCCGCTATCTCGCCGACAAGCGGCAGAAAAACTATGTCGCCGACGGCTGGAACCTTACCGGCGATTCATTTGTGCGGGACAAGGATGGCCGATTCCATTTCGCGGCCCGCAATGACGACATGATTATCTCGGCGGGCTACAACATTGCCGGGCCCGAGGTCGAAGCGGCGCTGCTGGCGCACCCGGAAGTGGCAGAATGCGCTGTCGTTGGTGCCGCCGACGCCGAACGGGGGCAGGTTGTCGCCGCATTTGTGGTGCTCAAGGCCGGCGTCGAAGCGGACAATCTGCGCGTCAAGATCCTGCAGGATCACGTTAAGGCAACCATCGCGCCATACAAATATCCGCGGGTGGTCAAGTTCGTGGACGCGTTACCGAAGACGCAGACCGGAAAAATTCAGCGGTTCAAATTACGAGAGCAGGTCTCATGAGCAAAAGCACGGTTGAGATTGTGCAGCCGAAGCATTGGGCGGCGCCGAAAGGCTACGCCAACGGCGTCGTTGCGCAGGGCCGGCAGGTTTTCATCGCGGGTCAGGTCGGCTGGAACGGACAGGGACAATTCGAAACCGACGATTTTGTCGCTCAGGTTGAACAGGCCTTGAAAAATATCGTCGATGTTCTTGCTGCAGCAGGAGGCGAGCCGCGGCATCTGGTGCGTCTCACCTGGTATGTGACGGACAAGACCGAGTACGTGGCCCGTCAGAGGGAGATTGGCGAAGCCTATCGCCGGACGATCGGCCGGCATTTTCCTGCGATGACGCTATTGGTTATCGCCGGCCTGCTCGAGCAACGGGCCAAAGTGGAGATCGAAGGGACGGCCGTTATCGCGGACTAGGCGACAGACCCTGTTTGATGCGCCGCCTCTCGCGGCGGCTGCGGCGGGTCGCGAACCAATAAACGGTATAAGGGAGCACGACCATGACGATAAACAAAAAGAAGTATGGCAGTTGCAGAGGGGTATCGCTCTTCTTGAACTGATCGAGGATTTCCACGATCCAGTAGCCTTCCCACAGCAGCAACACGACCCAGCCAAATAACCTCTGATTCTGTTTTTGCCGGCGCTCGACATTTGCTGCCGCTTCGGCGGGCCGCGGCTGGATGACGCCGGTATTGATTTCCGTCCACCGCCGGCGATTTTCCATGAATTGCTCGCGCCTTCTGGCGCGGATGGCATTTCTGATGGCGAGCTTTCTTTCGCGGCGTGCATGAAAACGATCCTTCACCAGCTCTTTCGCGAGGTAGAGCATGCAAAGGATGGCCAGAAGCCAACCGATAATGATCAGAATGTTGAGCATCGGATCCTGGCCTGCCAAACCATCAATATTGGTCTGATTTTACTAACATTCGCGAATAACCGGAATTCCCTACTTGTCACAAGGCGTGTGCCTGGAGAAGGGGGCCGCCGGCAAATCCCAATTCTATCCCCCACATTGACCCATAAAAAATTCCGCACTGTGTGAACGGTGCCACAAAGCGCCGAACGGGGCTGTGCGACTGTCGATTTTGGGGAGGGCAGCGCAGGAGGCTCGCATGCGTAGAGCACTCAATGTCGCACTTGTCGTCGCCGGGGTCCTGGTGAACGTGTTGGCCTCGCGCGACACCACGGTTGCAAATTCGCAGGCCGCTCACTGGCCTGTCCAGAACGGCACCGTCGTCTACGGTCTGCATGTGGCTTTGCCGAGCAACATGAAAAACTTTCCGCCGGAGTTGGTGCCGTTGCCCTGATTCTGCCGGACAGACCTGCGGCGCGATTGGTCCGGACCGCGCTTGTATGGTTGAATTGGCCAAATGACGCCAGCTTCAACAAGCGACGATTTCTATCGCACGGCTCCGACATTTCGCGACTTCCGGCTTGTGGCAGAGGAATTCTCTTTCAGTCCATTGCCTGAAGACTGGCTGATCGGCGTTGCTGATGTTGAGCAATCGACGAAGGCGATTCAGGACAAGCGCTACAAGGCGGTGAACATGGCTGGAGCGGCCGTGATTGCTGCGATCGCCAACGCCGTCGGCGGGAGAGAGTTTCCCTTTGTGTTTGGTGGCGACGGGGCAAGTTTTGCTGTTTCGCCCGCCGACGCGGGGATAGCGCGGCAAGCCCTTGCCGAAACTGCGACGTGGGTCCGCGAGGATCTCGACCTGACATTGAGGGTGGGGATGGTTTCCGTCGGCGAGATCCGGCGGAACGGCTACGATGTCCGCGTAGGGCGGTACGCGGTTTCGGACCATATCAGCATCGCAATGTTCTCGGGCGGGGGAGTTGCGTGGGCGGATGCTGCAATGAAGCGTGACGAAATAAGCGTTCCGCGCGCGCCTGCCGGTGCGCGGCCCGATCTGTCAGGCTTGTCCTGCCGCTTCGAGCAGTTTCCCACGCAGCATGGCCAGATCCTCTCGGTACTGGTGCTGCCCGCCGACATCTCGCGCATGTCTGGTTTCCGTGCGGTGGTCAGGCAGATCATCAGCATGGTGGAAGGGTCGTCCGAATGCGAGCGGCCGGCTACCCGCGACGCCATGCATTTGAAATGGCCTCCGCAAGGCTGTGACCTTGAGGCGCTGGCCAGCCGAAAAACCGGCGAGCCGGTCGGCATAAGCAAAATGAAGGTCTACGCCCGGACCTTTCTCTATTTCTTCATAATGCGTTTCAACCTCAGGGTCGGCCGCTTTGTCCCGAGGAAATACCTGTCCGAGGTCGCCGCGAACTCTGATTTCCGGAAGTTCGATGACGCGCTGCGCATGATCGTCGACTGTTCGCTCGGCATGGCACAAAGAATCGAAGACACTCTGACTGCAGCGGAGAGCGAGGGACACGTCCGCTATGGCTGTCACCGTGAGAGCGCCGCCATCATGACGTGCTTCACGCCTTTGCCGTCGCAGCCAACCCATGTCCATTTCATCGACGGTGCCGAGGGCGGCTACGCCCTCGCGGCCGCGGCGCTCAAGCAACGGCTCTAGGCGCTGTGGATGTGAGAGAAATATCGTAGTTAATTCAGTAGCTTTTGCCACGCGATTGTGATGGCCGTCACAGCGCCAGCGCCGGGGGTACCGGTACGATAGAAGAGTTCTATGTGGGGCGGGCGCACAATGATTACAGTTCCTGAACTCTCGGCGGAAGCACTCGGATCATTTTTGACGTCGCACCTCGGCCGGCGATTTTCGTCGACCGAAGCCGAGTTGACCGAGATGGTGCCTTCTGTCGCCCGCCTTGCATTGGAATGCATCGGCAATAGCGACGCGCTCTACCACAATGTCGAGCATACGATGCTGGTGACGCTTGTCGGTTACGACATTATGAAGGGCCGGGCGCTGCTCACGCCGACCTCGCCGGCTGATTTCGCGCACGTCCTCGTCGCCTGCCTGCTTCACGACATCGGTTACGTGCGCGGCATTCTGGAGGGGGACGGTCCCGACGGATATGTCGTCGATGGGCAAGGACGCCGCACCAAGCTCCCACGCGGATCCTCCGATGCGGCGCTGCTGCAGCACCACGTGGACAGGTCGAAACTCTTTGTTATGGACCGGATCGGCAGCAGCGATCTCCTCGACGCCGGAAGAATTGCCCGCTCAATTGAGTTCACGCGCTTCCCTGCGACGACCGAGCCGAACGGGAACGGCAGCGAGGAAGGTGAGCTCGTCCGCGCCGCCGACCTCATCGGACAGCTTGGCGATCCTCAATACCTGCGAAAGGCCAACGCGCTCTATTTCGAGTTTGAGGAGGTCGGTCTCAACAAGAAGCTCGGATACGGGTCCCCCGCCGACCTCACGGATTTGTATCCTCAGTTCTACTGGAAAACGGTTTCGCCCTACATTCAGACCGCGATCCGTTATCTCAACGTGACGTCAAGTGGCCGCCAATGGATCGCAAACCTCTACAGCAACGTCTTCCGGGCGGAGCGCGACCTTCGGCTGTCGGGACCGCAGCGATAGCCGGAAGAGGCGATCGTTGGACGCGATATGCGAAAGCGGTTAGGCTGCCCGAGCTGGTGAAAAGGTCGATGCGGACGGCTCGTCGCCTTCGACCATTGGGGCTCGTGACATGGGCGTCCTCCTCTGGGTTCTCATCATTGGTTGTGTCGCCGGCACGATTGCACGCGTGCTGATGCCCGGGCCGAACAAGCCGAAAGGCTTTGTGCTCACCATCGCATTGGGTGTTGCCGGCGCGTTCCTGGCAACCGCTCTCGGCCAGGCAGCCGGACTCTATCGCCCGGCCGAAAGTGCGGGCTTTCTGGGTGCAAGCGTCGGCGCCGTGATCATACTGTTTGTCTGGAATCGGCTGGTTGCGACCGGTGTGATCCCGGATCACGGTCTCTGAGCGTCGCTAGTTCGCCGATTCAAACCATTGCAAAAAGCGCGCGCCAGCGATTCCGCGTGTCAGAGCGAGGTTATATTCTCGGACCACGTCCAGCCTTTCCCATCCCGTCTCCGGCCATGTCCTGATCGCACTCTCTAGGCGGGGCAGATCGATCATTTTGCAGGCCAGCGGCGAACGGGAAAGCGCAGCGACCTGTTGCGATAGCGCGCCACGATTTGCCGCGAGCTTTTCGTACCAGTCCGCGGCCTGAAGACCGCGGGAGCGGTTGGTCAAGACCGCTTCGGGAAGCATTCCCCACATGGCGCGGCGAACGATTGAACGGTCGGTTCCTTCGGCAAGAAATTGCTCGGGCGGGATTCCGAAGCAATAGGAGACGACGTCGATGTCCGCTGTAGGATCGCGGACTTCAACCCCGGTGACGGCCTTTTCAGCAGCGTGCCAGTCTCCGAGGTAGTCAACGTGTCCGAGCCCCTGTGCGCGTTCATTGCGGCGGACCCGGTAGAGGAAGTCGTGGCCGAACTCGCGGGCCCGTTGATCAACGGCCATCGCATTCGCGAAGTCCACTCGGATCGGAGAATGGTCCTGCCAGGCCGCGGTACGACTTGACCGCCGGCGGCGGTCGATCCAATTGCCAACCGGCAATGGGACGAGAGGATCGACAAAAAGCTTTTTGAACGCGGCCGACCGTGAAAACGGCGTGCTGCGGTAATAGAGCCGCCATTGACGATGCGCGAGCAGGAATCTTCCGCGCAACAGGTGGGAAACCGTCTGCGACCAGCCGTCCCAGCTTATCGTGCAGTTTCCGTGGAGGCCGCCGAGCAACACACGGCAGTTTTGCCGCCGCGCTTCTTCGAGAACACCTAACGTCCAGCCAAAGTTGCTTGGGTTTCGTACCGGTCCGTTCAGCGCGATGAAAAAACGTTCGAGCCCGAGAAAGTCGTCGCACTCATTATTGTGCACATAGTGGACATCGACGTTGCCGAGCTTGTTTTTAATCGCTTCGACGAAAGGAGTTTCGTCCGCATAAGAGCCGTCCGGCACCGGACCGTCGAAGCCTCGGCGGGGGACGCCTGTAAACGCGGCTAGTCTCTGCTTTTTCTCCGCGGAGGCGCGAGCGGCGAGAGCCACGACTGATGAAGAATCGAGACCACCGCTCAAGAGAGCGCCTACCGGGTGAAGGCTGCGCATTTGCCGCCGGACGGCGCGGTCTAGCTGCTCGCGCAACCCTTCCGCATAGGCAGCATCGGACTTCAGTTTAACCGGAGCAATTTCATCGAGCGCCCAGTAGCGCTGCAATGCTACTGAGCCGTCGCATCCGACCCGCAGCAGGTGCGCGGGTGGAATGCGAAAGATGTTCCGGTAGATGGTGCCGGCATGATCGGCGTGATTGAGCACGAGGAAATCGGCAATTTTCTCCTCGCAGAGTTCGCGTTGCACGTTGTCGAACGCAAACAGCCCGTTGGGCATCGTGGCAAAGGCGAAAGAATGCTTGTCCCGATGCCACATCAGGACATTCAGACCGAGATGGTCGCGTGCGAGGGTTAACGACCTTTTGCTGCCGTCCCATATGGCAACCGCGAAAGGCCCGCGCAGCATCGAAAAAATGCGGTCACCGACCTTCTCCCAGGCGGACAGCAGAAGGCGTGCGTCCGACCATTCCGCGACGATCTGTCGGTTGAGAGAAAAATGAGCGAGCAATTCGTCGCGATTGTCGATCCGCAGATCGGCGGCAATCATCGTGCTGCCGGCGCCTCGACTCGGTTGATGATCGTACCGATCCTCGGGAGTCATTCGCATCAGGACGTGCACGAGTCCGATGTTGCCCTGCGCGAGGACCCCGTATTTGTCCGGCCCGAATTGATGAAGGGCGTTCGCCACGCGATCGAGCTCTTGGCGCTTCACGCCTCTGTCGTCGAAACGGACTATGCCGGCTATTCCGCTCATCGACGAAAAGCCTAAACGGATCTTGGCACGCCGAACTCGGCGATGCGTGTAAATCGATCGCCGCCGGTATCACCGATGATCGTGTGGTCGTCGACCTCGACCCAGGCATGACCGGCCAACTCCTGCTGCTCGCGCGCGACCGCAAGGCAAAGTCGACTGGTGATGCCACGCCGGCGCAACATGGCATGCGCCGCCAGTGCACGCGGCAGGCATAGGTCACCTCGCGGTGATTTCGTTACGATTGTATCGACAGCCCAATTTATCCATCCGACTTCATCGCCGGAGAATCGGCTCGTTCGCCGCAGAGGGCGGTCAATCCAGGCGAAGATTCGGGCAGGTGGGATCAGGCGCACTGCAAGCCGCGCCAAAGCGAACATCACGAAAGCTTCGCGTAGATACAGACGTCGCCTGGTCGGCAGTTTCATCGGGCATCCTCGACGGCAACAATTCGAACGAGATGTTGCGTGACCAACGATTGCAGAAAAGTCATGACGTCGCGCGTCATTATTTCAACGTCCGTGTCGTGACGCACCGAAAGCTCCTGCAGAATGTCTCCGACCTTGCGCGGCTGCGAGAGCATGCCCCAGATTTCACTCGCGACTTTGTTGAAATCAAAATAGGAAGCCGCTTGCAGGCTCAGAACGACAAACCGGCCATCGACCTCGGTGGCTGACAGGCCCGGCTCTCGATCGACGATGCTGTTGACGGTGAGATTCAAAGAACGCCTCCGCTGTGACGCCCTGGACTGGCCAACAATCCTACAGTGCGGGAGCGGAGTGGCGCAGCCGGCAATTGGCGGCGATTACTTGTCCGAACGGGACGACATAGGAAACGACCACTCGAACGAAAATCCGAGCTTCGAAAGGGGCTGGCCCGGAGCAACGGGCTCGACCGCGCGCGCGGGATCGGTTGCCACATTTGTGCCCGCCCCGGTTCGGCTGGCAATCGGCACCTTCGTAAAGGCCGGTGCCTCCCAGTTCGGGCGAGCGTCCGGGGAGCTTGGGGTAGCGTTGTTTGGCCGCATTTGTGACCTCCACACGACCTCCTTGGCTTCTATGAGATCGGGTCAGCGATGGCAAGAACAGGCTCATTTCCGCTGGATGCGCTCGGGCGGGACGCTTGGCACCGTATACCCTGCATGATACGCTTTTTCAGTATTTTCGGGGGAATTCGGCAAGAAGTTCAATTGCCGACCAGGTCGTGACCAGCCTGAAAAAGACGAGAAAGGATCTTCCATGGCACAGAATTCATCGTCCACGAGCACATCAACTGACGAAGCGATTGCCGAAGGCGCATCGCGCGACGAAACGGCATTGAATTTGGTCAACCGCTTCGCGTTGTGGTCGGGCGTTGCGGGGCTCATACCCGTCCCGCTGATCGATGTCGCGGCTGTTGGTGGGCTGCAAATCCAGATGGTGCGTCGGCTGTCGCAGGTCTACGACGTCGAATTCTCGGAAAATCGCTCCAAAGCAATCGTCGCGAGCCTCGCTGGTTCACTGATTCCAGCCACAAGCGGCATTGGCGCGGCCAGTATGCTTAAGGCGATCCCGGTGCTCGGGACGATTACGGCCGGTTTTGTCATGCCGGTTCTGTCTGCTGGCGCGACTTATGCCATCGGCAAGGCGTTTATTCAGCACTTTGCGTCGGGCGGCACGCTGCTGGATTTCAACCCGCCGGATTATCGGGAGTTCATCAGAGCTCAGCGGGACATGTGGGATTCACGCCGAAGCGGCAAGTCATCAGGCGAAGCGGCGAGCTCGGCGGGCAGCTGATGTCCGGAAACTTGCTCTGGGCCCGGGTGTGACCGGAATCCTGGCATGCTTGGGCCCGGGCGATGGCGGGACAGGGGCTGATGGTCGAAGCGGTCATCTATGTAATCTTTTGTGTTCTGACGGGGCTGCTGGGGATCGACCGGCGAATGGGCTTCTTCGGGACGTTTCTGATCGCGATCGTCACCACTCCGTTTATCGTTCTGCCGGTTTTGCTGCTCACCGCCCCATCATCGGGGCGGCTTGGGTGGTGGCGCCGGCGAAATTCGTAGATCGCCTAGTTGTCATGGGGGAGACACAAGCGCTGAAATTGCGTCAGTGCGTAGTGTCGGTTTGAACGGAAAGACATCGCAGTCATGTCCTTCCTAGAGCTTGTTCGCCGTGAAATGCACGGCTCTCTCCCGCGACTGCTGGTCATGTCCGCGCTCGGCGGCCTCAGCACTGCGGCGATTCTTGCGGCCATCAATGCCGGATTGCAGGGAAGTGGAAGTCTATGGGCGGCTACCCTGTTTCTTGTCGCGCTCTTTCTCTTCATCAAGACTCAATATTACGTGACGATCACGACTACGGCCGAGATCGAAGCCATCATTCATAAAATCCGTTTACGCGTTATGGATCACATCCGGCGCTCGGAGCTTCTGTCGCTCGAGGCGATCGGCCGTTCGAGGATCGTCGCCGCCATCACCAGCGATACGGCCATCCTGACACAGGCAAGCAACATGCTTTGCTTTTCGATTCAGGGTGCAGTGCTGGTTTTCTTTGTTGCAATCTACGTGGCCTTTCTTTCGCTCGCGGCGATCGTGACAACGATCGTGATCATTGGCGTTGCGGGGATAATCTTTCACTACAAGAACAGGCGTCTGGCGGCAGAAAAGCAAAAATCGGCGGAATGGGAAGGCCGCCTGTTCGACCGTCTCACGGACTTCCTCGACGGCTTCAAGGAAGTGAGGCTCAACACGGCGCGCAGCATGGATCTCTTCGAAGATGCCAGCGAGGTCTCGAGAACTGCAGCCAATATCAAGATCAACAGCCAGGCGGAAACGTTCAAGCTGATCGTGACATCGCAGATATCGATGTATGTCCTGATTGGTGCGGTCGTTTTTGTCGCGCCGCAGTTCAGTGAAGCGCTGGGCGGACTGACGCTCACAAAGACCACGACTGCTCTGATGTTCATAGTGGGTGCATGTTTTGGGCTTGTTCAGTCAATCCCGATTCTACTGAACGCCAATGCTGCAGCCGACCGGATCGAGCAGCTGGAAATCGAGTTGCAGGCAACAGCTTCTGCATTCGACGGGGCAGCGCCCGGAGCGCCAAGCCGATTTGAAGCCATAGAAATGACAGGCATCCAGTTCCGTTATGTCGACAGATTTTCCGAGGCGGCCTTCAAGATCGGCCCGATCGATTTCAATCTGCATCCCGGAGAGCTTGTCTTCATCACCGGAGGTAACGGTTCCGGCAAATCTACTTTCTTGCGGGTGCTCTCGGGGCTGTACCCACCCGATTCCGGCCAGATCCGCCTCAATGGCCAGCTGATCAATGACGAGACGCGGGACAGGTACCGCTCCCTGATGTCAGCAATATTTTTCGACTATCATCTCTTCCACAGACTCTATGGCATTCCTGATCCGGACCCCGGGGATGTCGATCGGCTGTTAACGCAGTTCCGGCTGGATACGAAAACCGGCCTGACAAGAGGGGAGTTCCGTACGCTCGACCTCTCTGGCGGGCAGCGTAGACGCCTGGCGCTTATTGTGAGCTTGCTCGAGAAGCGCCCGATCCTCCTGCTGGATGAATGGACGGCGGAGCAAGATCCTGAATTCAGGCGCAAATTCTACGACGAGCTTTTGCCCGAGCTAATGGGGGCGGGGGCAACAGTGGTGGTCATCACCCATGATGACCGCTATCTCGACGAACTCCATTTGCCTGCGCGCAGAATTCGCATGGACGAAGGCCGAATAGTCGAGCAGCATTCGATTTCTTAGTAAGGTTGGGTGAGGGGGAGGCCAGTAATGGCGT
>JACZDD010188898.1_pt1 | contig 14143 bp, 10 predicted proteins | sample 8641771 | NCBI WGS metagenome assembly JACZDD01 (sample SAMN15324614, study PRJNA640507) | soil metagenome | isolation source: intercropping peanut in the second line | place: China: Luxin town, Laibin City, Guangxi Province | collected 2019-07-25 | depth 10cm m | reverse complement strand
GAGGTTGAGGTTGACGAGAAGAAGAAGCCACTCCTCCGGGTCTATTTATTAGGCAAGTTCAAGGGGGTGGTGAATCCAGACAATGTGCGGATTGATGGCGGCGTGCGGGTGAAAGATATCGTCGCGACACACGTGAAGCTGGTTCCAGGTTCGAGCAAGGATGAGGATGATGTCCTCGAGATCAGAGTCAACCAGTGGGGTGATTTCTCCACCTATACGCTGCACGTCGTGAAAGGGGATGAGTACAACCGGCCTGGGACGGAGCCGCTGCCGGGATTTGATCCTCTGTACGCCAAAGTGGACTTTACTTTTTACGGAGCGGCGCCGACCAGCCCGGCCTGTCCTCCGACCCAAGAGGCCGCTGCTCCACGCGAAGAACCGGAGATCAACTATCTCGCCAAGGACTACGCGAGTTTTCGGCAGCTGATTTTTGACCGCCTCGCGACCATCGCGCCGGCGTGGCAGGAACGGCATGCTCCCGACTTGGGACTGACCCTGGTTGAAGTACTGGCCTATATCGGCGACCAACTCAGCTACTACCAAGATGCCGTCGCCACCGAAGCCTATCTCAACACAGCCAGACAGCGTATTTCCGTGCGCCGCCACCTACGGCTGATTGACTATGCCTTACACGACGGATGCAACGCTCGCGCCTGGGTGTGCATTGAAACAGCCGGCGATATGACGCTTTCGCCTAAAGATGTCTATTTTGTTTCCGATACGAATCAGACCATGACCAGCCGTGACTTCGTCATGTCCGGACGAGATATGGAAGAAGTGCCCTCAAGCCAATACGAGGTGTTTGAGATTCTTGAGAATCGAGATGAGAATCGAGAACTGTATAAGGAGCACAATTGTATCCTCTTTTATACGTGGGATAACCGGGTCTGTGTTTTACCTGCCGGGGCGACATCGGCCACTCTTTACGATGGCTATTGTGGCGAAGCTCACGAACGGGCGCTGACGCGACTTCGTGCGGGCGATGTCCTGATCTTCGAAGAGGTCAAAAGCCCTCGGACAGGTCTCATGGCTGAGGCGGATCCTAATCATCGGCACGCGGTTCGGTTAACGAATGTTTCACCTGGTTGTGATGAGCTGCATGCGCAGCCGGTGGTCCATATTGAATGGGATCGTGAGGATGCCCTTCCCTTCCCTCTCGTGATTTCAGCAATCGGCGATGCACCATGCTGCGAATTGATCGAGGACGTGACTGTTGCCAGAGGCAATGTCGTGCTTGTGGACCATGGGCGTACTATTACCGAGAAGGAGGCCTGGCTCGTCCAGGAACAGGACGAACCGGCAAGATGTGAAGGGGAGGGACAGCCGGCTGATCGGGTGACCCAGGCGGCGCCGTTTCATCCCGTCCTGACGCAGGGGCCAGTCACTCAGTCTGTCCCATTTCCTGAGACCAGAACGATCGCCTTGCATCAAGCGAGGGTTCTTGACCAGATCGTTCGCGATCTCCGGCTTCGAGTCGTTGAGATTTGGCGGGCTGTGCAGCAGCGAGAACGGGACGCTCATGCACGACATGCGGTGAGTTTGCTCTCGAATGAGTTTGATGCCCTGGAGGCCATTTTCGGGGAAGAAGTTCTTACCCATTTTTCCATCCGCTCTGGTCCAGGGGCCACTGCAACTCTGAGCAAAGCGTTGAAGAAATTACTGCTGAGCGAAGGTCGGCTGCTCATGCCCTCCTCGTCTCGTAGTGTGGCGCTGTCACGGAAATCTCTCTTCGCACACAAAATGCAGCGCCTGATCGCAGTGCGCGAGCGTGCGTACTCGGGATACCGTCTGACCGAACGTGATGCCCAAGAAGTAGGAGCCATGTTTGATCCGAAGTACAGCGAATGGCTGAAACCGACCAATCCGCTTCTCTATGGATCGGCACAGCACGCAATACAACAGAATGTCCGTGAGGCGTTGCCGGTTCTCACGATCCAGGAGGAGCGCACAGGCGAGAAACGCGAAGAGAAGAAACACGAAAAGAATGAAGAAGAAAAGAGGAAATGGAGACCCCACCGCGACTTGCTGAACAGTCGACGAGAGGATCGACACGTGGTCGTTGAGGTCGATGACCGAGAGATTGCGCATCTGCGATTCGGGAATGGCGATCTTGGACGGCGTGTGCAACCAGGTGCTGCGTTGAGGGCAACCTACCGAGTCGGGAATGGCGCGAGAGGGAACGTGGTTGCCGAAGCGATTTCTCATCTTGTGTATCGTTCCACCTCTGTCTCTGGCTCGAGTGTTCGCCGAGTAAGAAATCCTCTTCCGGCGCAGGGAGGCTCCAGCCCTGAACCTATTGCCACGGCCAAACTCAAGGCACCGGCAAGTCTTCGATCTCACCTTGAACGAGCTGTGGTTGCGGAAGACTATGCTCGTCTCGCGGAACGGAACCCGAACGTGCAGCGCGCGGCGGCTGAACTGCGTTGGTCTCATGGTTGGTATGAAGTTCGCGTGTTCATTGATCCGCTGCACGGTGTTGTCCTTGAGGAAGGGCTACGCAATGAACTGGCCAGAAATCTGCACTCCTATCGACGCATCGGTCATGAGGTCGTCGTGCTTCCTGCCCGCTATGTGCCGCTGGAGATTGCACTGACCGTCACGCTCCATACGCATCAACTCCGTGACCATGTGCTCCAAGAGCTTCGGGCTGTGCTCGGAACCGGGATGCTCCCCGATGGACGAAAGGGATTCTTTCATCCTGATCTTCTCACGTTCGGGGACAGTATCTATCTCAGCCGTCTTGTAGCTGCAGCACAAGCCGTGGCCGGTGTCCGCAATATTGAGGTGACCAAGTTTCAACGTTTGGGACTGCCGTCGGACGACAGGATTCGCGATGGGGTGCTATCGATGGGTCCGTTCGAGATTGCGCGGCTCGACAATGATCCCAACTCTCCGGAGTTCGGAACGCTGACGGTGACATTGGAGGGGGGGCGATGACAAGGCCCAAAGATTCTTCGGAGACTGCCGAGAGCATGACTCCTCTCTCTGTAAGTAACCGCTCGGGATTGGACAGCCTCCGCTATCGAGTCGGGACACACTCGGCGTTTCTCGCGAGCATGAAAGCCGCGCTCTCGCGTCGGGGATTCCCTATTCTCGGACGACTGACCTCGGACACCGGCGATGATCCGGCTGTTGCGCTGCTCGACGCGTGGGCCACTGTTGCCGATGTGTTGACATTCTATCAGGAGCGGATCGCCAACGAAGGGTATCTTCGAACCGCGACCGAACATCGTTCTCTTGTGGAGTTGGCTCGATTGGTCGGGTGCGTGCCACGTCCCGGTGTGGCAGCGAGTGTTCATCTGGCCTATACGGTTGAGAGCGCCGCGCTCTCACTGCCCGATCAAGGGCGAACCACTGCATCGAAGAAGGAGCCTTCCGTTACCATTCCTGCCGGCGCGCGCGTCCAAACCATTCCGGGCCCCGGAGAGCTGCCGTAAACGTTTGAAACGGCGGAAGAACTCGAAGCGCGAGCGAGTTGGAACAAGCTGAAGCCACGTTTGACTCGTCCACAGAGGATCACTCCAGAAGATGTAGAAAATACATTGGAGAGTTTGTATTTCGATGGGATCGCCACCGGATTAAAACCGAACGAACTCTTGCTGTTCGTCTTTCGCCATCCCGAGAAGACATTCCACCGTCGAATCGCCGTCGTTCACGAGCCGGATATCCCCAACAAGCGGACCAAGGTGACGCTGCAGCCAATCCCCCAGCTAAGGGTAGTGGAAAAAACGATTGATTCATTAATGCCGAACCCTCCTGAGAAAGGCCAACAAGAAACACAGCGTGAAAAAACGAGACGGGAGCTGCTCGAAGCTCTGAAGAAAGAGATGGTTGCGAATGCGCCTCCTGGGGAACGTCTGGCGCGAATCTCAAAGAAGATGGTCACCCTTGAGCGTCTTGCAAAGGGAACTCGATCAGGGGAAACGCGTGACTGGTTGACACACCTCGTTGCGACGCTGAACGAGACACTCAAGAAGGAGCAAGGACGAGACCTGAAAACACAGGAAGGCTCCTCTCAGCCTTTGTCTCTAAATAGGCAACAGGCAGACGGTTTAGTTTCCGAACTCGCCTATGACGTGCTCGCGAAGAGTGCTTTGCCCGGGGACACGGCTTTGTCCGACCGTCTATCTGGAACAAAACTTGACGAGACAAACCCGGTGACAGTGTATGCGTTTCGGGTGAAAGCGTCGCTGTTTGGCCATAATGCTCCACAAGAACCCAAGGGGTTGGACGACAAAACAAAAGTCATGAAGTTTGATGAGTGGGATATTAAAGCCGAGGACAAGACACGGAACACGCTGTACCTCGATGCGAGTTACGACAAAATCGCCTCAAACAGTTGGGTGCTACTTGAATACAGCCCACATGCACGTGAGCTGTTGACCAAAGCCACAGCTGTTGATGCCGGGATTTCTCGAGCTGCATATGGGATTTCTGGAAAAACCACCAGGCTCGTGCTGCCTCCAAAAACTGCTGACGGCAACGATAGCCCATGGTTCCAAGGCACCGATGGGTTTGATGTCATTCGACAAACCGTTGTTTATGCCCAGAGTGAAGAGCTGCCCCTCGCGGCTGAGCCGTACGTCGCTGCGATTGGGGGAGAAAATGGTAAGCGGATTGAACTCGATGGCTGCGTGGAAGAACTGAAGCCCGGCCGTTGGCTGATCGTGACAGGGGAAGAAGTAGATGACACTAAAACGGTCAGACTTATGTCAGGACAAAAGGAAGAGGCTAAGGGCAAGGTCACGATACAGGGAGCGAGACGAAGTGAACTCGTGAAGCTGGCGGGTGTTCAGCAGGGGTGGGCGACGTTGCCGAAGACGGCGGACAAAGACAAACTTCCCGTGCCGGCGCCGGGGAATGCGGTCCATACCACTCTTGTGCTGACGAGTAGTTTGCAATCCCGCTATAAACGGGAGACGGTAGAAATTTCTGGCAATGTTGTGCGCGCGACTCACGGTGAGACCCGCAAGGAAGTCCTCGGGAGTGGTGACGCCGGCAAAGCGCTGCAACGTTTCCCGTTGTCTCAGAAACCTCTGACCTATACCGCGGCCTCCACGCCCTTTGGTATTGCCAGTTCCTTGAGCGTTTACGTCAATGGCGTTCGGTGGGAGGAGGCCACGCGTCTGAAGGAGGCCAGGCATCTGACGGATCTTGGCCCCAGTGATCGTGCGTTTGTGGTGCAGACAGATGAAGAACAGAAGACGACTCTTATTTTCGGCGACGGCAAGAATGGGGCACGCCTCCCGACCGGTACGGAGAATGTGAAGGCTGAGTATCGGATGGGAATCGGCAGTGCCGGGAATGTTGAAGCCGAACGGGTTCGACTTCTCATGACACGCCCGCTGGGTGTGAAAGCAGTGGACAACCCCCTGCGGGCGTCCGGAGGCGCCGACCCAGAAGGGAGCGATCTGATCCGAGACAATGCCTCGCTCGGGGTGATGGCGTTTGGTCGTGTGGTATCGGCCCAAGACTACGAAGATTTTGCTCGCAGCTTTGCGGGAATCGGGAAGGCTCGGGCGGAGCTGCTGCGGCATGGTCGGCAACAATTCATTCATCTCACGATTGCCGGGATCGATGACAGTCCGATTGACCAGGATTCCGATCTCCATAAGCATTTAAGCGATGCCTTGCGAACGTATGGAGATCCCCATCACCAGTTTGTGATTGCTTCACGCGAATTGCTCGTCCTCATCCTGTCGGCCAAGGTGGTTGTGCATCAGGACTACCTATGGGCCGATGTTGAGCCGCAGGTCCGCGCGACCTTGCTCGCACAATTCAGTTTCGCGAAGCGCGCTATAGGGCAAGACGCATTTCTCAGCGAGGTCATCTCAACCATCCAGAACGTCCGTGGTGTGCACTATGTCGATGTCGATGTGTTTGACCATGTTTCCCAGATGCAAGGCGAGGGAGCACAGGGGCCTCTGTTACCGTTCCCTGAGTTAGATCGTCTGGCCCGCAAAAAGATCGATGAGGTGAAAAAGACTCCTGAGGAACAACCGAAGGACGCGATCACGGTGAATCCTGCAAAAATAGTAGCGGGAGCCGTTCGTCCTGCGCAGTTGGCCTATATCCATTTTGCTGTCCCGAACGCGATTGAATTAACGTAGAGGCTGGTATGAGTAAAGCCGTCGATCACGTATATGCACTCTTGCCGGTCGTGCACCGTCAGCGCGACGAGGAGGCCGGCGAGCCGTTAAAGGCGCTACTGAGCGTGATTGCCGAGCAGATCGGCATTGTCGAGCACGACATTGAACGTCTCTATGAGAACTGGTTTATCGAGACCTGTGACGACTGGGTTGTGCCCTATCTCGGGGACTTGATTGGCTACCGGCCTGCTCCCGAAATACGTGAGCGAGGCTTTGTCGACTATGAACATCCAACGACACAAGACGCAGTGTTCGTCTCGCGGCGTGAAGTCGCCAACACGCTGCGGTACCGGCGTCGGAAGGGATCGCTCGCGCTGTTAGAATTTCTTGCCGGCGATATTGCAGGATGGCCCGCGCGAGCCGTTGAGTTCTACCGCCTGGTTGCCGGGACTCAAGGACTGAAGCACCGTGTGATGTCACGGAACAGCCTGGTGGATCTCCGGCTTGGAGACGATCTGGATCACCTGAACACGCCATTCGATACACTGCCTCACACCGTCGATGTTCGCCGTCTCGGTTCTCGCCGCTCGCAAGGCCGATATAATCCGACGCATGTGGGCCTCTTCGTCTGGCGTTTGAGGGCCTATTCCGTTGGGCGAACGGATGCTGCCGTCGATACGGCAAAGGGGCGATATCGGTTCGATGCATTCGGCCACGATGTGCCGTTGTATACCTTGCCGATTGAAGAACCGGAACCAACCCATATTGCCGATGAGACCAACCTGCCGGTTCCGATTCGCCGGCGTGTACTCCTCGAGCAATTGGCCGATTATTACGGGGAAGGCAAGAGTTTCTGTATTTGGATCGACGGGGCTAAAGAACCGGTCGATTTGAAGGATCTGGTTTCGGCCGACCTGAGTGATTGGAACTATTCGTTCCAAGAGTCTCAGCCCGGTGTTGCCGTGGACCCGCAACTTGGACGGATCCTCTTCGCGCAATCTCCTCGCAAGGTGCACGTTGCCTATCACTATGGATTTAGTGCCGATATCGGTGGTGGTGAGTATGATCGACCGATGATGCAAATGGTAGGGAAGACGCAGGCGAGCCTCGGTCCGTATCAGGTGAGCGCAGGACAGGATTTAGTGACAACGTTACAACAATGGGAAACCGATCAACCAGCTTATGCTGTAATCGAGATTATTGAGAGTGGAGGGTTTGACATATCTAAAGCGCAGGCTTCCTTGAACCTAAAAGCAAACCAAGTCTTGCATCTGCGCGCTGCAAATGTTGTCCGTCTCGTCATTCATGGAACATTTAACGTTAGCGTCGATTCTGGGAGCAGGTTGGTGCTCGATGGGCTGCTGATTGACGGTAGTCTTATAGTGAAAGGGCTACAGGACAATACACAAGCAGAAGTCCTGCTCAGACATTGCACGCTTGTCCCAGGCAATGGACAAGGAACTTCACCGAGCCTCACGCTGACGCGTCTTGGGAAGAAGGCTGTGATTGAGTCATCCATCATTGGCCCAGTGCGCGTGTCGCAGCATGAGGTCCGAACTGAGCCGATCCAGATTTCTGTGGTCAATAGCATCATCGACGCCGGTAGTGATGTGGCGACTGCTGTGGGTGCGCTGAACCATGATGATGTCGCCCATGCTGTTGTAGCCATCGAGCGCAGCACGATACTAGGACAGGTTCGAGTGCATGCAATTGATGCAGCTGTCAATACGATCTTTACTGGCTTGGTCCATGTCGATCGTCGTCAACGAGGGGAGATGCGATTTTGTTATGCACCTGCAGAGTCCCGTACACCGAACCGTCATCAGTGCCAGCCCGACCTTGCTGAGCAGGAAGCGGAACGACAACTTCGAAAGGAAAAGTCGCCGTCTACTCCTGAGGAAATCGCTGTCGCTCGAGGAGCAGTACGGAACCGCATACGCCCGTCTTTCACCAGCCGACAACATCGCACGGCAGCGTACTGTCAACTCTCTGCATTCTGCCGTTGGGAAATCGTGCGGGGGGCAGAGGATGAAGGTGAACTGGGGGTGTTTCATGACCTGCATCTTCCTCAGCGTCTTGCGAACTTGGAGGGACGTCTTAACGAATACATACCGGCGGGGATGGAAGCTGGAGTCATCGTCGCCAGTTAGGAGTGGAGCATGAAAGGTGATTTCTCTCGTCTGACCTATGATCAACAAAAACGGTTTTCGCGTGTCCTCATGCAGCAAGGGCGTGTTCAGCTTGATGCGGATTGGAATGAGCAAGTCTCGATCTTTTGGGAGTCGATACGCTCGCTGACGGCTGATGTGATCGGTCCGCATGGCGGCACGACAGAGACGAGTTTCAAGATTGAGCCAGGAGAAAAGGGCTTTCTCATTAAGAAGGGCCGTTACTACGTCGAGGGTATCGGGTGCACCAACGACAAGGATCAAGATTATGACAGGCAGACCTATTATCCCCTATCCGAGTCCGAGCAGCTCAAAGATGGAAAATATTTGGTGTATCTCGATGTCTGGGAACGGCATGTGACGGCAGCCGAAGACGACAGTATCCGAGAAGTGGCCCTCGGTGGGGCCGATACGTCGTCTCGTGGACAGATTGTGTGGCAAGTGAAAACGCTTCTGCTCGATGACAATGTTTCCGGAGAAGTTGAGTCGCGACAGAAGGCGTTACATTGCTTAGAAAAGGCCGAAGCCCTATGGCCACGCAATCCTCAGAAAGTCCAAAAGGCTCGAAAGGAATTCGTCGAGTATGCCCAATGCCTCTTGGAGGAACGATTACTGGAAAGGGGGCACGTCAGACTGCGCGCCTCGGTGGGAGGAAACAACACTGAGACAACCCCGCAGTATCAAGGTGGGGAGAATCAACTCTATCGTGTCGAGATTCACCAGGGAGCCACTGCAGAGTCCGGGAAAGCCTCCTTCAAGTGGTCGCGAGAAAATGGCTCCGTGACGTTTCCCATTCAATCCACCACGTGCGCTAAACACAATAACAATGAATTGATTGTGACCTTGAAGTATTTCGGGAGCGATAGCCGAGGCGGGTTGAATATTGATGATTGGGTCGAGATCGTCCATGAACAGGACATCCTCAGGGGAACCCCTGGAGTATTTTATCAAATAGAAAAAATTGCTCTAGGGGGGATGGAAACGATTGTTACACTCAAGAGCACTGATCAACTGGCACAGCGCGACACGTCACCTACGTTGTGCCATGCGGTGTTACGCCGATGGGACCACAGCAACCACAATGGGCAGATTGAGGGCGGAGCGATTGTTGTGCGCGAGGGAGCCGAGGTCGAACTAGAAGACAATATCAAAATTGCATTTTGCACTCAGGCCAATGGGCACCCAGCTGTGTATCGAAGCGGAGATTACTGGTTGATTCCAGCTCGATCGGCGACGAGTGATATCGAGTGGCCCAGGACGAAAGATGGGGAGGGGCACGTTGTGTATGCGGAGCGGGGTCCACGCGGCATTGATCATCGCTATGCTCCACTAGCATTTATCAGCATTAACGAGGAAGGATGTGTATCTGTCGAACACGATTGTCGGTCTGTCGTGAGTCCCCTTGGGTATCCAGTGGGACCTCCGCTGAAGAGTCCGTTCGTATTAAGTCTGGATCTTCTCGCCTTTACGGTTTGCGGGGCCATCCTTGGGTTACTATTGTGGATTGTGGGGACACAGCTGTCCCTTCCAACAGAGGGCGTCAAGGGATTGTTTACCTACATCGGCATCGGGGGATTTTTAGGACTCTCCCTCTCCGGTCTATATAACCTCCTGCTTTGGTGTTTGTCGCCGTTCATAGGCTCAGCGAAACAATCTCGAGGAAGTACGGAGATCCATTCTGATGGCAACCATGCTTAAAAACCTGTTCCGGCAAGAGGAGAGATTTATGTTATCGCAAGGTCGTGTCTTTCTGCTCGTTCTTTTCCTTGGTATAGGAATGCTGGGACTCATTACTAACGTTGAGACTGGGTATGCCCAAGCGCCTTCTGTACCAGCGAAAGGCGAAGCACCTGCGATTCACCAGGACTGTAAGGAGACTTGTCCAGCTCTTGACAAAATGGGGCTTCAAATAATGAAGTATACTGTGTTGACCGTCTTCCTGGAGATATTGCTTACCTTTTTGTTTAAAACTGAACAAGTCTTTACGTGGCTCCAAGGTAAAACCTGGAAGACGCCTGTGGCGATCGGTTTGGGACTATTGGCGGCCTGGGGTCTTGATTTCCATATTTCCCAAAATGTTTTGGAGGCTCTACAAATAGCGCCTTCATGGGCCGAAAATAATGGGAAAGCGTACTCGATTCTAATGAATGGTATTGATGGGTTTCTTCTGGCAGGAGGGAATCATGGTTTGTTTCGCCTCTTCACAAAAATAGGAATACACGATCCTTTCGAACGGATAGCGAGAGCAGCAGCATAAGGCGACGTGGAGCCGCATTGTCAGTGAAACCTTCCGGTTGGGAATGGGAGTTGTGTTTTTTATTCCTTCTCCTTGTCGTGGGCTCACGGTCGCTCATCGATGGTCATCGCTTGAGGCAAGAAGGCAGATGCGTGTGCGGCATGAAAGTATGGATAGAAAATGGGACTCGTTCAAACTGTTTTGGTTCGGAGTCGTAAGAAAGCGTTGGCTAAGGAGGTAATATGCCTGATCCAATTAACTACTACTTCACACTCCCGAAGTCGAAGCGTCCCAATGAAGTAGTGCTTAGCGAACCCTGGTACCCTGGTGTTCAACCCTATTGGTCGAACTGCACAACCAAACGATCTGTCGATCCGATCATGGGAGTAGTAGCAGTCATGATTCACGCCACGGCCGGATCCTCGTCGGCGGGGGCGATCTCCGTCATGAAGAGGTCGAACAATCCGGCTTCATTTCATTGGTTGGTGCCGGATGAGGACGAACCGCAGCACGGTGAGCTCGTGTGGGCCTGTGTTCCGGAAGCGCTTGCGGCCTGGCACGTACGGAATGCAGCGTCGCATCCGGATGTCAATGATGGCGAAACCCGAGTGAATCACTGGTCGCTTGGCATTGAGGTGGTGAACCTTCAGGAGAACGATCCCTTCTCTTCGTGGCAAGTTGAAGCCACCGCCCGAATCGTTCGCCACTGTTGGGCGAAGTACCCGAATCTCACGTATGTCGTGTCGCATGCGAAACTCGATCCCACCCGACGGACCGACCCAGGCACTCAGTTCGACTGGGAACGCTTTACGAGTTTGGTCCTCAAAGGTGAGGCAGAACCAGTCCCAATGTTGGTCAGACGAGCGATACCCCTCTCAAAGCTGAAGATCACAAAGTCCGCACACTATTGTGACACTGGTCGTCCACTAGTGAAACGACGACCCAGGCGCCGCGTGAGCTCCCGTGCGAGAGGTAAACGGCGCAGATAAGCCATGACGTTTTCGCTAGGTCAGGCTGCCTGAGTTGAGAGGTGCGTGATGAGCTACGTTATCCCCCGCATGAAGGATCGGGCGCCCAGCGTTCATCGAACAATGACGGAAATCTGCTTTTGCGTCGATGGCGTGGAGCCCGCAGGGACGGCTTCCCTTCGCCAATCATGACAGCAGATTGAAAAAAGGTTGGGACGCCCCTTGCGTGCCTTTACGCATGACGAGGCCACCGACATCGTGCTTGGCGAAGAGAGCATGGACCACGGCTTAGTCCATGCGGTCTTATTCAGGGTACCTCACCAACCCATTCTCATCCGTAGCGAAAGACGTGACCTGGTGTCGGTCGGTCTTCTTCTCCGACATGATATGTCGGACTTCCCAGTCCCTCGTCACTAACACGTCGGCGATCAAGGATCGATGGCACCGCCAGGGCACGGCCTCCGAGGACATGATCGCTGCTTTTCCTGTCTCGCGCGGTATGGATGTATGGTTTGTGGTATGTGAAGTGAACATGCTAATCTAGCCAGTACCTAGCCAGAATAGAGATGTCCGGATAGGGGAGGTCGGCGACAATGGCCATTACGACAGTTGGACTTGCTGAAGCGAAGAATAAACTCTCTGAATTGATCGCCCGTGTTGCTGAAGGCGAGGAAATCACCATCACGCGGCATGATGAAGCCGTTGCCAAGCTGGTGCCTGCGAAGCGATCGAGCCGGGAAGAAGCGAGACAAGCGATTGAAGGGATTCGAGCGTTGCGCGACAAGCATCGTGTCAAATTGACCACCGAGGACATTCTCGCGTGGAAGAACGTTGGGCGACGATGAACTTCGTACTTGATTGTTCAGTTACGATGACGTGGCTGTTTGTGCATGAGTCCACTAAGGAAACCGATGAATTGCTCGGGAGACTTTCTGGTCCGGAAAAAGCTGTTGTGGCTCAACATTGGGTTCTTGAAGTTGCCAACGTGCTGTTGAGTGCTGAACATTCCAAGAAGAAGACGCCGGCTGATACCACGCTGTTTCTAAATTTGCTCAGCAAGCTTGCCATTGAGCCGGATGCTCATACGGAACACCATGCAACGACCACCACGCTTGCGTTAGGGAGAAGGCACCATCTGAGCAGCTATGATGCGGCGTATCTTGAATTAGCCATGCGTCTTGGCCTTCCACTTGCCACCCTTGATAAGAACTTGAGAAAGGCGGCGCAAGCCGAAGGCATCGCCGTCTTGCCGGAAAAAATACCCAGATAAGGCATTTGGGCCGCAAACAAATCGAGCCGCCCATCTTCAAAGCTCCGGCCGAGGAGCCATAGAACCTTTCACCCGTTTCGATGAAGAAGAGCCGGGTATGGACGTCGCTAGGGGAATAGACTTCCACAGTCCGGTCCAGGGTACCGCAGCTCCCCGTTTTCCACCGTGGCGAAGGAAGCAAGCTTGTGTCGGTCTGCTTTCGTTTCCGACATGATGTGCCGCACTTCCCAGTCCCTCGTCACTAACGCGTCGGCGATCAAGGATCGATGGCATCGCCAGGGGACTGCTTCCGCGCACATGATGGCTGTGTGCGGCGATCGACTCTCGGCCATCAACTCGTCCAAGGCACTTCGGAACTCCTCTGTCTGCATGTAATCCGCGTAGCCGCGAAAACTCGCGTTTCGCCACCCGGTATTGATGGAATCCTTTTTGGGCTTGCGCAATCCACCGAGATTGCCCGAATGCCGATAGTGAATGGCCGCACGGGTCAAGCTCCGCGACAACGTCTCGATGTTGAATTGCGGGTTATGGCGTGAGCGGGGAACAGTCCGAACATCGACGAGCTGTTGGATGCCATGCGCTTTCAGAAGCGATACGAATTCGTCGATCGGTCTTGTCGAATGGCCGATGGTCCAGAGAAGGTGGGACATGGTCCGATCATTTCTTGACTGCTTCTGTCGCCCATTGGGTCAACGCGTCCGCATCTTCAATCACATCAATCGGTACCCCATAAAAGGATTTGAGTGTCTGCTTGGGATTGGGTCGAAACGGTTTCATGCCATGACCCTTGTAATTGTGAACGGTGGTCGCGCTCACTTTGAAGTAGAGACGGCCTTTATGAATGATGCCGAAAAACGTGGCTCTCTGATAGAGACCATAGCCGCCGAACATGGCCCGTGCGGTCACCCCGTTCAGCTCCGTCAGTTGATCCAAGATGAAGTCTTTGAAGCCGTCGTTCTTCGTCGGCATGCCTCATCCGGGCTTGCGCCCCGCGACCATCCGCACCGCGATCGGAAACGTGATGCGAGCTCCGCGCTGGAACTGCGAAGCAGCTTTGATGATAAGGCGTCGCACCTCCTGCCGTTGTGCCTCCGACAGCGTCGTCATGAGATTTTGGACCGGGGCGGCGATCTCCATCAGGCTCGTATAATATTCATCGGTTGAGCCGTAGGACCATTCCCCAAGAAACTCCTGGTCCGTGATATCTATAAGGCCGGTTCTCTCCAACATGCCGGCGAAGTCACCGGGTTGAGCGAGACGAAAGATGCCGGGTGTCATCGGGTCCGTCGGCGGCAGGTCGATTACCTGCTTGACGGCTATCATTGAGAGGCTGATGGAGGGATTTTTTTCCGGAGCGGACCAAACGGCTGCTGCGACCCAGCTTCCCGGTTTCAGGACACGTGCGATTTCGG
>JACZDD010100658.1_pt1 | contig 14159 bp, 8 predicted proteins | sample 8641771 | NCBI WGS metagenome assembly JACZDD01 (sample SAMN15324614, study PRJNA640507) | soil metagenome | isolation source: intercropping peanut in the second line | place: China: Luxin town, Laibin City, Guangxi Province | collected 2019-07-25 | depth 10cm m | reverse complement strand
GGGCTGATGCGTGCGGTGGACAAATTCGACTACAAACGCGGTTATAAGTTCTCCACATATGCAACCTGGTGGGTGCGGCAGGCGGTGACTCGCGCCATTGCCGACCAGGCGCGCACGATTCGTATCCCGGTGCATATGATCGAAACGATCAACAAGCTGGTCCGTCTGCAGCGTTTGATGCAGCAAGAGCTGGGGCGTGAGCCAACTACGGAGGAATTGGCCCAGCGCATGGATCTTTCTCCGAGCAAGGTCCGGCGCGTGCTACGGATCGCGCAAGAACCGATTTCGCTGCAGACTCCGGTAGGCGAGGAAGAAGAATCGAACCTGGGCGATTTCCTAGTAGACAGCCGGATGATATCGCCGTCAGAAGCGGTTATTAACTTGAACCTTCGTGAACAGACCGCGGAAGTGCTTAAAACACTAAGCCCACGCGAAGAAAAAATCGTGAAGATGCGGTTTGGCCTGCAGGACGGTAGCGAGCACACGCTCGAAGAAGTCGGCCAGAGCTTTGCGGTAACCCGCGAGCGCATACGCCAAATTGAAGCAAAAGCCTTGCGGAAACTGCGCCATCCCAGCCGGAGCCATCGCCTGCGCAACTTCCTCGAGAACGGCGCGCCTTCCTAAATGGCCGATATCGAAGTAGCCGTCCCCACACCGGTTCATCCCGTTACACCGCCCAAAAAAGTTCCCAAGCCCAAAACGGCAGCGGAGCGGAAAGAGCGCGTGGATCACATTCTTGCGAAGTTCGACGCTATTTTTCCAAAGGCGACCTGCGCACTCATCCACAAAAATCCGTGGCAGTTGCTGGTGGCGACGATTTTATCCGCGCAATGCACAGATGAGCGTGTCAATAAAGTCACACCCGGACTTTTTAAGAAATACTCCACGATAGAGGCAATGGCCAACGCCTCGCAAGACGAGCTGGCGAACGATATCCGATCGACCGGGTTTTTCAATAACAAAGCCCGTTCGCTGATCGGGGCAGCAAAGAAAATCATGGCGGATTATAAAGGCAAGGTGCCGCGCAGCATGGAAGAACTATTGACTGTTCCGGGCGCGGCGCGAAAGACCGCCAATGTAGTGCTCGGCACAGCTTACGGAATTCCGGTTGGGGTGGTTGTCGATACTCACGTACAGCGTATTTCGCAACGGCTCGATCTGACCAGGAACAACGAACCGGTGAAAATCGAACAAGATTTGATGAAGATTATCCCGCAAGACCGGTGGATTCTCTTCGCGCACCAAGTCATTCATTTCGGACGGCAAATTTGCGTCGCACGAAAACCTCGCTGCGCCTCCTGTCCGTTGGATTCGGTTTGTTATTCGAAAGACAAGACGCTTGCCTAAGCTCTATTTGGGCGTTGACGGCGGCCAATCGAGCACAACGGCGCTGATCGCCGATGAAACCGGACGCGTAATCGGCCACGGACGCGGCGGGCCCTGCAACCACGTAACAACCGCCGAAGGCAGGGCAAAATTCCTGAGCGCCATCGGCGATTGCTTAAATCAGGCATGCCGCGAGGCCGGAATCGAGACGACGACTGTTCAATTTGCCGCCGTGTGCCTCGGCTTAAGCGGCGGCGGAGAAGACAAAGAGGCTTACGCCCGTGAACTGATCCGCAGTGAACGCTACAAGATTACTCACGACGCCGAAATTGCCCTGAGCGGCGCGACCGCGGGTGAGCCGGGAATCATCATGATTGCCGGAACAGGTTCGATGGCATTCGGCCGCAATGCACGCGGACAAAACGCGCGAGCCGGCGGTTGGGGTTACGTCTTCGGAGATGAAGGCGGAGCATTCGATTTAACGCGCCGCGCGCTGCGCGCCGCTTTGCAATTCGAGGAAGGCTGGGGCGAGCGGACCACGCTCCATCGGCTGCTGCTCGAGTCAACCGGCGCGGGCAACGCCAATGAACTACTCCATCGATTTTATGGCCGGCTCGACCGGCCGTATATTGCCACTCTCGCGAGCCTTGTCACCCATGCGGCGGAAAGTGGAGACAGCGTAGCCACAGCGATTTTGCGCCAAGCGGCGGCAAAACTGAGCTGGTATGTCACAGGCGTTTATAAAAACCTGTTCGCCAGCGGCGAGAGTGTGCCGGTTGCGCCCATAGGCGGCGTGTTCAAAAATGAATTCGTCCGGAACGAGTTCAGCCATTGCGTATGGGAATCGATCGCCTGCAACGTGATTCCGCCGCGCTTCAGCCCAGCGTCGGGCGCTCTTCTGGAAGCGCTGCGGCTGGACGAGAATCCGAGTCCGCTGTCCGGCCCGGAGGATTTTCTCCGGTGATGTTGTACGACTCGAGCAGAGGAACCGCAAAGCCGATTCCGCGTTCCGCGCTGAAATCCAAAAAGCGCAGCAGCAGTTCGGTTTGAACTTTCAAGAATTCATCGCCGTCAGTCGTTTGCACATACGCGAAAATTTCGAGTTGCAGCGACTGGTCGCCGATTTTGGTAAAGCGGACCGGCACACCGCCCACGTCGATCATCGGGTGCTCGCGCAGCATTTTGTCGAGCGCGTCCATCATCTCGCGCACCTGGCTGCTGGTAGTCTCGCGCCGCAGTTGCAGTGTAGGATGGAACCACATGCGATCGCGTCGCGAATAGTTCTCGAGCGTCATCGTGGAGAAGCTCGAATTCGGAACCGTGACTACAGTTCGATCGTTCGTCCGGATTCGGGTGGAACGAAGCCCGATATCCTCCACAGTGCCGATCTGACCGCCAAACTGGCACAAATCTCCTACAAGCACAGGGCGGTCGGTGATCACCGAAACGCCGCCAAACAGATTTTCGATCGTTTTCTGAGCTGCCAGAGCCACCGCCAATCCGCCAACGCCTAATCCGGCCAGGATCGTGTTCGTGTTGTAGCCCCACGCAGACAACACAAACAGAATCGCGATGATAAAGATGCAAATTTTGACTACCCGGACGCCGAGCGGCAGAACCGAATATGATAAAGCGCGCTCCCGGCTATTCATCCGCGACAGGATTTGATCGGAAATCAGATCGACGACGCGCATCACCAGGGCGGCAACCCCGAGCGTGAACAGCAGCACCAGCAATTTCAATAAGTAGTCACGCAGTAGCGCCGATGTTGAGATAAATTCGAGCAGGGCGCGAAAAGCAACGACGGAAACCAGCAGCCGTATCGGCTCAATTAATGTTTCGAGCCGGTGCGCGTGAAACGTAGACGCATATCGTTTGGCGAAAGGCCGCAGCAGCTTGATCACAAGCTGCGAGAGCAGGCGCGAAAGCGCGGCAAGAATCAGCGCGAGGAGCACCATGGCCAGCCAAGACCAGAGCGGCGTTCCCAAAAATCGTGTCTGGACAAGAAATGCAGGCAGCTTCTTCTCAATCGCCGATTCTCCAGCTAACGCGCTGAGACTCGGAATCAATGCCACGCTCTCTTCCGATACCAACCAGACCTGCAACTCACCCTGAGTCACCCGCTGCAGTTCCAGCGTCGCCGTCGATCCGTCAGACGCCACCGTAAGTAAAACGTCGTGGTCCGGCCTCAGGCGATCTTCCATGTTTCCTTCCGGCCTATCGCTTAACCGCTGCACTTCGAACTGCGGACTGTTATCGAGCAAGGCCTGAAGCTGTTTCGCCAGCTCCGGGCCTTTCACAGGACGTTCCGACGAGCGGATTCCGCGCAGGTCCAAGTAACGAGAGGCAAGGACGAATTGTTGTTGATGGCATGCCTCGAGAAAGCCATATATGGCGCTTCGCGGAGTCGTGCGTTTCAGTTCGTCCGTGGGCGGCGCGGCAGACCACGCGTTTATCGCGCCACAAGTAAAAAAAAGTACGGCAACTAAAGATAAACGAAGAGCTCTCGAAGGCATGAAGGAAGTTCCTAATTTCAGACCGTACACGGTCACAATGAGTTTCGCATCGTCGCGGCGCCGGAAGCCGTTCACCGCTTTCAGTTTTATTTTTAAAGCTTGTTAAAATTCTAATTATCATAAACTTACAAACTATCATTTAAAGTCTTTCAATAACCTAAAACACCACCATCCGTTCTATGCTCGCACCCGAAAGCGAGCGTCAAATGGAAACTCATCCCGGATCAGATCAAGCTCTCGAAATCACTTGTGTCCTGCGCCGCCGAAAGGAAATTTTCGGCGTTCCAGAACTTAAACTTTCACATGAAGAATTGGCCCAAATGCACGGGGCCGATCCCGCCGACATAGAAGCCGTCGAAGCTTTTGCGGCAATGCACCGTCTTTCCGTGCTTCGCATGAATGCAGGCGCACGGACAATCGTATTGACCGGACCGCTGCAGTCGTTGGCGGAGGCGTTTGGAGCGGAGGTTCCGGAATCCCTAAGGGATAAGGTAGTTGCTGTTCTCGGTTTCGATGAACGGGCCGTTGCCGCCACTCGTCATCAACAAGTGAAGCCCCGCGCGCATTGGTTTTTCACAAATCGGCATGACAATTCCCTTACGCCGCTTCAAGTCGCGCAAGCCTACCAATTCCCGCCAAACAAAGGGAGGAACCAAACCATTGCAATCATCGAATTGGGCGGTGGTTTCAACACTTCTGATCTGAACGCCTACTGGGAACAACTTGGCATGAACAATGTCGAAACAATTGCAATAAGCGTGGATGGAGCGGCGAACAAGCCAACGGGAGATCCGAGCGGCGCCGATGGGGAAGTAGCGCTGGATATCGAAGTAGCCGGAGCGGTGGCGCCGGAGGCGCGCCTCGCGGTATACTTCGCGCCGAATACCGACCGTGGATTCCTGGACGCCATTAATGCGGCGATTCACGACACGGCGTACACGCCGTCGGTCATCTCGATCAGTTGGGGTGCTCCGGAAAATCAATGGACTCCCCAGACAATGAACGCTTTCAATGCGGCTTTCCAAGACGCTGCGTTGCTTGGAATCACTGTATGCGCGGCTTCCGGCGATAACGGGTCTTCTGACGGCGAATCGGACGGCGCGGCTCATGTGGACTTCCCCGCTTCGAGCCCGTGGGTGCTGGCATGCGGCGGCACGCGGCTGATCGTCAAGGGAGGCAAGATCCAGTCGGAAACAGCCTGGAACGATCGAAACGGCGGCGCCACCGGAGGCGGCGTGAGCGCCTATTTTTCGAAACCGTCTTACCAAGCCGCAATTCCTATCGACGGACGAGGTGTGCCGGACGTGGCGGGCAATGCCGATCCGGCAACCGGTTATCGGATTCTGGTGGATGGAAGAACCAGCGTCATCGGCGGCACCAGCGCAGTCGCGCCATTATGGGCCGGTTTGATCGCTCTGCTGAACGAGCAGCTTGGCAAAAATCTCGGCTGGCTACATCCGCAACTCTATGGCACCATCGCTCAGCACAAAGCGCTGCACGATGTCACCTCCGGGACAAACGACGCGTATCGCGCGCAAACCGGTTGGGATGCGTGTACCGGGCTCGGTTCGCCCAACGGACAGGCGATATTGGCGGCGCTTGAGCAGACAATGCCTTAGTTTTCCAAACAGAGCAAAAAATTTGTAGGGCGGATGGTATCCCAATGCCAGTTAGTTTAGTGGGCGGACCTCCTGGTCGCGGCCGACGTCCTCGCCGGCCTCCTCGATTGTGTTGCAACCAGAGCAAGCCGGACGGGGACGTCCGGGGCGGGTCAGGTGAGCCGCCCTACTTTGCCATCCACATTTGGGAAACTAAGTGACATTGGGATTGTATCCCCGCGCGGCGGTTGTTTAATGCGGCCGTATACGGCAATAGAAAAGGGCCCGATTGCCAATCGGCCGCGGCTTGCCAAGCCGCCCCACATGGCAGCGAGCCGCAAGCAACGCCGCTTGCTCACGCGCGCGGTTCTTTAAGTGAGAGGCTTTCTTCCTTTTAAGCAGCGGTAGAGATTTCGTCGAGAATCTTTTCGCAGGCGGCGCGCGGGTCGTCCGCGCGCGTGACCTGGCGCCCGATCACCAGATAATCCGCGCCATTCGCGATCGCCTCGGCCGGCGTAGCGACGCGTTTTTGATCGCCTTTTGCCGCACCGGCCGAACGCACGCCGGGCGTTACCAGCAGCATGCCGGGGCCGGTAATGCGCCGCACGCGGGCCACCTCGAGGGGTGAGCAGATGATGCCGTCCATGCCGCTCTCCACCGCTTTCTTCACGCGCAAGTCCACCAGATCGGCAAGCGGCAATGTATGCCCAAGATCTGCCAAGTCGTCCTGGCTGAAGCTGGTGAGGACCGTCACCGCAAGAAGCTTGGTGGAGCAGTTTCTGCGCCCCTCGACGGCGGCTTGCATGAGGCAGCGGCTCGCATGAATGGTGAGGAACGTTGCGATTCCCTGCCCGGCGATGTGCCGCGTGGTGCGCTTTACCGTCTCTGAAATGTCATAGAGCTTCAGATCCAGAAAGACTTTCTTGCCCGATGCGGCGACTTCAGAAACGAATTGCATGCCGCCAGCCGCGTACAGTTCCATGCCGATCTTATAGAACTCGGCGGCGGGTCCGATTTTTTGAATCAGGTCCAGGGCGGCTGTAGTGCTATCCACATCCAGAGCAACGATCAGGGGGTTCAGATGGTCACCTCAATTGGCTTCGTTTGTCTTGTTTTCACTCTGCCGATGGCGTACATCTCGCGACGATGGGCGAGAAGTTTGCGCGCTTCCTGTTCTTCGAGCGAGAGCAGCAAACCGCCGGAAGTCTGCGGGTCATACAGCAGCGCTTCAATTTCTTTCGGGATGGACTGATCCATTGCCACGCAACTTTCCACAAAATCACGATTGTTGTGCAAACCGCCGGAATAGGCGCCGGCGATCGAATACTCCAGAGCACCCGGAAGAAAACGAATCGTTCCAGCGCGAATTTCGAGAGTAACGTTACTGGCCAGGGCCATCTCCCGCGCATGCCCGAGAAGACCGAACCCGGTCACGTCCGTGCAGGCATGCACACGGCGGGAAAGCATCGCTTCACAAGTTGCGCGGTTGAGCGTCAACATTTGTTCAATAGAAGAATCCAGATGAGCGGACGCGGCAATTCCCATCTTCAATGCGGTCGAGATAACTCCTGTTCCGATGCGCTTGCTGAACAGAAGAATGTCGCCGGGTTTAGCACCGGCATTGGTCAATATATGACGCGGATCGATGAGGCCAGTGACGGCGTAACCAAATTTGACCTGTTCCTCGGCGATGCTATGGCCGCCGAGAACCACGCAGCCGGCTTCGTGGATTTTGTCTGCCCCGCCCCGCAGAATCTGCTCCAGGTCCGCAATATCTCCCTTCGCCGGATACACAACCAGCGAGAGCGCCGTAACGGGCCGTCCGCCCATGGCATACACGTCACTGAGAGCGTTCGCGGCGGCAATGCCTCCAAAGGTGTAGGGATCGTCAACGATGGGCGTGAAGAAATCGACCGTTTGCACCATCGCGAGCGGTTGGCCGCCAGCCTGCGTCAGATCGTACACGCCGGCATCGTCCGCCGTATCGTATCCGACAAGCACCTTCTCGTTCGTTACTCGAGGCACGGCTTTCAGGGCGCGATCGAGTATGCTGGGGCTCAGCTTCGAGGCGCAGCCGCCGGCCTTGGCGTTGGCTGTAAGCTTAGTCGGCATTACTCTCCAGAGTACCCGGCGGCTACGACGTCTTCCGCGAACGCCCATTCCCGCCAGCCATCCACCAAAGGGAAATAGAGGCCAAGCCAGATCGGCCCCGAGATAATGCGCGAGAGCAGCGTCCCGTAGCTTTCCAGTTGCTCACGGTAGCGGCGCTGCTCTTCGTCCAGAAATTGGTCGAGCTTTCCACCTTTGTGCTGGCCGATTTTGAAATCAACGATCCAGAGCCGGTTCTGCTCATCGCGGAACACACGGTCGATGGTGCCGCTAACCACCCGATCTTGGATTCGGCCCGCAATGGGCCATTCCGAATGTTCTTCCACTCGCGATTGGAGTATCCAGCGGCCCCGTTCGCTTTCGAGAGTTTTTCTAAAAGCGCGCAACACGCGCGCCGAGGCCTCCGGCTCTTCAGCAGCAGGCACTCCGAGCCGCAGCAATTCGCTTTTCACGATTGCATCCAAATGGCGAGAGGAAAGCTCCGGCCGGTTTCGCTTCAGCAATTCATGAACAACCGTTCCCACGTGACGGCTGGTATCACCGGCCCATTCGAAAGTGGTCTTACGGGCGGAAGCGGCAGCGTGCCGGACTAGCGGCGCTTCCCGGACAGGCGCCTCGAGCCGCGGCGGTGTCCAATCCGCCGGAAGCCGCGCAAGTATTGTCTTCGGCGCATCGTCGTTCAGCGGGAGCAGAAGCTGCTGCATAGGCACGCGACCACCCAACTTTTCCTGGAACTGCTCTTCGACGGAATTCCAGATCAGGCCTAGGAATGTAGTGCCGGGCGGTTTGCCGCATTCAGCACCGTTCTTCTTCGTCCGCACGCTCGCAAGCAGGAAAAGCTCATTGCGGGCCCGCGTACAGGCGACATAAAAAAGACGGCCCAGCTCGTGCAGCTCTTTCTTATCGATCTCCGCGCAAATTTCCTTATAGGCCTCATCGGACTCCCCTTTGGCCGGCTGCGCAGCAATCGAGAGGACCAGTGAACCATCGGCCTGTGTTTCTTCGATCCACACGAGCAGCTCGCGATCGGAGGTCCTCGTTTCTTTATGTAATTGCGGAACGATGACTGTATCGAACTCGAGTCCCTTGGCCGAATGGATGGTCATCACTTGCACGCGGTTTTCTTCGCTCGAAGGCTTGGCATACAGAAACTCAAGCCGTGGACCTAATAAGCTGAAGTCGCGAATCACGCCGCCTTCGTCCAAATCTTCGAGGAGATCCAGAATCGTTTCCACGTCCGCATGCTGATTCGGCTCTTCGAGCGCCGCCGGACCGCCCAGCGACCGCCAGGTGTTTTCGACGAGTTTTCGCAGCGGCTCGCGTCCGAACTTCTCCACCGCGACGCGCAAGATCTCGGCGGTGCGAATCGCTCTCGCCCGGCCTTCGGACGAGAGGCGCGCGATTCGTTCGGGATCGGACAGCAAATCGAGAATCGTTTGCGCCGGCTCTCCTTCGGCAATCGTCGCAAGGTCGGCGAGCGTTAAACCGCACCAGGGCGCCCGAAGACAAGCCAACCAGGAAACACGGTCACCTGTATGCGAAATCGCACGCGCCAGAGAAATCACATCGAGCACATGTTGTTCGCTGGCTAATTGATCGATCTCAATCGCCTGATACGGTATTCCAGCGGCGCGCAACGCCGGCAGGATCTCTTTCACATGAGCGCGGCTGCGGACCAGGATCCCGACTGTATGGCTTGCCGGCGTGCTCTTGAGAATGCGAACAACCTCGCCCGCTTCCGCGCGGCCATTATCCTCGATAAATGGAACAAGCTGCGGCGTGGCTCCGGCGGACTTGCGGCTGGCTACGGAATGACGAAACTGAACCGCGCCAAGCCGTAGGTCGTCGTCGGGCATGATGGCCGCAAACTGTTCTTCTACCCATCCCAGAATCGCCGCCGTGCAGCGGAAGTTGGTAGACAGCCGAAGCGGCGTCAGACGGACCGAGCCTAGTCGCTCGGTCGCCCAGCAGCGCAGAAAAAGACCGACCTCCGCTTCACGGAATCGCAATATGCTTTGCATAGGGTCGCCGACCAGGAACAGCGTCCGGCCGTCGCCGTCCGACCATTGTCCGGTGAGAGCGTCGAGCAGTTCATATTGCGCCCGCGATGTGTCCTGAAACTCGTCGACCAACAGATGCTCGATCCGGTAATCCAATGCATAGAGAAGATCGGTCGGATGCTCCGGGGTTCCCAAAGCTTTGCGAGCGGCGCGAGTCAGCTCCGTAAAATCGATTTTCCCCGTTTGGCGGAATACTCGTTCCAGCGCATGACGCGCTTTGTTCAGCAATTCCCGGAAATCGTCGATCATCGGGAGTTGCTCGCAACTCGCCAGGAATTCCCATTGATCGCGCTTTTCGAGCATCGCCGCAACCTGGCTTTCGAGCCGCTGCATATCGTTATCGAAATGCAGCGCCATGCGGCGAAAGAGTTGCCGGCCGGCTTCGTCGCCTTCCGTGAGGTTGCGCAGCGTGCCGCGGGCCGCACGAAGGTATAGCTCGCGCGCGTCCTCCACGATTTTACTCTCGCCGCCAAATTCCGAGACGACCGGCATCTGGCGCGCGAGCATGCCGCTCACCGAATCGATCGTCTGGATTTGCAGCCGGCCAGGATCGAACAGCAGGTGCCAGGACTTCCGGCGATCCTGCGCCAGAGCGTCGAGCGCCAGCTTGCGGGTTTCCGCCTCAAAGTCGTTTTCGGGCGCTGAACCGTCGCGCGCCGCAAGCAAAGCATCGTAGATCCTCTGCTTCATTTCGCCGGCCGCTTTGCGCATGAATGTCATCGCCACGATGGATTCGGGGCGCTCCACTACACCAAGCAAACGCAAATAGCGCTGCATGAGAAGACCCGTTTTGCCCGATCCGGCCGGCGCCTCCACGATGAAAGAGCGCGCCGGATCGAGCGCCCGTTCCCGCTCGTCGCGATCCGCTAGCATTCCTCTTCCTCGCTTTGTCCGCCGGCTTCCTGGATGCGGCAGAGCGGTTTGCTTGGACAATAACTGCACACCCCGGAAACCGGATCTACCACCGCGTATCCCTTCACAAACTGGTCCGCGAGCCGGTACACTTCGGCTTTCGATTCCTGGAGGAACAAATTCCAATCGTATTTTTTGATATCGACGCTTCTGCTTTCGAACTGCTTTTCCCGCGAGAGCCCGACAGCGCGGACGGCATTCGGTCTCATCTCGGCAAAGAAGATTCCATCGACCGGATCGGCGCTGCTTGCCGCATAAACCAGTAACTGCGGCTCCTTCGGCCGCGCGCCCTTCAGCTTATTTCGCGACTGCTGCCCGCTCTTGTAGTCGATCAGCACAACGTTGCCGTTTTCGAGGCGATCGATGCGGTCCACCCGAAGGCGGAGCGTCAGTCCTGGCGCTTCAAAATGAGTTTCCTGTTCCACCGTCTCGACCGTGAACGGTTGTTTGCGCGACCGCTCCAGTTGCAACCAATCCCAAAGGATTTTTTCGAGACGTTCCTGTTCGGCGCACGTGACGAGATGATGCAGCGATCCCGTTTCTCCGTTGTTAACAGCATCTTCAATAGCGGATTGAATCAGCAGCCGGAGATCGTCCGGATTGATGGCCCGCAAGATACTCTGCGATCTGAGCCTTGCCCACACGTTTTCGATGGCCTTGTGCAGAAAGCCACCGCGCTCCCGGGCGTCGAAGCCGAAGCAAGCGTCTTCCGGAGCCTGCGCCGCAAGACGGTACTCGGCAAACGCCTTAAACGGGCACAGCGATTGCGCTTTTAGCAGACTCGCTCCGCCGCGGACCGTCTCAGATGGAGCCAGCTCCGGCCCGTGGCTGTCTTCCAATCGCTGGAGCGAAGCCTTCAAGTAAGCCTCGTGAGGAAGCGGCCCGGTCCAGATTTCGGTTTCCACAAACTCGCGCCGCACGAATCGCTCCACTATAGGAGCAACACGGCCCGAGTATGTAGCGATGACCTCCGGCGCAACCTGAAAAAGCGCGGCGGTCAGACGTTCGCGTTCTTCCTGCGCGCTCGCGACTGTGCTTCCGGGTACGCTATGGGCGCGCTGCAAGACGAGAGGAATCAGAGGAGAAAGGTCCTGGCGAGGCGGCCAGGTTTCTTCTGACATTCCGACCACAATGGCAGATTCAAATTCCACACTAGAAGCCTCTGATGCATCCAGCACCTGTATGGGAGAGGACCAGTCTCCCGGTTCGACGCTTTTCGAAAGCAGGCGCCGGAGGTGCGATAGCGCCGATTCGAAGCTTACTGCCGGAGACACCAGGCCTAAGGCCGCCAGCTCAGAAAGAGCGTCGTTCCACGATGTGACGCTCGCTTCCTCCTGCTCGGTGAGACTGGCATCTCCCGGCCATCCGGCGGCATTGAGCCAATCGCTAATGAAGTGGCTCCAGCCGGCCAATTCCTTCGTCTCGGTCTGAGAGCGAAGCACACGCTGCAGACCCCGGCATAGCCCCAACAGCTCCGGACATGGCCGGGCAGCTTGTTCGATGTCCTGGAGCGAAAAATCCAACTCGCGACGTCTCCGCAAACCAATGTCGGCAAGAGAGCGCGCACTGCGCTCGCGTGACGCGCCCGGCAGATAGGGGCAGCGCAGAACGGAGCTGGCGTCGGCGTAATGGATGGCCGGTTTGGCTAATTCGAGTAGCAGCCGGGCGGCCGCAATAATCGGCGGCTCGGCCAGCGAACTCCCCGCATGAATATGAACTAGCGAAGGTCGCCGGAAGACCTGATCGAACAATCGCTCGATGCGACCGGCATGGGCGGCAAGCCCGGGAACGAAGATGCCGATGGAACGCCCCGGATGGTTTTCCCATTGCGCGCGGGCGCGGCGAGCGGCAAACTCCAGCTCGGCGGCAAAATCTTTACAGGGCCGCGCTGCAGCGAGCGGAAACTGTACGGCAGAATTTGCGTTCTCCATCGTCGCGCGGCTTCCCAGAGCGTCCAGGATGCGTGCCAGTGCCGGCGTCTTTGTTGAGAAGGCGAGGAATCGCGTGTGTCCCGTTGCACCGCTCTGCGAAATCCATTCCGGCACCAGTCTCCATAAATCGGCGCGTGTGATCCAGCCGCTCGCCCGGCACTCGCGGCGAAAGAGGCGGTGCCAATGCTGGAACTGGCGCGCATCCGGATGCTCGCTCCAGGATTCTCCATCAGCCGGAATGTGCCATTCCGCGAGCAGGCGCGCCGCCCGGCTGGCAAGCCGCGCCATTCGGGAGGTATCGAACGCGTCCGGATGTTCCCGCTCCACGATGCGAAGCCAGAGCGCATGCTCCTGTGAAGGCGCAAGCAATATGGGGATGTTTGCTTCGCGGAAGCGGGCCTCGCGCCAACAGGCGGCAAGCCATGCGCCGATGCTTAGAATCGCTGGCCGCTGCCACGTCTCGCGGCCTTCAGAAAGCCGATGCTGCGAGAATTGTTCTGCGGCTATGGAGGCCAGCAGCGTGGAAGGGACGACAACGGCGTCCCCGCGTTCGAGCGCGAGCACAAGACCGGAACAAGCAAGATGCATTTAGGAGCTACTACTATTATCGAAGGTGACCCTCGAATAAATGGCTGAATCTCGGATCACTGCAAGAAATCAGGACTTTGCCACGTGGTATCAGGACGTGGTGATACAAGGCGATATGGCCGAGCCGGCCGAAATCGTCAAAGGCTGCATGGTCATTAAGCCGAATGGCTATGCGGTTTGGGAAGCGCTGCAACGCGAGTTCGACCAGCGCTTCAAAGCGAGCGGGCACCAGAACGTCTATTTTCCGCTGCTCATTCCCGAGAGCTTCCTGAAGAAAGAGGCCGAGCACGTGGAAGGATTTTCGCCGGAGCTGGCTGTGGTTACCATTGCAGGCGGCAAGCAATTGGAAGAGCCGTACGTGATTCGCCCGACTTCGGAGACGATTATCGGGCACTTCTTTGCACGCTGGATTCAAAGCTATCGCGATTTACCGCTGCTGCTCAATCAATGGGCCAATGTGATGCGCTGGGAACTGCGCACACGCATGTTTTTGCGTACCAGTGAATTTCTCTGGCAGGAGGGCCACACGGCCCATTCCTCGCATGAGGAAGCGCTTGAAGAAGTGCTGCGCATTCTCGATGTTTACGCCGACGTCGCGGAAACCGTAATGGCGATGCCGGTGATTAAAGGAATGAAGACCAACTCCGAGAAATTCGCCGGCGCGCTGCGCAGCTATTCGATCGAAGCTATGATGCAGAACGGGCTGGCGCTGCAGGCGGGGACGAGCCACGATCTCGGGCAGAATTTCGGCCGCGCTTTCGACGTGAAGTTTCAAACCAAAGAAGGAAAGCTCGATTATGTGTGGCAGACGAGCTGGGGCGTGAGCACGCGCCTGATCGGCGGATTGATCATGACGCATTCGGACGACAAAGGGCTGGTGCTGCCGCCTAAAGTCGCTCCGGTGTCCGCGGTGCTCGTGCCCATCTATCGAAAAGACAAAGAGCGGGCGATGGTGATGGAAGCCGCGCGCAAAATCGCCAGCGACGTGAATATCCGAATTGACGACCGCGAAGGACAGACGCCCGGAGCTAAGTTTTTCCATTGGGAGCGGCGCGGCGTTCCGGTGGTGATCGAACTCGGCCCGCGCGATGTGGCCGCCGGGCAGGCCGTTTTGAAGCG
>JACZDD010015031.1_pt1 | contig 14187 bp, 18 predicted proteins | sample 8641771 | NCBI WGS metagenome assembly JACZDD01 (sample SAMN15324614, study PRJNA640507) | soil metagenome | isolation source: intercropping peanut in the second line | place: China: Luxin town, Laibin City, Guangxi Province | collected 2019-07-25 | depth 10cm m | reverse complement strand
CCTTGTCCGAAGTTGACGCTGATGTCCTGCGCGGACGCGGTTGCCGTCAGCCCTGCGAGGATCCCTGCTACCCCGACCGCCACCGTCACTAGACGGACACGGCGGTCGGAAGCACCTGTCACGATTTTCCTGGAGGACGGCCCAACAGACTGGCCATCTCCTCTTCGAGATTCTCGTACAAGTTCTTGCCGGGCGTTGCCGGCGGCTCGGTGCGAGTTTCGGGTTTGAAATCGAATTTCGGCTCGGGCTTCGAGTCAAATTTCGGTTCGACACGTGCGCGGAGTTCGCGCTGAGGCGGGCGCGCGGAGACATCAGCGCTCTTGCTCGGCGCAGCGAAGGGGTCGGTGACCGGCGGCCGGCCTTCCGGTGCCGGCGCGCGTCGCAAAGCCGCTTCAAGCTGATGAGCCATCTCAGCGAGATTGTGATCGGCCTGTGCAGCCGGCTCGTGGGCAGAGATCGGAGCCCGCGCAGGCGGTTCCGTGCGAGTGGGGGGTGCCGGCGTCTCAGGAGAATTGAGGCGCGTCGACAACTCGGAGGCGAGTCCAGTGAGGCCGTCGGCGGGCCTGGGCCGCGCGCCGGGTTCGGGCGCGAGCCACGGCTCCTCGGTCGCAGACGCTCGGTACGGACGTGACGCGGGCGTCGACTCGGTCGCAGGCTGCAAGGGCCATCCGTTTTCCATTGTTGGCGTCTGACGCGCCGCGGCCTCGCCGGCAGGCGCGGCACGCGTCTGCTCACGTGGCGCATCGCGGGTGGAAACCGCACGCACAATATTGGGCTCGACAACGAGGTCACTCGGCCCACCGATCATCAAAAGGTGTTCGACGTTGTCACGGCGAATCAGGACCAGGCGTCGTCGTCCATCGACGGTTGCCGCGTCAATTACGGCAAGCCGAGGCTGCCGTCCGCGAGAGGCATTTCCGAGCCTGTTAGCTCCAAAGCGCCGTACCAACCATGCGGTGAGACCGATAAGCGCCAGCACCACCAGAAAGGCGATGAAGAAGCGGGCAGCCAGCGGCATCTCGGCGCCGAACAAGCTCTCGAACATCAATGCGCTCCGTTCTTCCCGCTAACGCCTTTCGGGCGAGAATCGACCGAATGGTTAATTCTGGTAGGCACTATTTGCCGCCCTGAATACTAACAGAGGATTAACAAATAAAGTGGCAATTTACGGGTCGGTTCGGCTTGTAGCCCATTTATGCGGGCAGGCGAACCCAACTACAACCAGCCGGAGCCGCCTGCTTTTACCTGCCATTAACCATAGGCCCGGCAAAGTCTGCCTAGCGCGACGGTAACGCGCTGGGGGCCTTTGCGACGGAGGTGGGGTCATGGGCATTACCGATATTCCGATCCTATCGATGTTACGCACCCGGCTCGACTGGTCGCAGGCGCGCCAGCGGGTTCTCGCCGACAACGTTGCGAACGCCGATACGCCCCATTTTCGGGGCCGCGATCTCGCGCCGCTGAAATTCGACGATCCGCCGCTCATCGCGCCGACCACGGTATCCGGGATAACGCTTACGCGCACGGCTAGCAGCCATATTGAAGGCGTCGGTTTGAGCCAATCGCCGTTCCCTAACAAAAATGCGCCGGGATACGAAGTGCGCCCGGCCGGCAACGCCATCAATCTCGAAGAGGAGATGATGAAGGTTGCCGCCAACCAAATGGATTTTCAGACAGCAACCGCGCTCTACACGCGCAGCCTCAATCTCATCAAGACGGCGCTCGGCAAGCGCTAGGGACGCGCCGCCGGCCTGGGGAGGGTAATCTTGGATTTCCTCAAGACACTGACTATCGCCGCATCGGGCCTGCGAGCTCAGGCTGGCCGCATGCGGATCATTTCGGAAAATATTGCCAACGCCGACTCGACTCCGCAGCGGCCTGGCGCCGATCCGTACCGTCGCAAAATTCCAACATTCCGCAGCGAGCTCGATCGAACGCTCGACGCTCAAGTTGTCGAGCTCGGTAAGGTGAAAACTGACAGCTCAGCATTTCGATTGAAATACGAGCCCGGGCACCCCGCCGCTGACAGCAACGGCAATGTCAAATACCCAAACGTCAATTCACTCGTTGAAATGATGGATATGCGCGACGCTCAGCGCTCCTACGAGGCCAACATCAATGTGATCGGCGCCACGCGGCGCATGATCCAGCGCACCATCGATATCCTCAAAACCTGAAAGGCACTCTTACAATGGCTTCACCGCTCGCCGCCGCAAGCGCCTACGCCAGCGTTGCGCGTATCGCATCCGATTCATCGTCGCTGGCCGTTATCCGACAACCGGCGGAGGCAAAAGGCGACAGCTTCGCCTCCGTACTCAAGGACGCAATCGGCTCGGTCGTTGAGATGGGACGCAAGTCAGACGCCCAGACGCGCGCCGCGGCAAGCGGAAAAGGGAATCTTGTCGACGTTGTCACGGCAGTGTCCGAGACCGAGGTCGCAATCGATGCGGTCGTTGCCGTGCGCGACCGCGTGATTCAGGCTTATGAAGACATCATGAAGATGCCGATCTAGGTTGCAATGACATGACCGGCCCCGAAGTTCTTGACGTGTCGCGTGACGCCATCGTGACGCTGATCGTCGTCGCAAGCCCTGTGATGCTGGTCGGGCTCGCCGTCGGTGTTGCCATTTCTCTCCTGCAGGCCCTTACGCAGATCCAGGAGATGACCATTGCCTTTGTGCCGAAGATTTTGGCTATCTTCCTGTCGTTGATGATTGCGCTGCCATTCATGGCGGAGAGACTGCACGCCGAGATGCTGCGTATCGCCGCACGCATCGTCAGCGGTTAGGCCGATGCGGGTCGACATCTCGTTCTTGCCGGCGCTTGCGGCCGCTTTTCTGCTTGCTTTTGCGCGTGTCGGCACGATGGTGATGCTGCTACCTGGCGTCGGTGAGCAGACGATGCCGTCGCGTGTGCGGCTCGGCATCGCGCTGGTGCTTACGGCGATTATCCTGCCTGCGCACCAGAAGGCCTACACGATCGACCTCAGCGCTATCGGGCCCGTCCTCGTGCTTCTGTTTCAGGAAATCATTGTCGGCGCCGTACTGGGGTTGACGGCAAGAGTCGCAATTTCCGCGCTGCAGGTCACGGGATCCGTTGTCGCCCAGCAGCTTGGCCTTGGATTTGTCACCGCCGTTGATCCGACACAGAATCAGCAGGGACTTCTGGTCGGAAATTTTCTGACGGTGCTCGGCGTGGCGCTCGTTTTCGCCACCGATCTGCATCACCTCGTGATTGCGGCAATGAATGACAGCTACACGATTTTTCAGCCGGGCGAATTGCCGCTCATCGGCGACGCGGCGCAACATATAACCCGCATCGTCGCGACGGCGTTTCGCATCGGCATTCAACTGTCGGCGCCGTTTCTCGTTTTTGGGCTGCTGTTCAATCTTGGTCTCGGAATATTGTCGCGCCTTATTCCCCAGATGCAGGTCTTCTTCATTGGGTTGCCGCTCTCGATCATTCTTGGGCTTCTGCTTCTTGTCGTGGTGATTGGCACGATGATGGGTACGTTTGTCGACTACCTCAACGGTGTTCTCTCCGACCTGGCTCCGCATTTCTGACGAGAGATTGGCATGGCGGAAGAATCCGGCGAATTCGACAAAACAGAAGAACCAACCCAGAAGCGACTTGAAGAGGCGCTCAAACGCGGCGATGTGGTCAAGAGCCAGGAGGTGAACACCTGGTTTGTCATCGCCGGCGCCACGCTGGTGCTGATGGCCTTTTCCGGGTCGATGAGCAAAGAGCTCGCAACCACGATGCGCGGGCTCATTGCCAATTCCTACAATATTAGCGTGGACGGTCCCGCCTTGCCTCGGCTGTTTCAGAAAATCGGCAGCGAGATGGTCGCCGCGGTAGCCGTTCCGTTCCTGGTTCTGATTCTCGCTGCGATCGGCGGCAACGTTATCCAGCATCGTCTCGTGTGGTCCTATCAAACCCTTGCGCCAAAATTGTCCAAGATTTCTCCGCTCGCGGGCCTTAAGCGCATCTTTTCCAAACAGGCCCTGGCGAATTTGACGAAGGGCCTCGTCAAGATAGCCGTGGTCGGGACGGTTATGACGGTGCTGATGTGGCCCGAGCGGGGGCGCCTGGAGGCCCTCACGCGCAGCGACACAGCGGCAATCATTCCGATTTCATTGACGCTCGCCCTGAAGATGCTCGGCGCAGTCGTCGCGATGCTCGCATTTGTCGCCGCCGCCGACTATCTGTTTCAATACCGGCAGTGGTACGAGCGGCAGAAAATGTCGCTGCGTGAGTTGAAGGAGGAGTTCAAACAATCGGAAGGCGATCCGGCCATCAAGGGCAAGATGAAGCAGGTCCGGCAGCTGCGCATGCGCCGGCGTATGATAGCGGCGGTTCCGAAGGCGACGGTCGTCATCACCAACCCGACGCACTATGCGATCGCCCTTGAATATGAACGCGGCATGGAAGCACCTGTCTGCGTGGCAAAAGGTGTGGACGCGCTGGCCCTGAAAATCAGGGAGGTGGCCGGCGAGCATTCCGTTCCGATCGTCGAAAATCCGCCACTGGCGCGCGCCTTGCACGCCACCGTGGAAGTCGACCAGCAAATCCCGCCCGAGCACTACAAGGCCGTCGCCGAGGTCATTGGCTACGTGATGCGGCTGCGCCGGACGGTGGCGCTCAGGCGCTGATAGCAGCATTTAAATGCAGGGATTCGTTTGGGCTGGCACTTGCGCGGACAGGGCGCCTTAAGGCACTCAGGGGTTATGGCAGGTCACGATCCGGCAGCGTCGGCACAGGGGCCAGACCGTGCGGAAGGGCACGAACGCAAGGCTTTCGACAAGAGCCAGACGGCGTCCGGCGGCTCAATTGGGCTGTTGCTTCTGGTCGCTCTGGCGTTGATCGGCGCGGCGGCGGGGCTGATCTTGATCGGCCGGGACTATGTAGAAGCCTATGTCCTGACATTGCTTGCCATCCTTGGGACGGTCGGTGTCCTCGCCTTGTTTGCGGTGGCCGCCGGCATCATGAAATTTGCCGGCAAGGACCAGGGCAATCCGCTGCTCAAGGCGGTCGTGGATGGCGCCTTCGACGGCCTATTAGTGACCGATCAGAGCGGCCGGGTCATTTACGCGAATGCGACCTATCTCGATTTGACCGGCGCGACAGATATGCGCGACGTCCGGCCCATCGAACGCGTGTTTATCGGCGACCCCGATGTTTCGGAATCGATTTACCGCCTTCTCAAGGCTGCGCGCGAGGGGCGGCGCCTGCAGGAAGAAGTGAGGATCACAGGAACTGCCGGAGAAAGCGCCCGATGGCTGCGGATGCGTGTGCGGCCACTCGGAGAAAGACGTCGTGACGCGCGCATGACCGTGTGGTCGATTGCCGATGTCACACGCGACCGCGAGCGCCAGGAAAATGTATTTCAGGAGCTGCAGTACGCCATAGACTATCTCGACCATGCGCCGGCCGGATTTTTCTCGGTCGATGCCGCAGGCGACATCGTGTATCTGAACGCGACTCTGGCATCGTGGCTTGACCACGATCTTGCGCAGGTCGGCGCCGGCTCGCTCAAGCTCAGCGATATCGTCGCGGGAGAAGGAGCTGCGCTGCTTACCACGTTCAGCGCAGCGCCCGGCGAAGTAACAACCGAAGTTCTCGATCTCGATCTCAAAACACGCGGCGGCAAGCCGGTACCCGTACGGTTGTTCCATAAAGTCGCTTTCGGTGCCGATGGTGCGGCCGGTGCGTCCCGCACGCTCGTTCTCAATCGGGCGAGGGGCGATGGCAGCGATCCCCAGCGCGCGGCTGAAGTGCGCTTCATGCGATTTTTTCAGAACACCCCCATGGCCATCGCCACGGTCGACAAAACCGGTCGTATTGCCCGCAGCAACGCTCGCTTCGCGAGTGCGTTCGAGGACCTCTTCAAAAGCGACGACCGCTCCATCCTCTCGGTGGTCATTGGGCGCGACCGACCGGTGCTCGAAGCTGCCATCCGCAAGGCCGCCGAGGGGCAGAGTGATATCGCCCCGGTCGAGGCTGCCTTAACCGGCAGCGCAGAGCGTTGGGCAAATTTCTTCGTGTTGGCGGTCGACGAGGAGGACCGCGACGGCGAGGCTGCAATCGTCTACGCGCTGGAGACGACCGCGCAACGCACGCTCGAGAACCGCATTCAGCAACAGCAGAAAATGGAATCGGTCGGGCAGCTTGCCGGCGGCATCGCGCACGACTTCAACAACGTGCTCTCCGCCATCATGATGGCAACCGACTTCCTCCTCAATGCGCACAAGCCGACCGACCCATCCTTCAAAGACATCATGCAGATCAAGCAGAATGCCAACCGCGCGGCGGCGCTTGTGCGCCAGCTGCTGGCATTCTCGCGCAAACAGACATTACGCCCGCAGGTGCTTGACCTTGGCGAAACGCTGAGCGACCTCGGCATGTTGCTCAAGCGTCTCATCGGCGAGAAAGTGGCGCTCGAAATTGTGCATGGGCGCGATCTGTGGCCTGTGAAGGTCGATATTTCGCAATTCGAGCAGGTGATCGTGAATCTCGTGGTCAATGCCCGCGATGCCATGCCCGACGGGGGCAAGCTGACCGTACGAACCATGAATGTCGCTGCCGACGAGTGCGCAAAGTATGACTACAAAGGCATGCCCAAGGCGGACTATGTACTGGTCGAGGTCAGTGACACAGGCATGGGCATTCCGTCGGAGATCATCGACAAGATCTTCGAACCGTTCTTCACCACCAAAGAAGTGGGGAAAGGCACTGGCCTCGGGCTTTCAACGGTCTATGGGATCGTCAAGCAGACGGGTGGGTTTATCTACGCAGATTCCGAGACCGGCTGGACGTCGTTCCGCATTTTCCTGCCGCGGCACGTTCCGGGCGCAGAGGAAGTGCTGGCGCAAATCCCGACTGTAGACGCGCCGGCCATCGCCGGCGCCATATCGGCTGCGGATGCGATGGCTCGGGCCGCCGCCGCAGACCTGACCGGACAGGGCACAATCCTGCTCGTCGAAGACGAGGACGGCTTGCGGGCGCTGAACGCGCGCGGTCTCACATCGCGCGGCTATACGGTCTTGGAGGCCAGCAACGGCGTTGAGGCCATCGAGGCTTTCGACAAGCACGGACACGTCGACCTGGTAGTGTCGGACGTGGTCATGCCTGAAATGGACGGGCCGACACTGCTCAAGGAGCTGCGCCGGCGCGACCAGAATGTGAAAATTATCTTTGTGTCCGGCTACGCTGAAGAAGCTTTCAGCAAGAACCTGCCAAGTCAGGAACAGTATGCCTTCCTCGCCAAGCCTTTCACCCTTAAGCAGCTAGTCGCAGAAGTGAAAAAGACCTTGGTGCAATAGTCGTCGCTACACTCGGCCGGTCAAGGCCAGAATGAGCACGACGATCAAGATTATGCCGACAATTCCCGACGGTCCGTAGCCCCAACCGGCGCTATATGGCCAGCGCGGAACCGCGCCGATCAATATGAGAATGAGAAGAATAACCAGGATCGTGCCAAGCATAGTCGCGCCCCATCGCTTGCGGTGCGGCGACAGCCGCAGCCGTGGTTGCCAAAGTTTCGCCGCAACAACGTTTCGCTTGCGGCAAAGTTCCTAAGCTGCCATCAGTGCGATCTATCTGCAGGATTGCGTCAGGCGCACTTTGGCAAACATGCTCGGCTCAAACCGGCACATATAAAGTCCAGGTTGGGAATCAGCTTCAGGTGCCCGAAAATAATTGCGTTCGAGCGTGGCGCCGGCGGGCCCGATATTAAATTCCGCGCTCGCTCGCGCGAGCGTTATTGGATTGGCGGAGCGAGCTGGCTCGACTGGCGACGGTTTCGCGGTCGCAGCGGTTGCCGCGATGAGAACGAAAATGGCGGCAAGCAGGTTTTTCATATGCGCTCTCCTCGTTCGAAGAGGAGAAGCCTTTGGCCGGCCGCATGTTCCTGTGCCGGTCAAACATTCCCGTGATCCGCCTGCGCAAATTTGCCGCGATATTGCGAGCTTTTCGCCCCTTACAAATTAACCGGCGCATACATATTCTATGCGCGCCATCTTCTGGGGGAGATCACGCGATGTTTCGACGCCGCTTCCTGATTGCACTCGTCGCGATTGCCGCGGCGTTCGTGCTTGTCGCCGCCGATGCCAATGCCCGTGCGGGCGGCGGCTTCTCCGGCGGTAGCCGGGGCATGCGAACTTTCTCCGCACCGCCAGCCACGCGTACGGCGCCGAACACCGCAGCGCCTATTCAGCGAAGTGTGACGCAGCCGAGCAAGGCCGGCACGGTCGGCCAGGCGTCGGCGCAGCCGGGTTTCTTCGGTAGCGGATTGCTTGGCGGGCTTGCCGCGGGCTTTCTGGGTGCCGGTCTTTTTGGCTTGCTGTTTGGGCATGGATTTTTCGGCGGAATGGCGGGCTTTGCGTCTATCCTCGGCCTCGTGCTGCAGGTCGTTCTGATCGTGATCGTGGCAAGGCTGTTGTTTGCCTGGTGGCAGCGAAGAAATATGCCGGCGCCCGCCTACGCGGCCGCGCATCCAGCCACTGGTCATTCCTTCAGCGGTCTTGGCGGCATGTTCGGCGCCAATGCTCCGGCCGGTGAACCACTGACGATCGGCAAATCCGACTATGATGCGTTCGAGCGGTTGCTCGATGAAATTCAGTCCGCGTACTCGGCTGAAGACATCAATACCTTGCGGGCCAAGGTAGCGCCGGAGATGTTGTCGTATTTTTCGGAGCAACTCGCCGAAAACGCGAGCCGCGGTGTCGTGAACAAAGTCGAGAACGTGCGACTTCAGCAGGGCGATCTTGCGGAAGCCTGGCGCGAAGGGGCCGTCGAATACGCGAGTGTTGCTATGCGGTTTTCGCTGACCGATCGGGTGATCGATCGCGCAAGCGACCGCACTCTTGAAGGCGGAGAGCCCGGCGAGGTCACGGAATTGTGGACCTTCATGCGCGCGCGTGGCGGCGACTGGCTGCTCTCAGCCATTCAGCAGACGTAAGGCGTCAGACCTTTTCTGCTTCCCTGGTTTCTTTGGTAGCAGCGCCGGCGTCGATCTTCGGGCTGACGCCGGCGCGAATCCGTTCGTCGAGCCATGAGTCGAACTTAATGCCGACCTCACGTGGCTTTCGCCATATTACCCGGCAGCGTCGGCGCGTGGCGCCGTTCTCGGCGAGCAGCAACACGAAGCTGTCAGGGAGAGCATCTGAATCGGCGATACTGATGTGCGCACCGCGGTCCGAGATATTGGTAATTACGCACTCACAGCGCTGATCCGCTTCGAGCATGACCCATGCCTCGCGGCGTAGGCGGTGTCGTCTCGCCTTTCGTTTGTCCCCTCGCATATCACCTCGCGGGCGTCATATTTCAACGCCAGGCTCTAGCACATTCAGTTTCTGTTAATTGTCGCCGCCCTCGGCCGTCAAACTGTAACAACTAGCCTTTACAAATTCATAAAACGTTATCCGATACCGCGGGTTGCGCCCTGAACCATTGACGTTGCACTGAAATACGTCTATGTCGCCGCCCGCAACCTGGTTTTCGGCCTAACTTGCTGCCACGCTCCCCGTTTCGGGCTGCGCCTCAAGTGAACTCCCAAAAACTTGGCTTGTGACCGCCAACGCGATGACGCGCGGGCGTTCAACAGGAAGCGTGAAAGGAAACACTTGATGCCTGTCGGAACTGTGAAGTTTTTCAATACCCAAAAGGGCTTCGGCTTTATTCAGCCGGATGATGGCTCGAAGGATGTGTTTGTGCACATCACGGCGGTAGAGCGCGCCGGAATGCGCTCGCTGGTCGAAGGTCAGAAGATCAGCTTCGAAATCGTCACCGAGCGCGGCAAGCAGGCCGCCGGCAATTTGCAGCCGGTCTAAGCTTTAGCGGCATTTTACATTGAAATCGAAGCCCGGCGGCAACGCCGGGCTTTTTGCAATCGGCACATTTAAAGTGCCGCTTTTAAAGTATTGCGTTCGAATGGTCAGACGCAGGACACTGCGTCCGGCAGGGGAGAAATCAGCATGGACATCATTGCTTGCGGATCGCGGCCCTCGCGCCGGATGGGACCGCCAAGTTTTACCGGAACGGTCTGGCAGGACCCCATCATTCAGGCACCCGATCCGGCGCGCATCCGATCCGCCTGGGTTCGCTTCGAACCTGGTGCGCGGACGGCTTGGCATACCCATCCGCTCGGACAGACGCTCTTTGTCACGTCGGGCATCGGTCGTGTACAGACCTGGGGCGGCTCGATGCGCGAAATCCGTGCCGGCGATACGGTCTGGATTCCGCCTGGTGAAAAACATTGGCACGGAGCGACGGCGGAGCACGCGCTCGAACATATTGCCATGCAAGAGGCCCAAGGCGGCGAGCACGTCACTTGGCTCGAGCCGGTGACGGACGCGCAATATTCAGGAAAATCCTGAACCGGGCGTCATCAAGGACGCGTGATCGCAGGAATACACCGTCCGACTTGGGGTTGCCCCTCGCGATGGCGGGACGATGGGTCTCCGCCGGCATCCGGAGGTATTTCATGACGGTCGTTCGAATTGGCGCGCCGCTGGCAGCGTGCGTGATGCTGATTTGCGGTGTTCCCGCATCCGCTCAACAGGCGAATATGTCTTTCTTCATCACCAGCGTCGGGCTTGGCAAGGGCGCGGACCTTGGCGGACTTGCTGGCGCCGACCGCCACTGTCAGCAGCTCGCGAGTGCCGTTGGAGCCGGTGCGAAGACTTGGCACGCGTACCTGTCGACCCAGGGTGCAGGGGCGGTGAACGCGCGCGACCGTATCGGCAAGGGACCTTGGGTGAATGCCAAAGGCGTGACCATCGCCAAGGACGTTGCGGAACTGCACGGAACCAATAATCTGACCAAGCAGACGGCATTGACCGAGAAGGGTGAAGTCAACAACGGGCGCGGCGACACGCCGAACCGGCACGACATCCTTACCGGGTCGCAGCCTGACGGTAGTGCGTTCAGCGGAAGCGACGACCGTACCTGCAAGAACTATTCGAGCAGCACGCAGGGCGCGGTTATGTTGGGACATGCCGACCGACAGGGTTTGCAAGACGACGCGCCATCTAAATCATGGAACTCGTCGCACCCGTCGCGCGGACAGGATGGCGGCTGCTCGCAGGCCGATCTTCGCAGCACCGGTGGCGGTGGCCTGATGTACTGCTTTGCGGTGAACTAGCAGACTAGTTCGATGGAACCAAAGCGACCGTGGCCGGGCTTGTCCGGGCCACGGTCGTCTTGCTTGAATGGCCGCGAACGCGCTGCCTTCAGTTGGCGTGGGCATGACACATCAAACAGTGCACTCATGCGTTATCAACTGTTCTATTGGCCGGAAATCCAGGGTCGCGGTGAGTTCGTGCGGCTCGCGCTCGAAGATGCGGGCGCCGCCTACGACGATGTGGCCCGCAAAGCGGGCGGTATGGATCGGATGTTTGCGATGATGAGTGGGCGCGACAAACATCCGCCGTTCGCGCCGCCGTTTTTGAAGGCGGGCAAGCTTGTGATCGCGCAGGTGGCTAGTATTCTTTTTTTCCTCGGTCCTCGCCTGAAACTGAGCCCGCGCGATGAAGCAGGCCGGCTATGGCTGCACCAGCTGCAGTTGACCGTCACGGATTTCGTGAAAGAGATCCACGACACGCACCATCCGGTCAGCTCCGGGCTTTACTACGAAGACCAGAAGCCGGAAGCGAAACGCTACACGGGAAATTTTCTCGATGAGCGCGCGCCGAAATATCTCGGCTACTTCGAATCCGTGCTGAAAAAGAGCGGCGGGCCTTACCTGCTTGGCCGCAAAGCGGCCTATATAGACTTGTCGATGTTTCAGTTGATCGAGGGGCTGCGCTACGCCTTCCCGAAAGCGGCAAATGTTTTCGAGCGAGACGTGCCGGGCCTCATTTTCATCCGGGACAAGGTTGCGTCACGGCCGGGCATCAAGGCCTACCTCGCATCACCGCGACGCATCGCATTCAACGAGATGGGAATTTTCCGGCGTTATCCGGAATTGGATCGCTGACCGCTTTATCCCTGAGCCGTGAGCGTCTTGCCACCGGCGCTCACCGACTTGGCCGACACGAGCGTAAATGCAATCACGCAGGGCTCGGTGCCCTTGTTGATCCAGTTGTGGATCGTTCCCCGTTGCACGAGCACATCGCCGGCCTTGAGGTGGACGGTCGTGCCGTCAAGGTCCATGTCGATTTCGCCGGACATGACGACTGCATAGTCGATTGAATCTGTGCGGTGGTTTCGCGGCGTTACGCCGGGGCCGAAACTGACGATACGAAACACCGTTCCGTTCGGGATTGTTGTTCCGATCTTCCTGCCTGACGGATCAACATCGCCGTCGTTATTGACCGGGAAGCCCTCGCTAGACCAGATCACGCTGTAAAGTGCGCCCGGCCGCTGAGACGTGACGTTTTTGACCGTCTCATCGATCAGCACTTTCGCGCGGCCTTGGTCATCATGCCCGGTGATAACACGGCGGATATTCAGGCTCATCGATGTTCTCCTGGAACTTGCGGACTACAAACACTCGTCGACTGGCAGGGGCTTTTTGCTGGTTTCGCGCCAGAGCAGGAACAGGCCGGACCCCACCACGATCGCCGAGCCGCCGAGCAGCGCCAGCGTCGGCACGTCTCCCCAGAAGAAAAATCCGAGGGCTGCCGACCACACCAGCATGAAATAATAGAATGGGCCAACTGCGGAGGGCGGAGCAAGTGAGAGCGCGCGCGTCCACCAATATTGGCCGACCGCGTTGATCACTCCGTTAGCGATCAGGGCTCCCGCGTCGAGGGGACTCGGCCAGGCAAAGGCAAACGGCAGCGCCAATGTGAAAAACAAGGCGAGGAAGACCATCTGGTACATGGTGAGCGTTTCCGCCGACTCGGTCGTCGTCATCCCTCGCACGGCCGCGGTCACACTTCCAAACAATACAGCGTTGGCAATCGCGAATATGGCTCCAAGGCGGAAACTGTCGGCGCCGGGAGCAGCAACGAGCAAGACGCCGAGAAAGCCCGCTCCCAGTGCCGCCATACGGGCAAGGCCCACTTTCTCTTTGAGCCAGATTGCCGCGAACAAGGTCGCAAACAGAGGCGAGGAGAAATTAATGGCGACGGCTCCTGCCAGCGGCATCAATCCGAAAGCGATAATGATCAGGCTCTGTGCCGTTGCCTGCGTCGCGCTGCGGCCGAGGTGACCGCGCAGGCGGTTCGTACGGAACACTTTGAGACCGGTCCGCGGCAGGATCAGTACAGCGCATGTCGCCAATGAGGCGATAGCACGGAAGAACAAAACTTCAATGAAGGAATACTCGGCGACTTGCCATTTCGAGAGGGCGCTTGAAACCGCGAACATGACCGTCGCACCCAGCATGAACAAAACACCCAGCGGGATATGATCGGCGCGGGTCACGGCGCGTTCGAGACTGTCGGCGGTCAAGGAAAGGGCCCCGGCGAGTTTTCGGCGGTTTGCCTAGCATGGCCGCCAATTGGCAGGCAGGGCCAAAAGCGAATGGCGGGGCTGCGCAAACTGACACGCCGAATTCAGCGCTTTCAACGCCGTATCCGCGCCAGCCGCGCGGCGCGGCGTTTCTTTGCGGCACGCGCCTCTCTCTGTTTGCGGGCGCGCCGCCTCCTGCATCGTTTGCACTGGCAGCGTGAACGCCCGATCACGTACTTGAGATAGTCGTTTCCATAGTCGTAGGTGATTTCCTCGTCGGGCTTTATGCGGCGCAATGCGCGAATGAAGACACGGCCGCCATAGATATAGCTCTCCGCGTTGGGGTTGCACGAATGGTTGGCGTAACGCGCGATATTGCCGCGCGGAGTGCCGTCAATAGTCGCACGCGGATTGATTTCATAAAGATATCGGTTGCCCCGTCGCTCGAGCCGGAGCGCTTCCTCGGCGGTCACCCGCGGCCCCTTGTATTCGGCGATTTTTTCTCGCTTCTTGATGGGCCTGATGGCAAAAAGGCCAAACCCGGTGAACGAGCGGCCGATACGGACTGATCTTCGGGGCATTTCGGATTAAGCGATGACGAACGGAGCGATGCGGATGGCAGATGAAATGCCACGCGTCAATCAGGCCTGCTCGTTTTTCCCTTGGTGACCGACAAGGGCGCCATTGCGTCTAAGCGACGCCTCCGGCCTGCGACTAGAATGTAACTAGTGGAGAAATTGCCCGGCGCAATTGAGGAAGGCGCTGAACTGATCCGGATAAGCGACAAAAT
>JACZDD010075895.1_pt1 | contig 14265 bp, 12 predicted proteins | sample 8641771 | NCBI WGS metagenome assembly JACZDD01 (sample SAMN15324614, study PRJNA640507) | soil metagenome | isolation source: intercropping peanut in the second line | place: China: Luxin town, Laibin City, Guangxi Province | collected 2019-07-25 | depth 10cm m | reverse complement strand
TCGAAAAATTCAAAATCGTGGCGCGTACTCCGAAGGCGGTTCTCGATCTGCTGCGGAAAGGCGCGCGCGGCGAAATTGCCGAGACGCCCAAGCCCGGCGACCCGCTCTTTAAAAACGTCTATAACGTCGTCGCCGGAAGCAATGCGCTTGCCCTCGCTGCCGCCGCTCGCCAGGCGCGTTGTCTCGGCTATCGCACACGCATTCTCTCGAAGAACGTGTCCGGAGAAGCGCGCGATGTCGCTCCCGCGCAAATCGAAGTTCTCCGCAATGTCGCGAAACGTCCCGCTTGCCTCCTTGCGGGCGGTGAAACGACCGTTACCGTAAAAGGAAAAGGCAAAGGCGGACGCAATCAGGAACTCGCGCTCGCCGCTGCCATCGCTCTCGATGGATTGCCGGACGTCCTCGCATTGTGCGCCGGCACGGACGGCGCCGATGGTCCCACGGACGCCGCTGGCGCTATCGTGGCTGGAGATACTGTCGTTCGCGCCCGCCGCCTGGGCCTCGACCCCTATGACTTTCTTCGTAACAATGATTCCTACACGTTCTTCGCTGCGTTAGGCGATCTTGTCAAAACCGGCCCGACAGGCACCAACGTAATGGACATCGAAATTTTATTGGCCAGCTGATTCAGCCGTTTCACTCCGAAAGAACCGGCTCTGGAATCTCCTCTGTGCTCGGCTGAAGCTCCTTATGGCGATTGAGAAAACGAACGCATGCGTTCCAGCGCAGGATCGCATCGTCGTTACCGGTTGGACGCACGCGCTCGGCTGCTTCGAATAAACCGAGCGCTTTGACAAGCCAATCGTAAGCATCGCTAGCGCTTCCCTTGGTTGCCGTGGCATAAAGTGCTTTAGCCCGGCGTTCCCACGCGATCCCGGAATAATAGACTCGATCGTACTCCGATACGAGCTCGGAAATCACGCTTAAGGCATTTGAAAATGCGCTTTTGTCCTCGTGCAACTGATCGGTCAGGGCAAGAATGAGGCTGACGCGGGCCTCCCGATTGCTCGGGTAAACCTGTAGAATGTCGCGGCAGATGCTTTCGGCCTCGTTTGGTTCGTTCAACAAGCGGTAACGCTCAGCCTTCGCCAGCGAGCCGTCCACGCTGTCGCGAGAAATGGGTTTTAGCGTGAACATGTGAATTCCTTTCAGCTAGATGATATGGAACAACTGTTTGATGGGATCGAAAAACCGGTCGACGACTCGCTCTTTAAGCGGGATGATCGCGTTCTCGGTGATCGTGATCGATTCCGGACAGACCTGCCGGCAGCAAGTGGTGATGTTGCAGTAGCCAATGTTGTGCTTCCGTCTTAAGTCGCTCACGCGGTCTTCGGTATCGAGAGGATGCATTTCAAGCGCTGCGACGTAGACGAGGAGCCGAGGGCCGATGAACTCGTTGTGTTTGTGGTGATCGCGCAGGACGTGACACACATCCTGGCAGAGAAAACACTCGATGCACTTGCGAAACTCTTGTACTCGTTCGACGTCAGCCTGCTGCATGCGCCAACTGCCATCCGGCTCATCGGGCGAACGGGGCCTGAATTTCCTGATCGTCTTCTTCGCATTGAAGTTCCAAGACACGTCGGTGACCAGATCGCGGATCACGGGGAATGCATGCATGGGCTCGATGATGACCGGCATCTCCAGATTGAGATTGCTGAGCCGGGTCATGCACATGAGCCTGGGCACTCCATTAATCTCAGCCGAACACGAGCCGCATTTCCCGGCCTTACAGTTCCATCGTACGGCGAGGTCGGGCGCCTGCTGCGCCTGGATGCGATGAACTGCGTCCAGAACGACCATGCCCTGGTCGACCGGGATGACGAAATCCTGGAACTGACCGCCGGACGGATCTCCGCGCCAGATTCGAAACATCGCTTGCGTGGCCATCTATTTCATCTCCTCTATCACGGCTTTCAGCTCATCGGGCAGCGCCTGAACCAGGCGCTTCTCAACAGACATTGCGCCGTCCGCGCCGCGCTTTACCACGATGTTGTATTTGCCCCAGCCGGGATCTTTGTCCGGAAAGTCTTCCCGAAATTGCGCGCCCCGGCTCTCCTTGCGAAATAGCGCGGCGCGGGTGATGGCCTCGGATACGGTCAACAGATTTGGCAGATCCAGGGCGGTGTGCCATCCGTTGTTGTATTGGCGGTGGCCCGGAATACCCACTCGGGCGGCCCGAGCCGCAAGTTGTTCTATGATTTCCAGCGCCCGTTCCATCTCACTCTCGGCTCGAACAATGCCGACTAGATCCTGCATTGATTCCTGCAGGTCGTATTGAACCTGATAGGGATTCTCGCCGGTAGAGCCGTAGTCAAAGGGCTTGAGCGCGGCAGTCACGACAGCCTGAAGCTGGGACTCGTCACAAGTGATCGAACCGTTGTCGTTCGCGAAGTCTGCTGCATACCGCCCCGCACGCCGCCCGAACACCAGAAGATCGGAAAGCGAATTTCCTCCCAGCCGGTTAGCGCCGTGCAGCCCGGCGGCAACTTCTCCGGCGGCGAAAAGTCCCGGTACGGACGACATCTGCGTGTCGCCATCCACGCTGACCCCTCCCATCACGTAATGCGTTGTGGGTCCGACTTCCATCGGCTCCTTGGTGATGTCCAGATCTGCGAGTTGCTTGAACTGGTGATACATGCTGGGGAGTTTGCGCTTGATGTGCTCCGCCGATTTCGGCATGCGCTCGCTAATCCACGCGATATCCAGAAAGACACCGCCATGAGGCGTGCCTCGGCCGGCCTTAACCTCGCGATTAATGCAGCGGGCGACGTGGTCGCGAGTGAGTAGTTCAGGAGGCCGCCGGGCGTTCTTGTCACCCTGCGTGTAGCGCCATCCCTCCTCTTCGTTATCCGCGGTTTGATGCTTGTAGAGGTCGGGGATCTCGTCGAACATGAAGCGGCGGCCGTCTTTGTTGCGGAGCACGCCACCCTCCCCGCGCACGCCCTCGGTTACCAGGATGCCCCGCACGCTAATCGGCCAAACCATACCTGTAGGGTGGAATTGCACAAACTCCATATCCTTGAGTTCGGCGCCGACCCGATACGCCAGTGCGTGCCCGTCTCCCGTGTACTCCCAACTATTGCTGGTGATCTTGAAGGCGCGCCCAATTCCTCCGGTGGCCAGCACCACTGCTTTCGCCTGCCACAGATAGAAAAGCCCTTTCTCGCGGTCGTATCCGCATGCACCCGCGATGCGTCCCGAGTCCAGCAGAAGGCTCAGCACGGTGCATTCCATATGCACTTCCATGCCGGTGTGGATGCCGTGATCCTGAAGGGTGCGGATCATCTCGAGGCCAGTGCGATCGCCGACATGGGCAAGCCGGGGATAGCGATGGCCTCCAAAATTGCGCTGAAGAATCCGGCCATCAACGGTGCGGTCGAAGAGCGCACCCCACGCCTCTAGTTCGTGTACGCACTCCGGCGCTTCTTTGGCGTGTAACTCCGCCATGCGCCAATCGTTCAGATATTGGCCACCCCGCATCGTGTCGGCGAAATGTACACGCCAGTTATCGCGATCATCGACGTTGGCCAAAGCGGCAGCAATACCGCCTTCAGCCATCACGGTATGCGCTTTGCCCAGCAGCGATTTGCAAACCACTCCTACTTTGATGCCCCGTGCGGCCGCTTCAATTGCGGCGCGCAATCCGGCTCCGCCCGCGCCTATGACCAGCACATCGTAGGAGAACCGCTGGAATTCCAGCATCTATAAGAGTCTCCAGTCATGCCAGATCCCCATCGCACAGAGGCGGACGTATATATCGGCAAATGCTACCCAGAACAGACTCACCCACGCCCATGCTTTGTGCTTCGCGTTCAAACAGCTCACGCAATCGTAGAGTTTGTGCCGCGCGGGATGCTCCGAGATCTGGTCGATACCGCCTCCCACCAGGTGCCGGAACGCGTGACAGCCAAAGATATATCCGGCCAGAAGTAGAACATTGACTACCAGAACGATGCTTCCGATGCCTATTCCAAAGCCATCGGAGAAAAAGAAGCCCTTAACGGCGTCGTACACGAGGAAACCCCAGACGAGGTAGGAGAGCCGCAAAAAGTTGCGATGGAAATTCTGGAGGATCAGCGGAAAGCTTCGTTCTCCCAAATATGTCTTGCGCGGCTCGCCCACGGCACACGCTGGTGGATCGGCCCAAAATGACTTGTAGTAAGCACCGCGGTAGTAATAACAAGTAAGGCGGAAGCCGCCGGGTATCCAAAGAATCAGCAGCGCCGGCGAAAAAGGGAGAAAGCTTGGAAACCAGTGCGGTTTCCCACCCAACAGCGCGTGTGGGGAGCTGCCGAAGATCTCGGGTGAGTAGAAAGGGGAGATGTAGGGACCGTAGGTGTAGTAGCCGTTCTGAAACGCCGCCCACGTGGCGTACACCAGAAACGCGCCGAATCCGAGAAAGACAGCAATGGGTTGAGCCCACCACGGATCGCGTCGCGACGTGCTGCCAAATCTGCCGCCCTTCCAGACCACATCGGGAGTTGCCATGTGTTCGCCCAGGTTTAAGGGATCAATCTGCTCTCCGGCGCTCCTGCTTGCGGGAAGTATATAACAAGGGTTATGAACGCGTCAGGTGCAGGAATACGAACACGCCGCGCATCGGGCTAGATCTCTCAGACAACAGCCACCGATGGATTCTCATCCAAGAAAATGAGTGCCAAGTCAAGTTCGACATCGTCGTCCAACCGGGACGCCGCCGGGACAATTATCGCCTGGACGTATTAGTCGCGGCTGGACACGCTAGGCGTGTGCGTGCGACTGGTAGTGTTGGCGGAGCAAATCCTTTCCGTAATCGTTGCCGTTTGGTGTCCGTACTACGCAGTGAATGTGCTGGCGCGTCGGAATCTTAGGATCCTTGGCGAAACGCGCAAGGTTCGCGGGACGCTGGTGATCGAATTCGATCAGAATTACAGGGCTATGGATGCGGTAGTAGTACACACTTGCGGAATCCGAGCCACCGATCCAGGCGAAATAAGTGCGGTCGATCTGCCGTTTCACCTCATCCATCTTTACTCGGGCGTGGCCATCATCCATGTTGCCAACGTACAGATCAACCAGATCCAAAAGCCGTCTGCGCTCGGGCTGGGAAAACTCCGCAACGCGTGCGCCTGCGTAGTCAATCACGACATTGTCCTTGAACGCCTCCGTTAGGTTGTAATTTTCTGTCTTGTTGGGATTGAGGATGGCCTTCGCGCGCCTACCTTTATCTAGTGCGAGCAACATGTCGAGACCCCGATTCTGCTCGTCCTGAAGAATCGAGATGCCCTTGTACTTGCCGGCAGTGGCGGTGACCGGCTCCGAACCGACGAAGAAGGGGGTCATCACCACCTGATCGCCCAACGCAAAATAGTTGACGATAGCGTGATGCCCGTCGAGTTGGAACCCCCACGGCTCGATGGCGGAAGGCTTGCCCATCACGGTGATGAAGTAGCGCCATTCGCCGAGAAACTCGTGGTCATTGGTCAGTTCGGCGAGCGTCTCGTTGAGCCGCATTATGTTGCGGGTCAGCTTCAGGCCGCGCGCGCTCAGAGCAGCCTCCAGCAGACCAAAGGCGGCATCACGCTGAGAGCCGGTCATCTCCTGGAAACTGACGCCCTGACGCACATAAAAGTGCTGATTCATCCACTTGCGCCATTCCGGATCGTCGACCGCGAACATGGTCCGGTTGCGCTGCTGCTGGCTGAGGCTCGCCAGGAAGCGCTCGGCAGCGGTGCGGACTGCCGCAGTTGAAACACCGGTGGAATGAATGCCGAAGACGCCGGATTCGACGGTTCCGTTCGCGGTGATCCCTTTGAACGGGTCGGCGAGGCCCTTTCGCTCATAGTCGGCCGACATTTTGCGGAACCTCTCGGCCATGCTAGCGGTATTCTGCGGGAATGCATCGGAGGTGAGAATAGCGCCTGGGATCAGGGTCGAAAACAGCGTGCGGCGCGTCAAATGAGTGGCGTCGTGATGGTGCTCGCGTACATGGGTGTGGTTATTCGGGATGCTCATAATTTTGAGCCACGGTGCGACTATTGTACAGGTAAATCCTGGCCACTTTGTCTAAGATGTCGCAGAGGTTTCGTTCGTATGGCCGGTAGTCTGCCAATCATTCCGTCAATTGGCGGGAAATCCTTCAAGTCACAGATCTCTCGAAAAAACTCAGGCAGTTGTCTCCCTGCCGTAAAACACGCTTCTTCTTCAGCGCTCCGTATGCCTCGGCGAGAGTAAATCGTGTCATGTGTTGAGCAATCGCCAGCTCACACCGTGTGGCGGCGATGGTCTCCAGAGCCGATCGATACTCCCCTTCGAGAGAATAAGGAGGATCGACGAACGCAATATCCGCCGCATGCTCTTCGCTCAATGCGCGCGCAATAACCGCTTTATCGTCGAGCCCGAGCGACCTCAAATTTTCCCGCAGCACTTCTAGCGCCGCCCTGTTTCGTTCCACAAAAATCGCGCGTGCGGCCCCGCGGCTCAATGCTTCGATTCCCACACTCCCGCTGCCTGCATAGCAATCCAAAAAAACTGTCCCCGCAATGCGCGGCGCCAAGACGTTGAATAGCGCCTCGCGCAATCGATCCGGTGTCGGGCGAACGTCGAGTCCCGGAACGCTTTTGATCCTCCGGCTTCGGAATTCTCCTCCAATCACCCGCATGGTTAACCAACCTGCCGTTGACTTAAGAGGCCGAGTACCGGGTTCCGTTCTGGGGTCGCTGACGCTCCCTTGCTCCGTTTCAGCATCTTACGCGAAAGGGACATGGTTCCGGATCCCGACATCCTTAGCCTACCTGCACCAGCCCGTATTTGCGCTGCCAATGCTCTTGGATATAACGCACCGCATCGCGCAGTTCGGTTTGCGTTCCGCTCTCGAGAAAATTCTTTGCCTCACTGCGCGCCAGCTCGAGCAAGTCCGCATCGCGAAGCAAGTCGGCCAGGCGAAGGCCCGGTATCCCCGATTGCCGCGTGCCGAAAAATTCACCGGGCCCGCGCAGCCGCATGTCCATCTCCGCAATGTGAAATCCGTCATTGGAGCTGACCAGCGTACGAATCCGCTCTCGCGCAATATCGTTCAGCCTCCCGGTCACCAGAATGCAATAACTCTGCTGCGAGCTTCGTCCCACGCGCCCGCGCAATTGATGAATCTGCGCCAGCCCGAATCGCTCTGCCTGCTCGATCACCATTACCGAAGCATTCGGCACGTCCACGCCGACTTCAATCACCGTTGTGGCCACTAGGATCTTCGTCCCGCCCGCTACAAACTCGCGCATCGCCGCGCTCCGCTCGTCCGCGCTCAGTTTTCCGTGCAGCAGTCCTACGCGCACGTCCGGAAATACCTTCGTCGAAAGATGCTTGTGCATCTTCTCCGCGGCTTTCACAGCTGCTGTCTCTGTCTCCTCCACCACCGGATAGACCACATAAGCCTGCCGGCCGGCTCGAATCTCTTGCGCCACGAAGCTATAAACTCGCTCCACGTCCGTGTCCGGAACATGCCGGGTAACGATTGGCTTGCGCCCTGGCGGCAGCTCGTCAATCGTCGAAACGTCCAGATCGCCGTAGAGCGTAAGGGCCAGCGTTCTTGGAATCGGAGTCGCGGTCATTACGATGACATCCGGCTGCGCTCCTTTTCGAAACAGCTCCAGTCTCTGGCGCACGCCAAACCGATGCTGCTCGTCGATAATCGCCAATCCCAGATTGTGAAAGGCGACATCTTCCTGCAGCAGTGCATGTGTGCCCACCACCATCTGGACAAGTCCTTCGGCGACGCTCTTCTTCACGTATTGCTTCTCTCGCGCACCCGCCGATCCGGTCAGCGCTGCAACGTGATAACCCAACTTCTGGAGCAGCCGTTCGAAATACGCGCGATGCTGCACCGCCAAAATCTCCGTTGGCGCCAGCACCGCCACCTGAAAGCCGTTCTCGATCGCAATCACAGCGGCCTGCGCCGCCACGATCGTTTTCCCGCTGCCCACATCTCCCTGCAGTAAACGATGCATCGGATGCGCCCGCTTCATGTCATCCGCGATTTCCTGCATGGCACGGCGCTGCGCCGCCGTCGGCCGGAAGGGTAGCATTCTTTTTATCTGCGCCCGGGCGCTCTCCGTCACGGCAAACGAAATCCCTGCCGCCGCGCGCGCCTTGTTCTTCTTTAACGCAAGCCCGCACTCGAGCCAAAAGAATTCATCAAAAATCAGCCGCGTTTGCGCCGGCGTGCGAAATTCGTTCAGCAGCCGCAGATCCGTCCCTGCGGCCGGCTGATGCACTTGTCGTATCGCCAGGGCCAGATCCGGCAAGCACACGCGCTCCTTCACACTTTTGGGCAGCGCGTCCTCCGGCATCGCGGCTTCCCGCAGGATCCGGTCGAGCAGCCCGCGAAACACGCGTGTTGAGATCTTGCCCGCCGCTTCGTAGACCGCCACAATCCGGCCGAGATGCAGTGTGTTGTCCTCTTCTTCGCCTGAGAGAATCTCGACTTCCGGCTGTACGATCAAACGCCGTCCGCTCGCGCGATCCAGTTCGATCTTTCCGAACAATGCGGCGCGTACTCCCGGAACTAGCCGCTCGGCATAGCGCTCCCCGTGAAAAAAACGCGTTAGCAGCGTGTTCCCGCTCTCGTCTTCGAAAACCGCTTCGAACAAGCCCAGCGCCGCGCGCCGGAAGCCAGCGAGCTTTGCCGTCGCCACACGCGCCACTGTTGCCGCTTTTTCCCCGGGAGCGAGTTCTCGGATCGGCTTCACGTTACTGCGATCTTCGTAACGAAACGGAGCATAGTACAGCAAATCCGCTACCGTCTCCAAGCCCTTGGCGCTGAGCATTTGCGCCCGCGCCGGTCCAATGCCCTTTACAAACTGCAGCGGAGTCGAGAGATCCAACTCATTAGCCTAGCGTCCGGTGGTAGAGAGTTGGTGTAGTACGGCAAACCGCGTTCTCTTTACAAGCAATTCGGGCCGTGAAAAAATCCTGCTACCGGCCAATGAAAAAGGCGATTGCAGCCAGCGTGATTGTTCTGACAATTGCGCCGCTCTTCGCCCAAAAGCCTCCCGGCGAGCGGGAAGCCGAGACGCTTCAGTTAGAGCAGTATCAACGCACCAGGGACGTAGACAATCTCGCCGAGGACGAACGCCGCCGCCAGGCCGAATGGCTGCAATCGGATCTGGTGCGCAAAGCTAATAAATTTGCGCTGCTGTGGGCTCAATTCAGCGCGCAGGCGAACGCCCGCCACACCTTCGATGCCAAGCTGGCGAAGAAGCTTGAGAAGGCATTCAGCGATCTTCAGAAAGCCGAAGGCTGGCCGGGGAAGTAATGGCAGCCCAATGTCCGCCGAGTTAAGGCAGCCTAGCCCCAAGTTCATTAGTTTTGAATATTAAAGACCGCTCCCTCGCGGTCGCGGCTCGGTTACCTGCTGTCGCTATCTTTCGCGAAAGTGGCGCGACTTGGCGATCCCGATGTCATAAGCCGGACGAGGACGTCCGGCGCGGGTCAGGAGACCCGCCCTACGATTTTTGTCCGTAGTAGGCGCCGATGCCGTGCTTGCGCAGAAAATGTTTATCGCGCAGCGTATCGGATAACGATTCGGCATCCGCGCGGATCGTAACCGTCAAATATGCCATGTGCGCAATCTCTTCCACCACAACTGCCGTGTGCGCGGCATCGGTTACGGATGCACCCCAGCAAAACGGTGCGTGCCCGGCTACCAGCACCGCGGGCGTCAGCAGTGGATCTATTCCGTCAAAGCGGCGGATGATCACTTGCCCCGTATTCCACTCGTAGCCTGATTGAATTTCTTCGGCGCTCATCGAGGGCGTAATCGGAATGGGCCCGCGAAAATAATCCGCGTGCGTCGTTCCTAGGCACGGTATTTCCACGCCCGCTTGCGCCCAGGCCGTCGCGTAGCGCGAGTGCGTATGTACAACGCCCTGCACGCCCGGAAACGCGCGATACAACGCGAGATGCGTCGCCAAATCGGATGAAGGACGCAGCGAGCCTTCGAGAATTTTGCCCTCCAGATCCGTGACCACCAGGCTCTCCGGAGTAAGCTGCTCGTACGGCACGCCGCTCGGTTTGATCACCACTTTCCCGCTCTCGAGATCGTAGCCGCTCGCATTGCCAAATGTGAAGACGACCAGCCCTCGCCGAACCAGTTCGAGATTCGCGTCGAGAACTTCTTCGCGCAGGGCTTGCAGGTTCATTTCGCGTCTCTTGCCGCCGCCGCAATCTGCCGCAGTTGCGGCAGCACATCGCCGACCGCGACGGCTTCGGATTTCTTTTTTCCAAACGCGAAATACAAGCGCTTGTAGAGCCGGAACAATTCCTCGTACACCGCCACGCTCTTGGGCTCCGGATGAAACGTGCGATGCGGCGGGCACAGCGCCTTCTGCGCGTCTTCGATCGAGGGAAATGCCTTCGCTGCCAGAAATGCAAAGATCGCTGAACCCAGGCTCGTGACATCGCCCTGCGGCACCAAAATCGGTTTATTCAAGACATTGGCGTACACCTGGTTCAATACATCATTCCGCTGCGGAATGCCGCCGCCATTGATAATCCGTTCGACCGCCGCTCCATACTCGGCCATGCGCGCCAGAATCACACGCGTGTGAAAGGCCGTCCCTTCAATCGCCGCAAACAGTTCATCGGTTGCGGTACTCGTCAGATGCCATCCCAGCGTGATGCCGCCCAATTCCGGATTGACGAGAACTGTTCGGTCGCCGTTGTCCCAAGTCATCCGCAGCAGCCCGGTTTGACCGGCCCGGTAGCCCGTCAGCCCTCGCGACAATTCGGCCGCCGTCTTGCCAGCCCGGCTTGCGATGCTCTCGAAAATATCTCCTACCGCCGACAGGCCCGCTTCGACGCCCGTCAACTGCGGATCCACCGAACCCGGCACCACGCCGCAGACACCGGGAATCAAACTTGCTTTATCGCTCAGGCCGATAATGCATGTCGAAGTCCCGATTACGTTGACTACGTCGCCTAACTTCACTCCGGCCCCGATTGCATCCCAATGCGCATCGAACGCGCCTACCGGAATCGGAATGCCGGCGCGCAACCCCAGCTTCGCTGCCCATTCTTCTGATAACGTCCCGGCGAGCGAAAGCGAAGCCTGATACTTTCCACCCAGCTTCGCGCGAATGCTTTTAAGCAGCGGATCTACGGACGCGAGAAAACCTTCGGGAGGAAGCCCACCGAGCGATTCATTCCACATCCACTTGTGGCCCATCGCGCAAATGCTGCGCGGCGCATCCGCGGTATTGCGAATGCCGCATAACACGGTTGCGACATAGTCGCAATGCTCGAACGCCGTTACCAGCTTGTCGCGTTTATCGGGATTGTGGCGCAGCCAGTGCAGTAGCTTGGAAAAGCCCCATTCGGACGAATACGCATCGCCCGACCACTTAATTGCCAGCAGACCCGACTCGTGCGCTTTCTCCGTAATTTCGGCCGCCTCGCGCCAGGCCCTGTGGTCGCACCACAAATAGTAATCGTCGAGCGGCTCCAGGTTCTCGCCGACCGGGATCACGCTCGAGCCGGTTGTATCGAGCGCAATCGAGGCCACCGCATCGCCCGAAACTCCAGCCTCCGCCAATGCTTTACGCATGGCTTCGACCAGCGCCGCCATATGATCCGCATGGCTTTGTGTCGCGTGATCCGGATCGTCCTTCTTGCGGCGCAGCGGATATTCGGCGATCCCCGCGCCGAGCCTGCCCTGCTCGCTATCGAATAAGGACACCCGCACGCTCAGCGTGCCGAAATCCACTCCCGCGACGATTGTGCTCATGCCTTATGCCAGTACATGTCCCAACCAAGGTATTTCGTGGTTGCTTCATACACTTGCGCCGAGACGGAAGAAAAATTTGCCGCCGTATGGTGCTCGAACCCACGCTCACAGATGAAGCGCAGCAACTCCTGCAGCCGCGGAATCTCCACCACACCCGCGCCGCCGAACGTTTCGAGCGGATCGTCGGTAAAACGCCCGCCGCCCACGTAGCCGCGAATTTTCCCGGCCCGGTCGTCGGTCGAGATGCGCGCATATGTCATCGCACCGGATTTCACCCGGCCCACTACGGTGCCGAACGTATTTAACTTGCCCACTGTCCCCGCAATGATTTCCTGAAAATCCATTTTGAAATCGGCAAAGAAGTGCTTGGGCAAATTGCTGCAATGGAAGCAAACCGCCTTGTTCGGGTCTTCGCCGTAGTTGTTGTTCCAATCGAGCAGCGCGCTGGGTGTCTCCGACGCGAGCCGCAACGCATGCATGCCCACCACGCCCGCGATATCCACTTCGCAGGCGCTTGACATCAGGTTGTTGCTCATCATGCTCATTGCCGTACAGGGGACCACGCCGAAATATTCCTCGAGTGCCGTCCAGCATTGCACCGCGCTGACCGTCGCATCGGTCTCGTGCATCCAGCCGTCGATCACCGCGCCGAGCTTCGCCATTTTCATCAGCGATGGCGCGGGTACGTCCCGCGTCGAGACATAGGATTGCATCGCCTCGAGCTTTGCTCGCGCTTGCGGGTCGTCGTCCTTCATTCGTTCGATGCGGCCCAGAATTTCCGAAAGATCGATCGTGATTACCGAAATCCCGTTCGCTTCGAGCAGCTTCTCGCTATAGCGCACCGTATTGAACGCCGCCGGACGCGCGCCGATCGATCCGACACGCAGCCCTCTGAGGCCCCGCACTACACGGCACACGCCCAAAAACCACTGCAAGTCCTCGGCGAATTCCGCTGAAGACGGGTCTTCGGTATGCAGCGTCGTCAGCGAATACGGAATTCCATACTGCATCAGGTTGTTGCACGCCGACATCTTTCCGCAAAAACTATCGCGCCGGTCGCGAATCGTCATCTTTCCGCGTGTGTCGGGCGTTGCTTGTATCAATACCGGTACGGATAATTCGGAAAGGCGCAGCGTATCGGCGATAGCGCGTTCGTCGCCAAAATTCGGCAGCGTAACGACCACGCCATCCAGCGCATCGCGATGTTTTCGGAACAGCGCAGCGCAGCGTTTCGCTTCTTCGAATGTTTCCACCGCTCCGAATTTCGATTCTTCCGGTGTCAACGTAACGATGTCGGCGCCGCCCCGTTCGAGGACGCGCAGCATGTCTTCGCGGCCGGTCGCCGCAAGATGGTCCGGAAAAAAACCACGATTGCCGACGATCAGACCCAGCTTGGGACGCGGCTTATTAGCTAGTTGAGGCATTACTTTCTCTTAGGATAGAAACGGATGAAATAGATCAGTCCCAGAATTAGAAGCACCGCGCCCCACCAGATGCTCGCATGCAAATTGGCAAGAACCGCGGGGAAGGGCGGCGGCGAAGCCAGCTCGTACAACCCGGCGCCCAGAATGAGGACGCCATAAGCGGTCAACAGCGCCCCAATGAAAAACCAGATTGAGAGAGAACCGTGGTCGTGCATTGCAGGTGACCTACCAGAAGATAAGATTCAAAACCACGAAGACCAAACCCACCACGCCGGCCCAGAAAACCGGCCGTTGATACAGCGGCAAGTGGCCCTCCGATGGAATTTCCGTCGCGCCATATACCAGCCCCGCCAATTCCTGGTGCGCCTTCGGTTTCGTAAGTAAGCTGACCACGACCGTAACCGCTACGCAAAGAATCCAGGACCACAACGCGCGATACATGTCTTCCGCCATCGGCTTGGCGTGCGGCGAAAGCGCAATATAGTTCAGCGCCGCCGGATCGGTTCGCAGCCAGATCCACATCGCCAGCGAGCCGCCGGTTCCCACCAGCAAGCCCCAGAATCCGCCCGCCGGTGTCGCGCGCTTCCACAACATGCCGAGAACGACCGTGCCGAATAGCGGCGCAATAAACGTCGCGAACAACGCCTGGACATAATCCATAATGCTGAGGAACTGCATCACCAGATACGCCGTGCCGATACTGATCAGAACGCCGATCACCGTACACCATCGCCCCATCGCCACATAATGCAGGTCCGATGCCGTTTTGCGGATCAAGGCGCGGTAAATATCGTACGTCCAAACGGTCGCAAATGCGCTTACATTGCCCGCCATGCCGGACATGAATCCCGCAATCAGCGCCGTTATGCCCAACCCCAGCAATCCAGGTCCGCAATAGCGCGCCAGCATCAGCGGCAGCACTTCGTTATAGGTATGCGCTCCGCTGCCCGCCATCGATTCGCCGACCAGCTTTTCCGGCAGGACCGCCAGCGCCAGCAATCCGGGAAGAATCACGATGAACGGAACCGCCATTTTGAACGCCGACCCGATAATAGGCGCCATTTTCGCGCTGCGCAAGTCGCG
>JACZDD010071303.1_pt1 | contig 14285 bp, 7 predicted proteins | sample 8641771 | NCBI WGS metagenome assembly JACZDD01 (sample SAMN15324614, study PRJNA640507) | soil metagenome | isolation source: intercropping peanut in the second line | place: China: Luxin town, Laibin City, Guangxi Province | collected 2019-07-25 | depth 10cm m | reverse complement strand
CACCGGCAGCGCGACGTTCACGACCGTGGTGTCGATGAACGCGATGCTCGAGCCGAGGATGGTGGTCGCGACGATCCAGCGGCCGCGGCGCCGGTCGGTAATGGTGCGGCGGCCGGCGGGCGCCGGTGCGCTCGAGGTCGACGCGGCGTTCGTCATGGTTGCCTAACGAGCCGCGTTGGCGATGGGCTCGGGTCGAGGGCGGCGCCGGCGCTCGGGGACGTGGCGGTCCAGAAAGCGAATCAGCGCGCGCTCTTCGGGATAGTGTCCGCCCGCCGTCTTCTCACGGGCGCGCGGCAGGATGGTGTCGCCGTGATCGAGGTAGCGCGCGAGCACGATCGGGTGCAGATAGCTCGTGCGGCAGATGGCCGGCGTGTTGCCTAACTCGGCGGCCACCAGCCGGACGGCGAGGACGACGTTTTTCTTGGCTTCGCGTTCACTGGCGGCCGGGCCCAGGTCCGACAGAACCATGGCCACGCGCAGCGTGCCGCCCCAGGTGCGAAAGTCCTTCGCGGTATATCGTGCCGGGGTCAGCCGTCGAACGTAGTCGTTCACCTCGCGTTGGGTGAGATTGTGCCACACTCCGTCATTCAGGTATCGAAAGAGCCGCGTGCCCGGCGTGCGCAGCAAAGCGCGCACCAGCTTGGCCAGCGGGCGGTCGACCACGACGCGGTGCTGTTCCTTGTTGGACTTGCCGCGGAAGGCGAACTCGATCGCCCGGCCGTCGACGGTCGCGTGGCGCTTGTTGAGGGTGGTGATGCCGAACGTGTGGTTCTCGCGCGTGTACCGTTCGTTGCCCGGGCGGAAGAACCCTTTGCTGATGAGGCGCACGACGCCCGCGGCGACGCGGTCCCGTGTGAGACCGCGGCTGCCGCCTAACTGAGTATACAGCGCCTCGCGGATCATGGGCAGGTCGCGGGCGAGCCGGCGCATCCTATAGTATTTGCGCTGCTCGCGGAGGGCGACCGCGCGTTGATGATAGCGGTATTGCTTGCGGCCTTTGACGTCGAAGCCCCACGCCTGGATCGCGGCGCGCGGATTGGCGGCGATGTGCACGTCACGCCAGGCGGGCGGGACGCCCAGCGCATCGATGCGCGCCAACTGCTTGCGATCGCGGATCGGACGACCGTGTGCATCCTCGTATCGGAACCCCGTCGACTTGCCACCACGCCGCTTTATCCATTGAACCGCCATGCGGAGCGTCCGGCGGCAAGAAGTAGTCCGCATCACCAGGGATGGCTCTCCGAACGTGCAACGCGCGAACACTGCGGCGGGCATGGTGCCGGCGCTCGGGAAGAAAGTTCAACTCAAGCGGCTTGTGCTGACGGGAATGCAGAGCGCTGTCGAGCAACGAGCAAGTTGAGCGTGGGCGAAGCAGTCGCTTAGTTAGTACTATCCAACCTCCGCGGTTTCGCGCAGCGCCTTTCCCCCAAAAAAGAAGTTTCAATTTGAAAGCGCCTCTCCGATCGGGGAGGCGCCGCGAGTTTTAGCCGAAATGTCGATTTCGGTAACTCTCAAACGTCGCTATGCAGACGGTAAGTCACCGTTTCGTCGCGGCGCGATATCCATCGCGTCCGGCAACGTCCGATTCTTGTCAAAACCGGACCAATCGAACGGAATTGTTCGCGATGATGGAACCGCCCGGGCCGGAGCCCCGTTTGGGAAATCAACGTACATCGCCTCCAGGACTACCGAGTATGCAGAATCCATCTGAATCGCAGTCGTCGGGCGCATCGCAGGCTCCAGGCTCGCGTCGCACCTGGCTCATCGCGGGAACGGTCGTCGCGATCCTCGCCACGTTAGCGGCGGGACGCGCGATCACGGCAAAGGGCGAACAGCCGCAGGGCCCTCCGCCGGCACCCCCAGTTACGGTCGCTGCGGCCATCGGACGATCGGTCACCGATTTCGATGAGTTCACCGGACATCTCGAATCGGTCGACATGGTGGACGTGCGCCCGCGTGTCTCCGGATACGTCGAGCGCGTCGCGTTCACCGAAGGCGCCATGGTCCACAAGGGCGACATCCTGTTCGTCATCGACCCTCGGCCTTACCAAGCCGACGTGGAGAAGGCGAAAGCGGACCTCGCGCAAGCGGAGACGCGTCGGACGCTCGCGCAAACGGAAGTCGCGCGCGCGAACCATCTGCTCGCGGCGCAAGCCATTTCGCGCCAGGACTACGACACGCGCACGAGCGCGAGCGCCGAGGGCGAAGCCGCGGTGCAGGCGGCACAGGCTGCGCTGACCACGGCGCAGCTCAACCTCGAGTGGACCACGGTGCGCTCACCGATCACGGGGCGTGTGGGCCGCGCGCTGGTGACGCCCGGCAATCTCGTGCAGGCGGGCGCGTCTAACGCAACGCCGCTCACGACGGTGGTGTCGCTCGACCCCATCTATGTCTACTTCGATGGCGACGAGCAAACGTACCTCAAGGACCTCGGCGTCTCGCCCGGGACGGGTGCGGCCGCTGCCCAACAGCACGTCAAGCGCGTGGTGCACATGGGCTTGGCGGATGAGACCGGCTATCCGCACGAAGGACACATCGATTTCGTCAACAACCAGCTCGACCCCGTGGCCGGGACGATCCGCGCGCGCGCTGTGTTCGAGAACCACGACCACCGCCTAACGCCAGGACTGTTCGCGCGCATCCAGCTCGTGGGCAGCAAGAGCTACGATGCCACGCTCATTCGCGACGATGCGGTGGGCACGGATCAGGATCGGAAATTCGTATTCGTTCTCAAGCCCGACAACACGGTGGACTACCGCGCCATCACGCTCGGCCCCATGGACGATGGGCTGCGCGTGGTGAAGCAGGGGCTCAAGCCGGGTGAGCGTGTCGTGGTGAACGGTCTGCAGCGCGTGCGGCCGGGCGCCAAGGTCACGCCATCGGTGGTGCCCATGACGCCGCCGTCGGACTCGCAACCATCGGTGGCATCGACGCACTAGGATCGCCGCAACTTCGCACCCGAACGAGTATCACGGAGTACAGGTCATGCGCTTCTCGCGCTTCTTCATAGATCGCCCGATCTTCGCCGGCGTGTTGTCGATCGTCATCCTGGTCGCCGGCCTGATCGCGATTTTCACGTTGCCGGTGAGCGAATACCCCGAAGTCGTGCCGCCCACGGTTGCCGTGCGCGCGGTGTACCCGGGCGCCAATCCCACCGTGCTCGCGCAAACCGTCGGGACGCCGCTCGAGGAGAGCATCAACGGCGTCGACAACATGCTGTACATGTCGTCGCAGGCAACCGCCGACGGCGTGCTCAACCTCACGGTCACGTTCAAGATCGGCACGAACGTCGACATGGCGCAGGTGCAGGTGCAGAACCGCGTCAACCAGGCGCTGCCGCGGCTGCCGGACGAAGTGCGTCAGTTGGGCGTGACGACGCAGAAGCAGTCGCCCGACCTGACGATGGTGGTGCACCTCGTGTCGCCTAACGGGCGATACGACCCCGTGTACCTCCGCAACTACGCGACGCTGCAGGTGAAAGACCAGCTGCAGCGCGTTCCGGGCGCGGGGCAGGTGATCGTGTTCGGCTCGGGCGATTACGCGATGCGCGTGTGGCTCGATCCGCAGAAGGTCGCCGCGCACGATCTCTCGGCCACGGATGTCGTGAACGCCATCCGCGAGCAGAACCTCCAGGTGGCGGCAGGCGTCGTCGGTGCGCCGCCTATGCCTAACCCGGTGGCGTATCAGCTCACGGTGAATGCCCGCGGGCGCCTGGTGAGCGAAAAGGAATTCGGCGACATCATCGTCAAGACCGGCCAGGACGGGGAGATCACGCGCCTGCGCGACGTGGCGCGGATCCAGCTGGCCGCGGGTGACTACGGCTTGCAGTCGCTGCTCAATAACAAGAATGCGGTCGCGATCGCGATCTTCCAGCAGCCGGGCTCCAACGCGCTCGCGCTGTCGCACGACGTGCGCGCGACGATGGCCCAACTGAAGAACAATTTCCCGCAAGGCGTCAACTACTCTATCGTGTACGACCCGACCACGTTCGTGCACGACTCGATCAACGAGGTCATCAAGACGCTGCTCGAGGCGACGCTGCTGGTCGTGATCGTGGTCGTGGTGTTCCTGCAGACGTGGCGGGCGTCGATCATCCCGCTGGCGTCGGTGCCGATCTCCATTGTCGGCACGTTCGCGATCATGCTCGCGGCCGGATTCTCGATCAATACGCTGTCGCTGTTCGGGTTGGTCCTTGCCATAGGCATCGTGGTCGACGATGCGATCGTGGTCGTCGAAAACGTCGAACGACACATCGAGCTGGGCCTCTCGCCCCAAGAGGCAAGCCACAAGGCCATGGAAGAGGTGAGCCGGCCGATCATCGCGATCGCGCTGGTGTTGTGCGCCGTGTTCGTGCCGGTGGCGTTCATCAGCGGCCTAACGGGACAGTTCTACAAGCAGTTCGCGCTCACGATCGCGTTCTCGACGCTGATCTCGGCGTTCAACTCCCTCACGCTGTCGCCGGCGTTGTCGGCGATCCTGCTCAAGCCGCACGGCGCCGAGCCGGACCGGCTGACGAAGATCCTCGAGAAGCTGCTGGGCTGGCTGTTCCATCCGTTCAACCGCGCGTTCAAGAGCGGCTCGAGCAAGTATGGACGGGCGGTGGGCAAGTTGATCAGCAAGAGTGCGGTGGCGCTCGCGGTATACGCGGGGCTCATCGTGATCACGCTGATCGGATTCAAGCGGGTGCCGCCGGGCTTCGTGCCCACGCAGGACAAACAGTACGTGGTGGCGTACGCGCAGTTGCCTGATGCCTCGTCGTTGGACCGTACCGAGGACGTGATCAAACGCCTGTCGGACATCGCGGCGAAGCAGCCGGGCGTGCAGTCGACGGTTGCATTCCCCGGCCTGTCGATCAACGGCTTCGTGAACAAGCCTAACGCCGGCACGGTGTTCATCGGCCTCAAGCCGTTCGACGAGCGGAGGAGCAAGGACGAGAGCGGCGCCGCGATCGTAGCGGCGCTCAATCAGAAGTTCTTCGCGATTCAGGATGCGTTCATCGCGGTGTTCCCGCCGCCGGCCGTGAACGGCCTGGGCTCGGTGGGCGGATTCAAGATGGAGCTCGAGGATCGTGCGGGGTTAGGACAGGAAGCGTTGTACCAGGCCGCGCAGACGTTGTCGGCCAAAGCGAACCAGACGGGCAAGTTCTCGGGCGTCTACACGAGCTATCAGATCAACGTGCCGCAGCTGTTCGCCGACGTCGATCGCGACCGCGTGAAGCAGCAGGGGGTGGAGCTGAGCGACTTGTTCTCGACGCTCCAGATCTACCTGGGCTCCGTGTACGTCAACGACTTCAACCGGTTCGGCCGCACGTATCAAGTGATGGCGCAGGCGGACGCGCCGTACCGCGCGAACGCCGAGGACATCGGGCAGCTCAAGGTGAAGAACTCGAAGGGCGACATGGTGCCGTTAGGCTCGTTGATCAACGTCAAGCAGTCGTTCGGACCGGACCAGGTGATGCACTACAACGCCTATCCGTCGGCCGACATCAACGGCGGCCCCGCGCCGGGCGTGAGCTCGGGGCAGGCCGTGGCGACCATGGAGCAGCTGGCGCAGGAGACGCTGCCTAACGGAATCGGGTACGAGTGGACCGAGCTCACGTACCAGCAGATTCTGGCCGGCAACACCGCCATCCTCGTGTTCCCGTTGTGCGTGCTGCTCGCGTTCCTGGTGTTGGCGGCGCAGTACGAGAGCTGGTCGCTGCCGTTCGTCGTGATTCTCATCGTCCCGATGTGCCTCTTTTCGGCGATCATGGGCGTGTGGCTGAGTCACGGCGACAATAACGTGTTCACGCAGATCGGGTTGTTGGTGCTGGTTGGGCTCGCGTGCAAGAACGCGATCCTGATCGTGGAGTTCGCCCGCGACCTCGAGCTGCAGGGCTCCGATCCCGTGCACGCGGCGCTCGAAGCGTGCCGGATCCGGTTGCGGCCCATTCTCATGACGTCGTTCGCATTCATCATGGGCGTGGTACCGCTCGTGGTGGCGTTCGGCGCCGGCGCGGAGATGCGTCACGCCATGGGCGTCGCCGTCTTCTCCGGCATGCTCGGCGTCACGTTCTTCGGACTTTTGCTTACTCCGGTGTTCTATGTGGTCGTCCGTGGACTCGTTCACAAGCGGGCGCAGGCGTCAGCGACGCGCCCCTCGGAATATCCGCCATTGGTTGGGCACACGGGCTCGTTGGCCGCGCACGAAGGGGGTGACTAATGCGTAACACGGCATGGGTGCCCCTGGCCGTGCTGCTCGCGGCCGCGGCTTGCGTGAGCTCGCCTAACTATCAGCCGCCCACGGTGGTGGTGGCGCCGGCGTTCCAGTCGTTGTCGGATACCAGCGCGCGCCGCGTGGCCACATCGCAGGGCGCGACGGCCGATTCGGTTTCGCCGGCGCCGGTGGCGCTGCCGGATTCTTTCTCGTCGAGCGCGCCGGACTCGGCGCTGCCGAAAGATTCGTTGCTCGACACCGTGCAGGTTGGTTCGCTGTCGTCGGGCACTACCGTGAGCGGCGAGGCGCCGGACAGCGATTTCTGGGCAGGGTTAGGCGACAGCGCGTTGACGGCGTTGGTGCACGAGGCGATGCGCGCGAGCCCCGACGTGCGGGCCGCGCGCTCCCGGTTCTTCGAGGCGCGGTCGCAGCGGCGGTTGGCATCGCTGGATCTGGTCCCGACGATCACGGCGCAAGCGAGCTTCGCCCGGCAGCAGTTGTCGGCGGCATCGTTCCCAGGGACGGCGGGGGCGCTGCCACGGCAGGATTTGTGGGATGGCGGTGTGGATGCGTCGTGGGAGCTCGACGTGTTTGGCCGAGTGAGTCACAACGTGCGGGCGGGGAAGGCGTTCGAGCAGTCGGCGGACGAGCAGGTGCGCGATGCCCAACTGAGTTTGGCGGCGGAGGTGGCGCGCACGTACTTCGAGATGCGCGGCGCGCAGACGGAGCTCGCCGTGGCCGAGCGCAACGCGGAAAACCAGCGCCGCACGATGAAATTGACGGAGCAGCGATTGTCGGCGGGGAGCGGCACGGCGTTCGACGTCGAGCGCGCCCGCGCCGAGCTCAGCCTCACGCTGGCGCAGACGCCGGCGATCGAGGCGAGGATCGCGGCGAGCCGCAACCAGTTGGCGACGTTGTTGGGCCGCACGCCGGAGTCCTTGCCGGCAGGGCTGCTCACGCCGACGGCGCTGCCCACGCTGCCTAACGTGGTTAAGGTCGGCTCGCCGGCCGATCTGGTGAAGCGCCGCCCGGATGTGCAGAGCGCCGAGCGCCAGCTGGCGGCACAGACGATGTTGATCGGTGCGGCACAGGCGGACTACCTGCCGCGGATCTCGCTGGCGGCGAGTGCTGGCTACACGGCGCCCACGTTCAGTTCGTTGGGCAACACGGGTACGCCGCGGTTCTTCTTTGGTCCGGTGGTCACGTGGCCGTTCCTGGACATGGGCCGTGTGAAGACGCGGGTCGACATCGCGGAAGCGCAGGCCGACCAGGCGAAAGCGCAGTACACGTCCGCGGTTGTGGGCGCGATCGGCGAGACCGAAAGCGCGATCACAAACTACGACCGTTCGCGCGCGCGTCTGTCGAGCTTGAGCGAAGCAGTGCGTGCCAGTACGCACGCGCTCGATCTGGCGCAGCTTCGCTACGAGGCGGGCGAAACGGATTTCTTACAGGTGCTCGACGCGCAACGCACGCTGTTGAGCGCCGAGAGCGAGCTGGCCGTTGGGCGTACGTCTGCTGTTACCGCGCTGGTCGCGCTCTACAAGGCGGTCGGCGGCGCCTGGCCGGGTACCAGATAGCTTTGCAGTTCCAAAAAAATTGTACAAAGCCGATTGCTGGCGATGTGCTTGTCGTGGGGATAGGAGCGACGCTCTTGGTCGGCATCGGTATTTTTGGGAACTGCAACGGCGGAGCGTAGTGGCGTCAATGGGCGGCGCTATGGCGCCATCGCTGCACGGCGCGCATAGTTCTGGCTCTTCCCGCCGCCGAGCCAACGAGTGCTGCTGCCCATCATCGCGCTGCTCCATGTTGCCGCAGCGTCGTCTGGACCCGTGTTCAGCGGGCGCGCTGGTCAGCTCCAGGTCAATGTGCCGAGGCTCGCCGATACCGTCACGATCGATGGAAATCTGAACGAGCCCGCGTGGAGCAAAGCGGCGCGGCTCACGGATTTTTCGGAGTACTTGCCGGTCGACGGGCGGCCCGCGGCGGATTCTACGGAAGTGCTCGTATGGTATTCGTCCGACGCGATCTACTTTGGCATCCGCGCGTTCGAGCCGCACGGGCCCGTGCATGCGACGCTCGCCGATCGCGACAACATTGCCGCCGACGACTTCGTCCAAATTTTTCTCGATACCTTCGACGATCATCGCCGCGCGTACGTGTTCGGTGTCAATCCGCTTGGCGTTCAGTCGGACGGGATTCTGAGCGAAGGCATCCAGTCGCACGCGGCGGGCATCGGCAGTGCCGGCACCACGCGCGACACGGTGAATCTCAGCACCGACTACACGTTCGTATCGCGGGGACGCGTGCTGCCGGACGGATACGAAGTCGAGATCCGTATCCCATTCAAGAGCATCCGCATTCAGTCCGGCCGCGAGCAGCGATGGGGACTCAACATCTTGCGGCGCGTGCAGCACTCGGGGCACCAGGACACGTGGGCGCCGGCGCGGCAGGCCAACGCGAGCTTCCTCGCGCAATCGGGCGCGCTCGTCGGCCTAACTGACCTCGATCGCGGGCATCCGCTGGAGATCAATCCCGAGCTGACGTCGCACGTGGATGGGGCGCCCAGAGGGGCGAGTTGGCACTACGGGTCGCCCGTTCAACAGCTCGGCGGCAACCTCCGGTACGCGCTCACGGATAATCTCACCGCCGACGCGACCGTGAAGCCCGACTTCTCGCAGGTCGAGAGCGACGTCCCGCAGTTGTCGTACGATCCCCGCAACGCACTGTTCTTTCCCGAAAAGCGTCCGTTCTTCCTGGATGGCCTGGAGCAGTTCGACACGCCGAGCTCGCTGGTGTACACGCGGGACATCGTGCAGCCTGTCGCGGCCGCCAAGCTCACCGGTACCATCTCGGGCACGGACATCGGATTCCTGTCGGCTGTCGACAATACCGACGCGTCGGAGTCGGGAACGGTGAATCCGGTGTTCAACATCCTGCGCGTGCGGCGGGGCATCGGGCCCAACGTCTCGTTAGGCACGGTGCTCACCGACCGCGAGGAAGCCGGCCGCTACAACCGCGTGGGCGGGATCGACGCCGCGATTCTGTCCGACAAGATCTACAGCGTGCGCCTGCAGGGCGCGGCGAGCACGACGCGCGGCGACTCGGGCACGACTTCGGGGCCGCTCTGGAACGCGATCTTCGAGCGGCAGGGACACACCGTCCAGCTGCACTACGCGCTCTCCGGCATCGATCCCAACTTCCGCACGCAGAGCGGATTTGTCTCGCGATCGAACGTGGCCGGGATGAGCGCCGAACAGGCGGTGACGCTCTACGGAGCGCGCGGCAGCTTCATCGAAGCGTGGACCGGCGATTTCACGGCGAACCACACGTGGATCTATACGCGCTTTGCCGACGGTAAGAGCCCGAACGATTTGCGCTGGCACATCAGCAACGAATTCACGCTGCGGGGTGGGTGGATCGTCGTGGGGAACGTGTTCCTCGAGCGATACGGCTTCGACCCGTCGATCTACACGGACTATTACGTCGTGCACCCCACCGCCGGCGGCGCCGATACGACAAAATTCCTCGGCACGCCGCACATTCCGAATCTCGACATCGTGACCGGCATCACCACGCCGCGATGGAAGTCGTTCGACGCCAGCCTCCAGACGATCACCGGTCACGATGAGAACTTCTACGAGTGGGCCGGGGCCAACATCCTCTTCATCGACGCGACCGTCGATTGGCGGCCTAACGATCGCCTCCGTGTCAACGCCTTGTATTCGCACCAGGAGTACTTCCGGCGCGACGACGGCAGCACCGTCGACGTGCGGCGCATTCCGCGTCTCAAGGTAGAGTATCAGGTATCGCGGCCCGTCTTCGTGCGGCTGGTGGGGACGTACGACTCGCAGAGCACGGATTCGCTGCGCGACGATTCGCGGTCGAACGATCCGATCGTGATTCGCGATCCCGTGACGGGGACGTTCACACGCGCCGGACGGACGGTGACGAACGCGGTGCGGATCGACGGCCTCTTCGCCTATCAGCCGACACCCGGCACGGTGTTCTTCCTCGGCTACGGCAGCAGCATGACGGAGGACGACCCGTTCGCGTTCCGCCGGATCCACCGCCTGAACGATGGATTCTTTGCGAAGTTGAGCTACGTGTTCCGGTTAGGCGGTTGAACGGTGTCTGACGCTCCTGCCGGCGGCGGTGCCGCCGCACCGAGGTCGCTCGAATCGCAGCGCCCTCCGCTCGACGCGCGCGTGCTGTGTGCCGTGGTGGCGCTCAAGTTAGGACTGCACGTCGTGACGGCGCTGATCACGCCGTACGGCCTGCAGCGGGACGAGTTTCTCTACCTGGCGATGGGCGCCCACCTCCACCTGTGGGCGATGGATTTTCCGCCGGCGATGGCGATCCTGTCGCAGCTCATGCGTGCGACGATCGGCGTCGGCCTGGTCTCGATGCGCATCGTGCCCGGGCTCGCGTCGACGGCGCTGGTGGTGTTCGCGGTGTTGTTCGCGCGCGAGCTCCGCGGGCGAACCTTCGCGCAGGCGCTCGCGGCGCTCACGATCATCGCGAGCCCGGCGTTCCTGCGCAGCGGCATGCTCTTTCAGCCGGTGGTGTTCGATCAGCTGGCCTGGACGGTGATGCTGTACACGATGCTCCGCCTCGCGCGCACGGGCGATCGGCGGTGGTGGATCGCGTTAGGCGTGGCTGCGGGGGTCGGGCTCCTGATCAAGTTCAGCATTGCGATCATCGGAGCCGGCGTCTTGGTGGCGATCCTCGCCCTTCCCGAGCGCCGCTGGCTGGCGACGCCATGGCCGTACGCGGCGGCGGCCCTGGCGTTCGCGATCGGCAGCCCGAGCATCGCCGGTCAAGTCCATACCGGGTGGACCGCTCTGCTGTACGAACACGAGCTGGCGACCCAACAGCTCGTGCACGTCACGGTCCTGGGCTTTTTCGAGAGCCAGGCGCAGATGCTTGGGCTTGGCGCCGCGCTCGCGATCGCCGGGCTGTGGGCTTATTGGCGCGAGCGGCCGCTCCGCGTCATTCCGGTGTCGTGCCTCGCAGCGTTAGGCATCGTGCTCGCGTTTCACGGGAAATCGTATTACCTGCTGCCGGTGTACCCGGCGCTCGTCGGTGCGGGCGCCGCCTGGCTCGAGGGCGTGAGCGAGAGCTGGGCACGCGCCACGGCATGGCGCCGGCCGGTGCCGCGCGCGGCAGCGCTCGTGCTCGTGATCGGCTATGGCATGGTGTCACTGCCGTACGGCCTGCCCGTGCTCTCGCCCGCTGCCATGGTGCGGTACGCCGCCGGCGGACCAACGGGCGGCGTGACGACGAATACCGACCAGCGGTTGCGTCTGCCGCAGGATTACGCCGACATGCTGCACTGGCGGCAGCGGGCGGCCGCGGTGGCTCGCGTCTACGACTCGCTCCCGCCCGACGAGCGTGCGCAAGCGGTGATCGGCGCGGACAACTATGGGGAAGCCGGTGCGATCGATTATTACGGGCGTGCGTTAGGCCTGCCCAACGCCATTTGCGGCTGCGGCTCGTATTGGTTTTTCGGCCCCGGATCGAAACCGGGCGCGGTCCTCATCACCATCGGCACGCGGGCCGCGGACCTGCGCCAGTTTTATGGCACGGTAACGCCGGCGGGCCGCCTCATCGACACGCTGGCGGTGCCGGAAGAACAAGACGTCCCCTTGTTCGTGTCGACCCAGCCTGTGATGACGCTCCAGGCATTGTGGCCGATGTTGGATCCGCGGCGCCGGACAGCGACCGGGGCGATCGCGATTCGCGATACGCGCTTGCACTAAGGAATAGCGGGGAAAAGGGAATCGCACGCTTGCCTCTTCCCGCGTGGCTGCGATCGAAAAAAAACTGCAACGGCTTGAAAGGATAACAAAAGTGAAACAGAGGATAACGAAAATGATCGTTCTGCGCAAAGGAAGGCGCGGTCGCTCATTGGGCAGAAAGGGCTTTTTGCTTTTTTTGAACAACAGCACACTGCTCTTAACCGTTAGGCAGGCACTCCCCTTCCGCGCAGAACGATCACTTTCGTTATCTTTTGTTTCACTTTTGTTATCCTTTCAAGCCGTTGCCGTTCTTCCTGACGGGGCTCGGACGACCGCGACGAGCGCCAGATCCGAAATTCAGACGCGGTCCTACTAAGAGCAGCTAACGGTCAACGGCCCGGACACCCGATTGGGTCGTAGGACTGTACGGTGCCGTTAGGAATCGTCTGGCCATTGACGACCAGGGTGTTCCCGAATCCGCCAGGGTCGCCGTACCACGCCGTGCTCCAATCCGGATCGCCAGTGATGGTCAACCGGTACGTGGAATTCTGCAGAAACGGTTGCGGCTTGGGCGACACACCGAGCGTCTGCACGTGCCGCGAGAACGAAACGAGCAAGCCGGTCTCGCAGCTCTGTTGGATCACGTTGCCGTCGAGCGTCGCGTCGATGTCTCCGCGCAGCGCCGTGTTCACCACCGGGAACGCGGCGTGGATGATGATCCCGAACCGGTTGTCGACCAGCAGGTTGTCGCGCAGGACGGCGTGCATCGTGGTCGTCACGTTAGGCCCGGCCACGCCGAGGGCGTCCAGCCGGATGCCGACGCCGACCGGTGTTCGATTGTGATCGCTGATGTAGTTGTTCTCCAAATCGGCGAACGTCTCGGCGGTGGCGGGCAGGACGAACGGCTCAATGCCGGTCGGGACCCCGAGCCCAATGGGACCATCTACGGTGATGCCCGGAATGCCCCCGGCGAGGAGCCGGTTCCCCTCGCCTCGATAGTTTCCGGGCCCGGCGAAGCAGATATCGCAGGTCCCTGCCGTGCCGCTGAGATGATTTTGTAGCACGTCGCCGCTCAGGCCGCGAAGGTCGATCGACTCGGTGAAGCCTCCCTCGAACCGGTTGCCCTGAATCGTTAGACCAGTCGTGCGCAATCCGAGGATCGCCTGACCCCCCGCGTCGACTGCGGGGTCGTGCCCCGATTGGAACACGAATCCCTCGATCACCAGGCCGTTGCCGGCTGAGCCGTTCGGATGCGCGTTGTCGATGATGATAGGAGTGGAGACGCCATCGAGGACGGGCATCGGCTCGACGGGCGTAAGCGTGCTGGCAGCAGGACCGACGCCATCGCCGGTAGCGCGACCCGCCTCGTCGAGGCCCATCACCAGGGCACCCTGCAGCGTGATGTCGGGTACGTCGACGATCATCGGGAACTGCTCGATGTCGCCCGAGGCGGTCGATAGCGCGGTGCCACGATATGTACCATCGGCGACGACGATCGTGATGCGGCAGGACCCCGACGTCAGCTCGCCGCGCGCCATGCGGTCCGCGCGGGCGGCGCTCAGGGCATCGCCAATGCGGCCGAAGTGGATACCGTCGGCCGGTTGGCCGGGTGCGTGACTAACGAGCAGCGTGGTGATGTAGTCGCCATGGGCGAGGTGCGCGGCGAGCGCCGGCGTCGGGATGTCGATAATCGTGTCGGCGACTCCAGGCTTGTGGCAGACCGCCACCGTACCGTAAGGCGCTAACGCGTCGTCAATAGGCCGACTCTCGTTGCTGGTCGGCACGTCCGATGTGCAGGCTGCCAACCCGAGGGCGAGACAGGCCAGCCCGAGGACGGGGCATCGAAGGTTGGGCATCATTCCAGATTCTCCTCTCGCAAGGGGATGTCGCAGCGGGGTGGAGGATCGTATGTTCAAGCCGTCCACGATCTGTCACCATTGCGTCCTCTGGCCGTCCCCATGATCGACTTGCGGGTACTCGGTGCGCTGGAGGTAGCTGCGGGCCGTCCCAACGGGACAGGTCACCTTGTCACGCAGCCCAAGCGGCTAGCGTTGCTGGTCTACCTCGCGCTGGCCGAGCCGTCGGGGTTTCATGCGCGCGACCGACTGCTCGCGTTCTTCTGGCCCGAGGCCGATGATCGTTCCTCACGCCATTCGCTCCGCAACGCACTCCACGCGCTACGACAGGCGTTAGGCGACGATGCGATCGTCACCCGTGGCGACGCGTTCGTCGGCCTGAATTTCGAGTTGGTGCGATGCGACGCACTCGAGCTGCGCGCGCACCTGGCAGCGGGCCGGTTGGACGACGCGCTGACGCTCTGGAAGGGTGAGGTGCTTCCCGGATTCCACGTCT
>JACZDD010129641.1_pt1 | contig 14474 bp, 17 predicted proteins | sample 8641771 | NCBI WGS metagenome assembly JACZDD01 (sample SAMN15324614, study PRJNA640507) | soil metagenome | isolation source: intercropping peanut in the second line | place: China: Luxin town, Laibin City, Guangxi Province | collected 2019-07-25 | depth 10cm m | reverse complement strand
CACCGGCTCGGTCTGGCTCGACGGTGACGCCGATTTCCTCGCCGAGCCCCACGCGGGGGTACTGGCCTCGCTCCGGATGGACGAGGTCCAGCTCGACTACTTCAGGCCTCTCATCGAGCGCTACAACCTGTCCGTCCGCCGGGGCCGCCTCTCGCTGGCCGGCACCGTCGAGTACGCTCCGACGATCACGCGGCTAATCCTGGAACGGGCCCTCGTCCAGGAAGTCTCCCTGGAGTACCGACATCTCGCCCGCACCGCCGAGGTGGAGAAGGCCCGCGCCATCCAGACCGCGCAGGTCGCGAAGCAGGCCGCCACCACGTCGCAGGCCGAGCTTCGCATCGAGCAGCTGCGGGTCGTGAACAGCACCCTCGGCTTCACGAACGAGGCCGCGACGCCACCCTACCGCCTCCAGCTGACCGACACGAACCTCACGGTCGACAACCTCGCCAACCAGCCGCAGACCGGACCGGCCGTCGCCCGCCTGACCGGCCAGCTCATGGGGCGCGGCGAGACGCGCGTGACCGCCGCGCTGCACCGTCGAGCCGGGAGCGCCGACGCGGACATCACGGCCCAGATCGAGGATGCCGACCTGGCCCGACTGAAGGATCTCGTCCAGGCGTACGCTCGGGTCCCGGTCACGGCGGGCGAGTTCTCGGTGTACTCGGAGCTGCAGACGCGCGGCACCGCGCTGTCGGGCTACGTCAAGCCGCTGTTCCGCGGTGTCCAGGTCGGCCACGACGACGAAGCGGTCGCGGATCGCGGGCTCCGCCAGCGCCTGTACGAGGGGCTGATCGACATCGGCGCGAAGATCCTCAAGAACCGCCCACGAAAGGAGGTCGCGACCGTGGTGCCCATCTCCGGACGGGTGGACCATCCAGAGTTCGGCCGGTGGGAAACGGCCGGACGCCTCCTTCAGAACGCGTTCTTCAGGGCGATCATGCCGGGCTACGAGGCGCGGCCGGAGCCGCGCGGGCCATCACCGGCGCTTCGATCGACTCCGGCCGAGGGCGCGACTCCGGCGGAAGACCGCCCCACGGGCGGTGCGCCCGATTCCGATCCGCCGGAGTCCCCGTAGCCAGGCCGTCCGTGGCATTCGGACAGCGCGGGCGCGGATTCGTGTAGAGTACGGCCTACGGTGCCGACCTTGATCCCGGATCCGTCGTGGAGGAGGACACCACCATGAGCGAGACCAAAGGCTTCGTCGTACCCGCCGGCGGCGGCACGCACCTCGACATGTCGGCCCCTGGGCGTTTCGCGGCCCTGAAGCTCCTCGGCCACGAAACGAATGGCAGCATCATGATGTTCGAGGAGACCGTGCCCCCGGGCACCAAGAGCCTCTTCCATCTCCACCACGACAGCGACGAGGTGGCCTTCGTGCTCGCCGGGGAGATCACCGTCATGATCGGCGACCAGGTCAGCGTCGGCGGGCCCGGGACCTGCGCGTTCTTCCCTCGCGGCGTCCGGCACGCGTGGAAGAACAGCGGCAGCGAGACCGGCCGCGTCCTGTTCCTGTACACGCCGGCATCCGCCGGCGGCTACATCGAGACGCGTATGCACCGTCCGCCCGACGCATCGGTCAGCGCGGCCGACCGGAAGGCCGCGCTCGAGCGTTACCGCTGGGAGGAGGTCGGGCCGAACCCGCTCTGAGGCGGGGTTGGCGGGCCTCTGCCGTCACGCCTCCCGCTGATTCTTCACGCGGTCGGTCACCTGCTCCACCCACGACAGGTAGGACGACAGGCGAACCTTGCCGTGGCCGCTGGTGCGGATCCCGTGGGAGCTCATCTCGGGCGGGAATTCGTAGCCGGTGACCGTGGCCCAGGGGATCGTGCGCGTGCCTCGCCAGGGCGACGTGTGCGTGAGGTGCGTGGGCGACACGGTGGCCCTCACGAAGAAGGTCTCCAGCACGAACCACACGGATCCGACCAGGATCGGCGTGGCCACCAGGAACGCCATCGTGCGCTGACCCGGCGAGGCATGCAGCGCCGCGTAGGCGATGCCGAGGGCGATGGCGAGGACCAGCACCGAGAGTGCGCGCATGCGCCCGCCGTGCCGCACCTGGCCTTCGGTGTTGCCCGACCCGCGAGCCCGGAGCGCCCAGGCGAGCAGCGCGGCCGCGATGACGGCTCCGGCGACGCCGGCCAGGATCGGGCGCAGAGTGTTCATCTCGCGCTCCCATCACGCTCACGGGCCTCAAGCGGGCACGTGTCGATCACATCCCACTTCTCGCCGTCGAAGGCCGTCATGGCGATCCTCACGACCGTGAACTCCTCGCCCTGCGGCACGGAGCGATCGGTGTCCCAGAACTCACGGCCGCGGCAGGACGTCCGCGGATGAATGAGCGTGACGTGGGGCGAGACCTGGAGATCTCGGAACGTTAAACGCAGCACTTCGTCACGCATCCGCCGGTAGCCTCCGTCGAGGTCTTCGACGTCGAGATACACGCCGGCTTCCGGTCGTTCGAAGCAGGCGACCCCACCGAGTCGCATGCGGAACGTCGTCGTGTGCCCGCACGCTTCCTGAATCCGCTCCGAGAGCAGCTCGACGACCGGAGCTTCCTCCGGATAGACGAGCGTCACGTGTGCCGCAATGCAACGTGCCATATCGGGGTCCCACTTCCGGCGTATGACTTCGATCGGCCCAGCCGCGGGGGACGTCAGGAAGATCGTCGCGTGATGGCTGCGATAGCCACTCATATCTCCGCGTAGATCTCCAGCACGTTGCCGTCCGGGTCACGGAAGAACAGCGTGCGGTGGCCGAACGGTTGGTCGGTCGGCCCCGACACGATCGCGACGCCACGCTCCTTCAGGACGGCCGCGCAGCTCGCGACCTCCCCGGGGGCGACCCGGAAGGCCAGCTGCACGGACAGCACGCCCACCGGTGGCGCCGGATCGCTGGAGCGGCCACCGTGCTCGGTCAGCGCCAGCACGTTCGAGCCCACGCGAAACTCGACCCACTTCGGCCCGAGCTCCCGGTGGAGTGAAAAGCCGAGCGTGGTGCCATAGAACTCGCGCATGGCCGCCATCTGCCGGGCGAAGATCACCGTGTAGTCGATGCTGCGGATCGGCAGCTTGGGGTCCATAGCGTGCCTCGCTAATCCTCGCGCCCTAACAGCGTGATGACGAACCGTCCGACCAACCCGGCCTTCCGAGTCGGACTCCTCCATGCGCGCCAGCGAGAGCTGGCCCTCGCCGGTCGCCATCTGGCCCACCCGCTCTCGTCACGGCGTGTAGCGGTACACATTGCTGTCGCGACGGACAAACCCGAGGCGCTCATACAATCGATTCGCGGCTTCTCGTGCGGGGCGCGATGTCAGCTCGACCGTCCGAGCTCCGAGCTCGACCGCCCTTCGGATCGCTTCTTGGCTCATTGCCTCGCCCACCCCGCGTCCCCTGACCGCCTCGTCCACCACCACGTCCTCGATCCAGGCGCGGATACCGGTCGGAATCCTGAACACTACCAACGTGAGGAGCCCAACGATCTGTCCATTCGCTTTACCGTCTCGCGCAACCAGCACGGTGCTGGCGGCTGCCTCGACGATCTCGCGGATCTCCTCCCGCGCCGGCACGGACGCACTCCGGGACAGCTGGGGCAGCAATCGCCTAAAGGCGGCGACCAACTCATCGTCAACCCGGTTCGCCGCCTCCACCTGGATTCCGTCGTGAGGCGTAGACTTCATCTTCCTACTCGCACGCGTCGATTCTTCCGAAATGATCCACCTGTCGTGTCCATCCTTCTTGCCCGGCCCGGCCTCGGATCATGACCCACCACACCGTGTCAGGCTTCTCGACGATTTCGGCGGCGCACGGAGCGAGCCCGCCATCACCTTCACGACATGTCTCGCCTTTCTCCGCTAGCTCGATCTCCAGGAACTGGCCACGTACCCAAGCCTTCCAGGACCCCTCTCCGGCATACCGCAGGACATAGACGGCGTCGCCCGGCTGTAGTTGCACCGTGTCGGATTCCGTGACGATCTGCATTGGCACCCGGACAGTCGCTTTCCCGAATCGCGTCGTGACCACGACTCCGGTGACTCCTTCGACTTGCTCGCCGGCTCGAGCACGAAACGCGGGCTGCGCTCCTTCGCGATGATCCCTGAGAATGTCCGTATCCGCCTTGACCGACCAGGTCCGATACGTACAGCACTCGAACGGGCACGCACCATGGTCTTCGTACGGAACCGACGGCGGAGACTGAGCAGGCGCTGCCGCGTGGGTCACGCCCGCGATTCCAAGCGTCATTGTCAACGCAGCCAACGTTCTCAGGTACACTGTCGCGGGCGCTCAAATCCACACGTCATTCTGCGCAGTCCGTGGACCTCCCTCGTGTCCTGTGTTGAGCACTCCGCGCGGCTCAATCAGGAGTAGCTTCACCTCGCGTTCTGCGTAGGGTTTGTGTTCGACACCCTTTGGAACCACGAACATCTCCCCCGTCGAGACGTGGACCGCGCCATCCCGAAAATCGATCCGCAGATCGCCTTCCACCACGATGAACGTCTCGTCGGTGTCTTTGTGGTCGTGCCAGACGAAGTCCCCTTGCAGCTTCACGACCTTGAACTGATAGTCGTTCATTTCGGCGATGACCTTTGGCTGCCACTGTTCGCCGAACAGTCCGAATTTTTGACGGAAGTTGATCGCTTTGTGGCTCATGAGATTCCTCCCCATCGCTCGCTCTCATAGCACGGTCCCGGCGATCGCTCTTTCGGCGTCACCATCTCGCTATGCAGATCGCGGGAGCTCGAAAGAAAGGCGCGGCGACCGCTGGGGTGAGTGGTGTCATGACGCTTGGCGGTCACCTGCTCCTCGTCACGCATCGCCCACGTCACCATGATCACCGTGACCACACCGTTCGGTCGACCGCCCCGAGTTGACCCGCTGCCCCGGCTACGAGGATCAATTCGTTATCGGCCATGCGACTTCCCGTCCTTTGGCATCTTCCTCACGTGATGACGCGATTCGCTTGCAGGAGCACCGCCTGTGGGATCTGGAGACTCAACGCCTTGGCCGTCCTCAGATTGATGATGAGCTCGAATTTCGTCGGGCGCTGCACGGGCAGATCCCCAGGCCGGGCGCCCCTGAGGATCCTGGCCACGTAGCCCGCGGCGTCCCGAAAGAGATCGAGAAAGCCGGGGCCATAGGCGAGAAGCCCGCCCGCCTCGGCGAAAAACGGCACGAATAGATTGATCGTGGGAAGCCGGTGCCTCACCGCGGCCTCGGCGATGATTCGCAAGTGCTCGAACAAGAGCGGCGACGTCAGGACCAGGAGTGCGCCGGCTTGCTGGCGCGCCGCGGCCGCGATCGCGCCAGGAATCTCGCCCTGGCTCTTGATCGGAAGCGTCTGCAGTGTCACTCCTCCGCTCCTGGCGGCGTCTTCGATTGCACGAAATTGCACGTCATTGACGGCCCGGTCGCCCAGGACCGCGACCCGCGCCAACGTCGGCTTGACGTCCTTGAGGAGCTGGAGCTGCTTACCGCTCATCTGGGGGAGGTCGAGGAAGAATCCCGTGACGTTCCCGCCTGGCCGCGCCAAGCCGGCCACCCACCCTCTGGCCACCGGATCGGACTCGAGATCCACTCCGACGATTGGAATCGTCCTGGTCGCGCTGACCATGGCCTCGAGCACTTGTGGGTTGGAGGCGAGAAGGACGTCGACGCGCGCCGCGATGAGCTGGGACGTGAGCGCCGAATATTCCTCGTTCGTGCTGTGCTGCGCGAGTCGGGACTCGACGAGCACGGTATCCCCGACGACGTACCCTTGCGCGCGGAGACCTTCCAGGAAAGCCTGTTGCCCGGCCAAGCTGCGGCCCAGGTATCCGACCCGAGGAACCTTCACTACGCCCTGAGCCCGGACGTACCGAGGCAGCGCGAGGACGCCGAGGGAAACGATTCTCGTGAAGGCGCGTCTCCTCACTTCGGCTTCGCTCGGCTCGGGTCGTCTTCCGGATTCACGAACGTCGGGGCGAAGGGCCCTTCACCGTACACCTCGACCACATTCCCGGCCTTGTGCAGGCCGAAGTGGGGCATGGTCGCCGGCATCAGGGAGTGTGCGCCCGCCTTCAGCTCGATCAGCTTCGACGCATCATACTTGTCGCCACGCGCCATCAGGAACGTGCCCGCCAATACCGTCACGTGTTCGTCGTTCGGATGCCAGTGGGGCGGTACTTTCACCTCCCCCTTGCTACGGATGCGGATCACGTACAGGCCGCCCTTCCTGTCCGGGTCCCCAAATACGACGGCCACTTCAACGCCGGGGAGGAGCGGCTTCCACACGAGTTGGCCTGGCGCGATTACCGTGTGGCTCTGCGCGAACGCGAGAACTGGTAGCAGCGCGATCGCAACGGCCAACACCGACCTCGCGATTCCTTTGGCCAGCCGCCACCGGGCGGCGACGCTGCGGGACGGAGCGGCTTCAAGGCCGGCGCTCACCCCCGCATTCTCCACTCCTCGGTCTCCCACGGGCAAGATCGATCTCAGCGGACCGCTCGGTCACGGCCGATACGGCTCGTCCGAACGGGGCGCACCCGGGAGCTGCTCGTCCAGAGACTGTCGGTATCTCAGGCAGCCTTGCAAGAACTCCGGCCACGTAGGAACCGTCGGCAACGGGTCCGTCTTTTGGGGTAGGAGCCCCCACAGCTTGGGATGGTGCCAACAGAGGGCGTGTCCGGTACTGTCTCTGTGCTCGCGGATCCCCGCGCGCAACCGTTTTGCCTCGCCAATCAGCTGCTCGCGCGTCATCACTTCCAGATCCTCGTCCACGCTACTCCCTTTCAACGGGTACGGGCCTCCTGGAACACCATCCGCAGCGCCAGGCCGATGAATACCAGGCCGAGGACACCCGTGGCGATGTGCTCGAATCGGCCGCGCGGATTGAACGCGCGACGTACGGACCCTGCCCCCCACGCAACGCCTACATTCACGATCATCACGGTGACCGTGAGAATGGCCCCCAGCAGTGCGATCTGGAATGGCACCTCTTCCGCCTGCGCCGTGGCGAATTGAGGGAGGAACAAGCTGAAAAAGAGCAACGCCTTGGGATTGAGGAGATTGTTGATCAGGCCACGCCACAGCCAGCCATATGGCGTCTCGAGCTCGATCACCCCCTGCACTTCCGCCGGTCTCTCGCGCGCATGCCTCGCTCTCCGGAGCAAGCCTATCCCGAGCCACAACAGATAGGTCCCGCCAATCAAGCGAACCGCGTCGGCGATGACCGGCACGTGCTGCATGAGGTGTCCCAAGCCGAGCGCGACCAAGGCGGTCTGAAGGAATCCGGCCACGGCGATGCCTACGGAACACCACACGCCGGCTCGGACCCCGCGCGCAACCGCATGAGAAAACAATCAACGCCAGATCCGGGCCAGGGACGATCGCCAGTGCGAGTACCGCGAGAAAGAAGACGGGCAGAATGGAGGGGTCTAGCATAGCCGGGTGATGAGTTGGCCTGCGGGTTGAGGTCCAGCAGCGGCGCGGCGCGCCGTCCGAGCGGGGCAGGAGAACTTCTGCGAGCCAGCGGCCGTCCTCCCCTGTGGGCCGGCAGCTCCACTTGGTGGTTGGGCAGTGTGGGTAACCACTTCACCCGACCTCATAGAACTCGTAGAAGAATTCGATGGAAGCTTCCAACCGTAGCACCCTGTATGGGAAGCACTCCTCGAGGTCGTCGGCTGTCCTCTGGTGCGCGAGACGGCCCAGGAACGTGCGGGCCATCCTCGGTCTGACGGCCCCGTGACGGTCGAGGAATTGCCCCCACTGCGCCAGGAATTGATACTCGGCGGCGCCGACCTGGGAGGTCGCGAGAAACTTTGGTGGAAAAAGACGCCGATACGCTTCGACATTGTCGAGCCATGACCCGCCGACAACAGTGGCAGCGGCCGGCAAGACGTCCCGAAGATGACGGAACATCACGGCCAGTTCAGCATGCCGCTGAGGTCGACGCTCTCGACTGAGTGGGCGGTAGCACGCCATTTCGTTGTTTTCAAAGTGGAGGCGCACCCGGTTTCCCGGCCACAACGCATAGTAGAAGCACCCAAATCTTGAGGCCACGTCAACGACACGGATCCGTGCGTGAGTCTGTCGCTCACGATAGAACGGGTACGTCCAATCGACCAATTCCTGGTGGGGCGTCAGCCCCGCCACGAAAGACTGCCAGACGGGATGCCGAGGGTCGAAATCTCTCCGCAAGCCAAAGCTCAAGTACAGAGGCGTGAAGTGCAGCATCACCTCGCCAAGAGGAATGAGCTTGATGCGCTCGACGCGTTGAGCAAACTGCAGAACGAGCGCGACAAATTCTCTGGAGAAGCTCACGTATCGACGCCATGCCCCTGGACACTCGTCATTCGATAACCTGATCTGCCCGCGCCAGCACCGAAGGTGGGACGTCGAGCCCGAGCGCCTTCGCGGTCTTCAGGTTGATCGCGAGCTCGAACTTCGTCGGCTGCTGAACGGGAAGGTCGCCAGCCCTCGCGCCCCGGAGGATGCGATCGACCTGACCGGCCGCTTGCTCCCACCGCTCGTTCCTCGTTGGACCGTACGCAAGCAGTCCGCCTTCACCGGCGAAGGCGAGTATCTCGTATGCCGAGGGCAGCCGGTGACGTGTCGCAAGCCCCACAATTCGTCGCGCCTCAGTGGTGAACATCGTGTCGGAGAGAACGACCAGAGCCTGTGCTCCTCCGCGCGTCATGCGTTCGAACGCGCTCTCGAACTGATCTGTCCTCCGGACGTCAACCACGTCGAGTTGCACGCCAAGCTGGCGAGCGGATGCTTCGAGCGGTTCAAGGATGGTCCGCATCCCGCCACTGCCCAGGTTCGCGAGGACAGCGACTCGCGACGCTCGGGGCACGATCTGTCGAATGAGCTGCAGATGTTTCCCGGCCAGCTCGGGTGAAAAGCCTGACACCCCGGTGATAGTGCCGCCTGGACGGGTGAGATTCGGCACCAGCCCTACGCCGACGGCGTCTCCGAGCCTCTCGAAGCCGATTGGAATCGCCGCCCCGGCCCGGGCCGCAGCCCGCGTGGCGGTCCCTCCAGCGGCGAAGATAACGTCGGGTTTCAGCGCAGCCAACTCGGCCGCGAGGGCCGGGAGCTGATCCCTCTTGTTGCCGGCATACCGAAAGTCCAGGACGAGATTCTGGCCTTCGGTCCAGCCGAGTTCAAGCAGGCGCTGGCGGAACGCCCGCATCGGCTCCACCCAGGGGGCGGGCGTGCTCGGAAAGAGGAGGCCCACCCGCGCGACTTTTCCCGCCTGCTGCGCGTGCATCGCCAGAGGAGTTAGCAGCACGGCAAGCAGGAGGCTCAGCCCCGTTGTGGCGCGACCCAACGCTTCAGATCTCCATCAAGTCCTTACCAATGATGATCTCGCCCTGGAAGTGCTTGCGCACGCCGTCTGTCCACATGTGGTCGGTGATGTCGGGATCGTCCCCGGGTACGAAGTGCGACAACACGAGTGTCTTGACGTGTGCCTGAGCGGCCACCCGACCGACATCCTCCGGCACCGAATGACTATCGACGAGGTGCTTGCGCAAGGTCGCCGCATTGGGGACCCGCGCCAGGAGTTTGTCCACGCCAGGCGGATACAGGATCTCATGCACCAGGACATCGGCGCCCTTGGCCAGCCCGACTAGGGCGGGAGCGTAGTTGGTATCGCCGGAAATGACGATGGACCGGTCTTTGGTGTCGAAGCGGAATGCAAAGGCATACTTGAGCGGGGGGTGTACGACGGCGGCAGACGTGACCTTGACGTCGTCGTTCTGCATCACGGTTCCTGGCGCGTCAAGCTCGTTCGCGACCCGCAAGGGCCGCGGATCGGTTCGTCCTTCGTCTTCGATTCGAGTGTCGACGTCGAACCTCAGATACTCCCAGAACGCCTGCGTCGCGCTCTTCAGGGGAGGAGGCCCGTAGGCATCGACACGCGTACGGAGCCCGGCAACCCAGCCGTTATAGACGAGGGGCCCGTATTCGAGCATGTGATCCGAGTGCAAGTGGGTAAAGAAGAGGTATCGCAGTCTGCTCAAGGGGACGCCAGCGGCCCCGAGTTGCCGGGATGTGCCAGCGCCACAGTCGACCACGTAGGGCACATCGTTGATCAAGAGCAGAGTCGACGGGTTGTTACGGCCGCCCCCCACTCGCGGACCACCCTTCGTGCGGAGGAGGATGAGCCGGGTGCCCTTCCTTTCCTGGCCGAAGGCTCTAGAAGCCCCGCTGGCTGCTAGCAACAGACTCGTGGCGCCGCCGAGAAATTGTCGACGAGTATGGCGCATGCTCATCCCATCTCCTTCGGCCGCCAGGGTTCGACGGCGTTGGATCATTCGACAACCTGGTCCGCTCGTAGCAGCAACGATGCCGGGATCGTGAGCCCGAGCGCCTTCGCAGTCTTCAAGTTGATCACCAGCTCGAATGTCGTGGGCTGCTCAACGGGCAAGTCCTCCGGCCTGGCGCCCTTGAGAATCTTGTCGACGTACGTTGCCGTGTGTCGCCATAGCCCGAAAATGCTCGTCCCGTACCCGATGAGGCCGCCGAGCTCCACGGCCTGCCGGTTGTTGAACAGCGACGGTAGCCGGTGCTTGGCGGCGAGGCTGACAATGCGTCGTCGCTCGCTAAAGAGCATCACACTGGGGGCTACGACGACCGCATCGGGGCGCTCTCGGGCCATGGCGGAGAAGGCGCGCTCGAGCTCGTCGGGACCCTGCACCTCGACCCGATGAAGCCGAATCCGTAGCGTCGTCGCTGCGGCCTCCGCCTCTTTCAGCATCTGGCTCATCGTGCTCTCGGAGAACGCGCCGGGATGCCAAAGGAGCGCGACGCGAGAGGCACTCGGAGAAACTTCCTTGAGCAGCTCCAGATGCTTGGGGATCAGGTTCGGAGCCAGGAAGGTTGTCCCGGTAAGGTTGCCGCCCGGCCGAGCGAGACTGGCCGCCAGCCCGTCGCCGACCGGATCACCCATGGCCACCGCGACAATCGGGATGGTTGCGGTCGCCTGCCGCGCGGCGCTGGCGCCCGGCGTGGCTGCGGCCACGATAAGGTTGACCTTCAAGCGCACGAGCTCGAGCGCGAGTCCCGGGAGACGCTCGAAGTGCCCCTCTGCCCACCGACCCTCGATCAGGATGTTCTGACCTTCGACGTAGCCGTGTTCGCGGAGTCCCTCCCGGAAGGCGTCCAGCGACGCCCGCGCCTCGGGTGATCCTCGCAATCCTGTGCTCAGGTAGCCGATGCGTGGGTCTTTCCCCGGCGGCTGTGCCTGCACCACCAGCGGCACGGCGAGAAGGATGACGGCTACTGCAACGCCAAGACTGGTGCGCCATCGGGCGAACCAGCTAAACCGAACGCTATGCACCGCGCGACGCCACTGCTGCGGTCGGCCTCACTGAATGACCTCCGTAGCCCGGAGGAGAACGGACTGCGGGATCGTCAGGCCGAACGCTTTAGCCGCCTTCATGTTGATGACCAGATCGAACTTTGCGGGCCGCTCCACGGGCAAGTCGCCCGCCTTCGCGCCTTTCAGGATCCTGTCGACGAAGTAGGCGGCCCGCTTGTGCATGTCCGCGTAGTTCGGCCCAAAGGACATCAATCCCCCCGCCTCGACCAGTTCCCGGTAAGCATGCACCCCGGGCAGCCGGTGGCGGGTAGCGAAGTCCATGATCAGCGCGCGGTGGTGCAGGAGCAGCCGATCGGCCAGGACGAGGAGCGCGTCGGGTCGCTCCTTGGCCATCACGGCAAGCGCGCTCTTGATCTCTTCCTCGGTCTTCACCCCGAGGGATAGCACTCTCATGTGCAGCACATGGGCCGCGGCCTGGACCTGCTTCTCGGCGAGCACCTGGAGCGGGCTGCTCGAATTCCAGAGCACCGCGATGTGCGAGGCGCTGGGGACGACTTCCCTCAGCAGCTCGAGTCGCTTCGCGTCCATTTCCGTCGAGATCGCGGTCGACCCGGTGATATTCCCGCCAGGATGGCTGAGCGACGGGACGATGCCCGTCCCCACGGGATCGCCGACCGCGGTCATGACGAGAGGGACGGAGGTCGTCACCTTCTTGACCGCGAGAGTGGCGGGCGTCCCGGCGGTCACGATCACCGCGACCTTCAGGGCGAGCAGCTCCTCGATGAGGGCTGGGAAGCGATCATACTTTCCCTCCGCCCACCGATACTCGATCAGGACGTTTCGGCCCTCGACGTACCCGAGGTCGCGCAAGCCCTCGCGGAAAGGTCCGACGAGATTGGCCTCGAGGGCCGCCGTGGAGTTTCCGAGGAACCCTATCCGGTACACGAAGCTCGTCTGTTGGGCCTCGGCGGAGAGTGGTCCCAGCAGAATGCCGAGGGTGATGATGAGGCCGATCCCTTTGACCGTCACGTCGGCCTCGTCGAGGCTTTCACGTTCTTCCCCCTGAGCTTACGTTCGCCATGGCGCCGCCTGCAGGTTAGCACCGGGGGCGCTCGAGCGGGGATCCTCCGTCACTCTCGCCGCGCGAGCAAGCCCACGACGTTGGCGAGCAGCCGCTGCCCCACGTCCTGGCCGAGCGTCATGATCGACTCCGGGTGGAACTGCACCGCCGCCAGCGGGAGCGCCGCGTGCTCGATCGCCATGACCACGCCCTCCTCCGTCTCCGCAGTCACCCGCAACGCCGCCGGCAGGCGATCGCGGATCGCGAACAGCGAGTGATAGCGCCCGGCCGTGAACTCGCTCGGCAATCCTTCGAAGAGCCGTCCCCCGACCACCCGGATGCGTGACGCCTTGCCGTGGACGGGCGGGTCGAGCACGCCCAGTGCGCCGCCGAAGCACTCGACCATGCCTTGCAGGCCCAGGCACACGCCGAAGGCCGGGAGGCCGCGGCGCACCAGCGCGTCGATGGTGCCGGCGACGTCGAAATCACTCGGCGTGCCGGGGCCGGGCGAGAGGACCACCAGGTGCGGCTTCACGTCGTCGTAGGCCTCGGGCGAAAAGCCGCTGCGCAGCGTGACGACCTCCGTGCCGGTCTGGCGGAGGTAGTTCGCCAGTGTGTGGACGAACGAATCCTGATGATCCACGAGCAGGACGCGCCGGCCGGCGCCGGTGCGTGCGCCGGGCGGGGCCGCGGGTCGTGGCACGTCGGGGCCGCGACGGATGACGTCGAGAAACGCCGAGGCCTTCAGCTCGGTCTCGGCCTCCTCGGCCTCGGGGTCGGAATCGTAGAGCAGCGTGGCGCCGGCGCGGACCGCGGCCAGGCCGTCCTTCACTTGAACCGTTCGCAGCGCCAGGCCCTTGTCCATGTTGCCGTCGAAGCCAAGGAGGCCGACGGCGCCGCCGTACCAGCCGCGGGCGGATCGCTCGTGGTCCTCGATGAACTGCATGGCCCACGCTTTGGGGGCGCCGGTCACGGTGACGGCCCACGCGTGGGCCAGGAAGGCGTCGAGCGCATCCAGTCCGGGGCGCAGGCGGCCCTCCACGTGATCGACGGTGTGGATGAGCCGCGCGTACATCTCGATCTGGCGGCGGCCGATGACGCGAACGCTGCCGGGCACGCAAATGCGGGATTTGTCGTTGCGATCGACGTCCGTGCACATCGTCAGCTCGGATTCGTCCTTGCTGGAGGAGAGCAGCGAGAGGATCTGCGCGGCGTCGCCGATGGCGTCGCTGCCGCGGGCGATGGTCCCGGAGATCGGGCACGTCTCCACGCGCTCGCCGTCGACGCGCACGTACATCTCGGGCGAGGCCCCCACCAGGTATTCCGCCTCGCCCAGGCTCAGCAGGAAGCCGTACGGCGAGGGATTGCGCTCGCGGAGACGGCGGAACAGCTCGGCCGGCGAGGCGCTGGAGGCCTCGAAGAAGGTCTGGCCGGGCACGACCTCGAAGAGATCGCCGCGCTTGAACGCGGCTTGGGCGACGCGGACCATCGCCGCGTACTCACCCGGCGCGTGGTCGCACGGCCGCGGCGCCCGCGTGGCCGCCACGTACGGTGTGCTGCGCCCCTCGCGCGGCAGGCCGGCGGTCGTGGCGCCGGCTCCCTCGAAGTCGTAGCGGCGGCGCATGGCGACCTCCCGCCGGTGGTCCACGATCATGTTCTCATCCGGCAGGTAGAGCACCAGGTCGCGCTGGCCCGCGCGCCGGTCGAGCCGCAGGCGGATCGGCTCGAACTGGAACGCGAGGTCGTAGCCGAACGCGCCATATAGGCCCAGGTGCGGTTCCTTCGGATGGTGGAACAGCTCGATGAGAGCGCGGAGCACGGAGAAGACGGACGGCTGGCGGCTCCGATCCTCCTCCGTGAAGCGGCCCGCCGGCGAGCGCACGGTGGCCTCGATGGATTCGTCGGTGGCCGCGAGGTGCTCGATCGCGCTCAACGCTTCGAGCGCGGTGGTGATCGGGGGCAAGAGCACGCGGCCGCGAGCGTTCAGCGCCTCGATGCGGACCCGGCGGGCCCGCGCGACCATCACGAGCGGCGGGTCGGCGGAGGCCATGTCCCAGCGGGGGTAGCGGCCCGGGTATTAGTAGTTCGAGGCGAGGAGCGCGCCCCGCTGCGT
>JACZDD010126292.1_pt1 | contig 14587 bp, 14 predicted proteins | sample 8641771 | NCBI WGS metagenome assembly JACZDD01 (sample SAMN15324614, study PRJNA640507) | soil metagenome | isolation source: intercropping peanut in the second line | place: China: Luxin town, Laibin City, Guangxi Province | collected 2019-07-25 | depth 10cm m | reverse complement strand
CCACACACGGGTGGGACCCCCCGCGACGTCGCATGTGTGTGGGAGGAAAGGCGCCGCGCCCGGCCCCCGGGGCCTGCGCCACAGGCCGGCGTCAATGGTTTGCCGGCCTCGCCGCAACTCACCGGTTCTAACGAGCGAATACGTCCCCGCCGTCCACGACGCCGTAACCGGTAGCCAGGCGCTTTTCGTTAACGGCCAGAAATGACGCATTGCTTACGCGTTCCCAGAGTGCGGCACGATCGGAAGAGAGTGCCTCCACGCGATCGGTATCGGCTGCGAGAACCAGACTGGCGCCGAAGGCGGGCGCGAGCCAGTTGGTCAGCGCGCAGGCAATTCGTGCGGCGAGCGGAAGTACGCTCTGCCGCCAGAACGCGCGGTTGGCTTCCTGGTAGTTCGCATAGGTGTTGTCGCCGGGAATGGCGAGCAGCATCGGTGGCACGCCGAAGGCCAGCGCGATCTCGCGCGCTGCCGCATGCTTGGCCTCCAGAAAATCCATGTCGCGCGGCGAGAGCGACATCGGTTTCCAGTCGAGACCCCCTTCCAGCACCATGGGCCGCCCGGCATTGGCGGCGCCCTGGTATTGCTCGGCAAATGTTTGCTTGATCCGTTCGTGCTGGGCATCGGTAAGCACGGTGCCATCCGCACCCGCATAGACCAATGCACCTGACGGCCGCGCAGCGTTGTCGAGCAGCGCCTTGTTCCAGCCAGCTGCGGCGTTATGCGTGTCGATTGCGACAGCGGCGGCTTCTATCGGGCTCATCCCGTAGTGATCGTCGACCGGGTTGAAGAACGTCAGGTGCAGGATCGGCGGCAGCGTCGCGCTTTGATCGAAGCGCATCGTGCGACCGCCAACCGTATAGTCGTAGGCCCGCGGCCAACCATCGGCACCCGCGATAAGCTTCATACGGTCAGGCCGCAGCGCATAGAGCTCGCGGACCTGAAAACCTTCCGCGCCCTCTCCGCTCAAGGTGACCGCCTCGACATAGGCGTTGCCGGCGAGCAGAAGATGAGAAGCGACGGCTTCGAGGAAAGACGCGCCGTCCTGGCGCGGATTGGGCCGGTGAACAAGGTCGAGCAACGGATGCGCATCGCGCTCGGTAGCCCCGTCGTAAAGAACGAAACAGAGTGATCCGACGCATTCGGCGATCATCCGCACCGCCCTGTAGACGATGGCATTGCGGGCATAGCCTTCCCGGGCAAGCGGCGCGAAGCCGCGCGGCGTCCAGCACGGGCGTCCACCATGCTCGAGTGCGATCAGCCGTGCGACCAGCGAGGATTTCCGCTCGGGCGGCGTCAGCATTCTTCTGATATGGGACCACATCGTTTCTGTCACAGGCATAAAAAAGGCGCCGGATGATCCGACGCGCTGTCTGCATAATTCTGCTGCTACTCAGCTGCGGGTGAGGATATAAACGACTGCGAACAGCACGATCACCGCGAGCGTGCTGATCACGAGCACGTAGCGCACATTGTGCCCGGTGACAGCGGCACGTGCTTGGGTCGTGCTTTCAACGATGCGGTGGTCTTCTACTCGCGGCATATGGGCGCTCCCTGGACGAATGCCGTCGTTCGATGAGCAACGCAGAAGCACGCGACGATGTTCCGCCAAATGCTCGGACGGCCAAGGGTGCAAATGTGGAGTGTGCCTAACCAATACCCGAGCAGCGTCACGCTGTCAAGGAGTATTTTCCTATCGTCGACGTCGTGGAAAAGGTGGCTACCTGACGGCGTTCGTTCTTGGTACTGTGCGCATCATCGCAGCATCGTCGAATGAGTTACTGACATGTACGTCCTGCTCATCATCCTGCTTGTGGCGTTGCCGTTCGGAACTGCCATTGCCTGCGGCGCGCTCATGCAGTGGGCCGGCAACACGATTTCAGGCTGGTCGTCGGTCGGCGGTTTGGCGCTCGGGATTTATTTCTTTCACAAGTGCATGGAAGTTCTGGCGGTGTGACGCCGCGGCGCCGCAATCCTGAACAAACATTCAGTTCTCTTCACTAAGGCGTTCCGCAACCGTGCGGAACCGCATTGCGCTGATCGTCGTTTCCTCCCGCAGGGTGACTAGAGGAGGAACGCAATAATGAAACGAATCGTTTTGGCTGCAGCCGTCGCGAGTCTCGCGGCGACCGCATTGCCTGGAATCGCAAGCGCCAAAGACGCCACGACAGCGACGACGCTGAGTGCACGTCATTATTATCACTGGAACCGCGGCCATCATTACGGCTGGCGGCACCATTACGCCTACGCCGGCTGCAGAGTCGTCGTCAGGTCCCACATTAACCGGTGGGGCGAGCGAGTCTTCGTGCGCAGGCGCATCTGCTACTGACGACAACGCGTCACAAGGCGGGCCCGGCCTCGCGGCCGGGCCCGCTCTTGCTCAGGCTCCTACTTTTTTCAGGTGGGTGAAGGAATCATCGCCCGCGAACGCACTCTCGAAGTGAGCGAGCGTACCCTTCGCCGGACGTGCGGCGACATCGGGGCCTTCGGCCGCCCAGGTCGTACCGGCAAGACGTTGCGTCGACAGAAACCATTCGGCCGGCGTTGAGCCGATCGCGCCCGCGAAGTCACAGATGCGTGCAGGCTCGGCAAGCATGGCGAGCCACAGGATCATGAAATCCTGTGCCGACATCGCGGCTGTTCGCGTTTCCGCTATGGCACGGATTGCGTTGCGCGAAATCTTTTCTCGGACATCCGGCAGCAGTAGCAGCATTTCCAGCAGCGAGCCGATTTCCTCGATCGACGAGGCAACGAAGCCGGTCCGGCCATCCTTGACGATGGCGTTCTCCGCCGGATTGTCGAGCACAAGCGGCGCAAGACCGAGCGACATCGCTTCGACCAGCGCATTTTCAGCCGTGCCGTAGTGATCGCGTTGCAGCGGGTACAAGAAAATGTCGGCACTGGCCAATGCCGCCACGGGGTCCGACGTTTGCCCCATGAATTCGACCCGGCCCGGATAGCGCATGGCCTTGGCACGCGCGACCACGGGACCCTGCGGATCGGTCTCCCCCCATACGGCGACGCGTACGCTGTCATCGCCCAACGCATCGATCGCATCAAAGAATCCGGGATGCATCTTCCCGAAGTCGACCGTGCCGAGATAGGCGACACCCGGCGCGCGTCCCCGCGCGATCCGCGGGCGTGCATTGGCAAAGCCGAATCCGCTGTTGATCACCGAGACTTTCTTGTGCGTCTTGCGACGCAGCCCGGCGACAGATGCTGATCCAAGCGAAGCCTCGGTCGTGAACACGAAACGCGATGCTTCCGCCATCAGCGCTGGCTGGATTAAAGGCTTCGCAATGCCCGAAATATGCGACCAAAACACGCTGCGCATGGCCGGAAACTCGGCCCGTGCCAGGCATTCGAACATGCGCGGATGATTCCAGAACTCGAACTGGACGACGTCGGAGTCGCGCGCCAAAGCGGCAACATGGGCGAGGTTTTCCGCTATCAGCACCCGCGCGTCATTCGTCTCAATCACATCGATGTAGCGGCGTTCGCGCGGCGCCTCGAGCAGAACGAACGTCTGCTGGACAATGTCGGGTAGGACCGCGCTGAGTGCTGCGTGCGCTTTGCCGACACCGCCGCCAAGGTGCGGCGTGACGTGCAGGATTCTCATTCGGCCGCCACCGCCGCAAACCGGCGATTGGTGCCGCCCGGCGGCTCAAGATTGGGATCAACAGCAACGCGCGACTTGAACTTCTCGAGCAGCATCGGCCGATGTTTGTCGATATTGTCCGGCAGGCAGTGGCTCAGTTGCCCGCAATTGCCGCAGACCTGGTTCTGTTTGCGGCGCCCTTCGAGATGCTGCAGCCGTAACGCATTCATCGCGTCCGAATTCCAGATCGACTTCATCGACTGGGTGCGCACGTCGCCGATCACCAGTTTGCGGCCCCAATCGAGGAAGCAGGAACTGACCAGTCCGTCGGCATTCACCGAGTAGCCGTAGAAGATATAGGGGCAGGTATCGGTTTCACCGATGTCCTGCTGGTAGATGCCCTTGCTGATTTTCACGCCAGTGTGCTTCTCCATGTCAAATTCCGGCCAGCACGGCGCGAAATTTTCGACGAAGATACGGTCGCAGTGATTGCCAAAAGTATCGAAGAATTCCTGGCGCTGCGCCTCGGTTATGAGCTCAGCCGGAATCTTGACGACGATTTCGCAATTGCCCTTGTTGGCGTAGATCCACTTAATGTTGTCGACGAACTTCTTGAAGTCGAATTTGAATCCGGTGAACCGTAGATAGGTTTCTTCGGTCATGCCCTCGACGGAGATGTTGATTTTGTCGATGCCAGCCTCGAGCACTGGGCCGACGCGATCGGGCGAGAGGAACGTACCGTTCGTCGTCGTGTCGATGTAGTCGACGTGACCCGACTTCTTGGCGTAGGCGACCATGTCAGCGATGCGCTTGTTCAGGAACGGCTCGCCGTCCTTGTACATACGCAGAACCTTGATCGGCTTCTCGAACTCGCCGAAATCGTCGATGATCTTCTGGAAGACCTCGAACTTCATAACGCCCTGGAAACGGCCGGTTTCCGCAATCATGTCGCGGTGTCCGGTCGGGCAGAACGTGCATTTGAAGTTGCAGGAGCTCGCCGGGTCCACGAAGACGATGAACGGTGTCCCCAAAGGAATGACTGTTTCGAGTGGCGTGCGTCCGACGAGATTAATTCGCGGTTCGAGCCGGGCCTTCATGGGGTGTCCTGCAGTAGGGAGCGCGCGACTGTCTACCTACAGGACAATAGTTAACAGTGGTTAACCAAACGTAAGGCCGTCAGCCGCGGACTCCGACAACGCACGGCGGATCGACCGGATTGTCGGGGCGCGCGCCAAACCGCAGCAGATCCCGGCGACCGAACTCGTCCGCGATACGCTCGGCCAGCTCGCGCACGGTGATCGGCTTGCCCGAGCAGATGTTGACCGGGCCCTTCCGCGATCCAAGGGCGACATCGACGATCATGCGCCCAGCCTCGCACACGTCGAGGAAGTCGCGGATCTGGCTGCCACTCGACAACTCCGCCGGCTCCCCCGCCCGCAGCCTGTCGCGCACATAGGATACGAGCCGGCGCGAGTCCTCGCCTTCGCCGTAGAGATAAAAGAGCCGGCACCAGGCAAACGCGACGCCCTGACGGGGAAGCGACGCTAAGAGCGCATTGAAGGCAGCGACCTTGGCCTGCGCGTAAGGGGTCGACGGCTTGAGCGGCGTTTCGATGCTCAATCGGTCCGCATTGAGATCGTACTCAAAGCACGTGCCGATGCCGACGAAACGACGCACCTTCACCTGCGCCGCACCCTCGGCGAGGCGCAGCGTGCCGGCCAGGCACTCTTGGTTTTTTGGCGACTGCAGATACTGGCCTGGCTCCGCGTACCAGGCGGCATGGATCACCGTGTCCACGCCACTGCAGGCTCGCGCCCACCAGGCGGCACTCTCCGCGAAAATATCGGGACTGGCGACAATCGTTTCGATCGCGTCGTCGGGCGCGAGCTTCCCCTGCTTGCCTTCGCGCAGAACCGGCCGCACACAGCACCCGCGCTCGCCAAGCGCGCGCAGCACTTGCCGGCCGACAAATCCGGCCGCGCCCGTCAGCAGGATTAATGGAGCAGAAGCCATCGGGCGTCCGTATCGGCGGCCTGAAATGACGTGATCGCGAATCGCGCATCCCGATGGTATGTGATTCGGGTGCGCGGAAGCCGTCGTCGCGCCCCTGAGACAACTGCCGATGCTGACGAGGCCGAAGCAAGTCCACCAGTCAGACTCGCTGCGCGAGCAGATTCTGTCGCTCGGGGAAGATTTCTTTGCCGAGCGCGAGGCCGGCAAGGCGTTCATTCCCGGACAGACTTACATCCCCTGCTCCGGCAAGGTTCTCGACGCGCTCGACCTGCGCAATCTTCTCGACGCGTCGCTCGACATGTGGCTCACCGCCGGCCGTTACGCCGGCGAGTTCGAGGCCGCGCTCGCTGCACGGTTCGGTCTCGCGCATTGCCGGCTCACCGTCTCGGGCTCGGCCGCCAACCTTCTTGCTTTTTCGGCGCTGACATCATGGAAGCTGCACGAGCGGAGGATCGCGGAAGGCAGTGAGGTCATCACTGTCGCCGCCGGATTTCCGACGACCGTCGCGCCCATCATCCAGAACCGCTGCGTTCCCGTGTTTGTCGATGTCGACCTTGAGACCGCCAATGTGAATGTCGATCGCGTCGCCGCCGCCGTCGGGCCGAAAACGCGTGCGATTATGCTCGCGCACACTTTGGGAAATCCGTTCAACCTCGCCGCGGTCATGGCGATTGCGAAACAGAACAAGCTCTACGTAATTGAAGACTGCTGCGACGCCTTGGGCGCGGCCTACAATGGCAAGCACGTCGGTACGTTCGGCGATCTTGCCACCATCAGCTTCTATCCTGCGCACCATATCACGACCGGCGAAGGCGGCGCGGTGCTGACGAACCGGAAATCTTTCGCCACGCTTGTTGAATCATACCGCGACTGGGGCCGCGACTGCTGGTGCCCGCCGGCCGAGGCGAACACCTGCGGCAAGAGATTCGAATGGCGCATCCGCGGCATGCCGGAAGGCTACGACCACAAATACACATATGCCCATATTGGCTACAACATGAAGGCGACCGACATGCAGGCGGCAGTCGGGATCGGCCAGCTGCAGAAGGCCGACGGCTTCATCGCGGCCCGGCGCGATAATTTCGCGAAGCTGACTGCTGCGTTCCGCACGCAGGGGCTCGATGAGCATTTTGTAATGCCACAGGCGACACCGGATTCGGACCCGAGCTGGTTCGGCTTCCTGCTCACAATTCGCGACGGCAGCCCGCTCAAGCGCCGCGACGTCGTGACATATCTCGAGAACAAGAAAGTCGGCACACGACTGCTGTTCGGGGGAAACCTGACGCGCCAGCCTGCCTTCCGCAACGTTGAATACCGTGTCGCCGGCGAGCTCGCCAACACCGATAAGCTGATGAACGACGCGTTCTGGATCGGCGTGTGGCCCGGTATCGGGGACGCGGAACGCAGCTACATCCTGTCGACCTTCACCGGCATGGTGCGGCACTTCGCATGATCGACATCAGCCCCGGAAAAATCGCGGGCATTAAATTGATCCGACCGGCCGCGCAACGCGATCGCCGAGGCATCTTTCTTAAGACAATGCAGGCGGAGATTTTTTCCAAGCATGGAATCCCCACGCAGTACGCCGAGCAATATTTTTCCGTGTCGAAGAACAACGTCCTGCGCGGACTTCATTTTCAGGCCCCACCCCACGATCACTACAAGCTGGTGACCTGCATCGCGGGCGAAGCGTTCGACGTGATCGTCGACCTGCGCAAAAGTTCGCCGACTTACGGGCAGCATGAGAGCTTCGAGTTGAACGGTGGCGACAGCGTTTTCGTCCCCGCGGGGTGCGCGCACGGCTTTTACGTTCGTTCTGAAAGCGCAACTTTGCTCTACAACGTCAGCACGATTCATGCGCCTTCGCACGATACCGGCATCCGCTGGGATTCGGTCGGCGTGTCTTGGCCTTCGGCCAATCCTGTCGTATCTGAGCGCGATGCCGGGCTGATCGCCTTCGCAGAATTCAGCACACCTTTCTGACGACGCTTATCCCCTCGCCCTGACCCGCTGCGGCGCGGTGCTCAGAGCACGGCTCTCAAAGTCCGCCATGTCAGCTAGGCAAAGCGCGCGCGCATCCGCGCCAGCTTGTCGCGCGCGGTACCAGGCCATCGTGCGCTTGACACCCTCGATAAGCGTCCAGCGTTGCGAGAAGCTGAGCACGCTTTCTGTCTTTCCGGCATCGAGGACGAGCCATCCCGATTCATGTGGGCCTTCGCTGCCGTCGCCGTAGTCGACCGCGCCGCTGCCATAGGACGCACACGCGCGCTCGACCAGATCACGCACCTTCACCGCTTCGCCGAGCTCCGGCCCGAAATTGTAGGCGCCGGCGAGTGACGGCTGTTCCCACAGCCGCTGCGCGAGCACAACATAACCCGACACAGGCTCGAGAACGTGCTGCCAGGGCCGTACCGCGTCCGGCCGGCGGACCCGCAGCGTCTTGCCTGCCTGCCAGGCGCGCATGGCATCGGGAATGAGACGGTCCTCGGACCAGTCGCCGCCGCCGATCACATTGCCGGCGCGTGCGCTCGCAACTGCAACAGGTTGCTCGGCAAGATACGACCGCCGGTAGCTTTCGATCACCATTTCGCTTGCCGCCTTGCTCGCGCTGTACGGATCGTCCCCGCCGAGTGGATCGTCTTCGCGATGCGAGCCCGGCACCTCGGCGGCGCGATAGACCTTGTCGGTCGTCACCATCACAGCCACCTGCACGCCATCGAGCCCGCGCAGCGCTTCGAGCACATGCGCGGTCCCCATTACGTTAGTTTCGAACGTGGTCAGCGGATCGCGATAGCTTTCGCGCACCAGCGGCTGCGCGGCGAGATGAAAAACGATCTCGGGCCGTGCCGCGCGAAGGAGGCTGGCGAGGCCCACAGCATCGCGAATATCTAAGAAGTGGCTTCGGCACAGCTCCGCAATGTTGGCTTCGGTAAAGAGACTGGGCGTCGTCAATGGTGGCAGGCCGATTCCGGTCACCTTTGCTCCGGCTCGGTGAAGGGCAAGGGTGAGCCATGAACCCTTGAACCCGGTATGGCCGGTGACGAGGACCCTTTTGCCCCGCCAGAAATCAAGCCCGGGGACGGTCGTCACTGCCATATCTTCCAGGGCGCCTTGCCCGAGGCCCAGAGTTCTTCCAGCATCGTCTTGTCGCGCAACGTGTCCATCGCGTGCCAAAAGCCGCGATGCTCGAAGGCCATCATCTGCCCCATAGCCGCGAGCCGGACGATCGGAGAGCTTTCCCAGCTGCTGTTGTCGCCTTCGATCAGGTCAAGACACCGTGGCGACAGGACGAAGAAGCCGCCATTGATCAGCCCGCCGTCGCCACGCGGCTTTTCGATGAAGGCAGTCACCGCAGGACCCTGGCACTCGAGCGCGCCATAGCGGCCAGGAGGTCGCACCGCCGCAACAGTCGCCATCTTCCCGTGGCTGAGATGGAATTCGATCGCCGAGCGGATATTCATATTGCTCAACCCGTCGCCGTACGTGAAACAGAAGGCGGCCTCGTCATTGATATAGCTCGCGACGCGTTTCAGGCGACCGCCGGTCAGCGTGGTTTCACCGGTGTCGACCAGCGTCACGCGCCACGGCTCGGCCTTTTGCTGATGAACAACGACGCTGTTGTCGGCCATGTCGAACGTAACGTCCGACATATGCAGGAAATAATTCGCGAAATATTCCTTGATGACGTAGCCCTTGTAGCCGCAACAGATCACGAAATCGTTGGCGCCGTGCGCCGAGTAGAGCTTCATGATGTGCCAGAGGATGGGCTTGCCGCCGATCTCGATCATCGGCTTTGGCTTCAGATAGCTCTCCTCGGATATCCGAGTGCCCAGCCCCCCGGCAAGAATGACGACCTTCATGGACCTTGATGTGCTGGTTTGGGAATCGACAAGCGCCGGCGCACCCCGCGCCGTCGCCACGCCTTTAAGCGCACGATCAACTGATTCGCTGACGTGCAATAGTACCGTGGGCCGCCTGGGGTGGCCATGCCGCTAGCGTTTTCCGCCCGCGGCGATGGGGGGCGCAAAAGATCTGCGCCTATTGAGAACATCGTTCCAGAAATCGAAATAAGCTTGGGCGCGTTGCTTTGAAAACAGGCCGAAAAAGCCGCTGATGTCGGCGAGGACCCGCTCGAAGGACAGCTGTCCGGTCGAGCCGGCTATCTTTGCGCAGAGCTTGTCCGCCTCACCGGTGAAAGGCGAGTTATACGTCGCCCGCGTGTCGCGCTTGAAGCGGTTGAACATGGTCGTGAACCAGAGGTCGGCAATTCCCTGGCGCTGAGGCATAGGATAGGCGGGAAATTCCGTGGCATTCATGATCATCGCCGCCCCTTCGAAACCGCACAGCAACCATTGGAGCTTGTTCGCGGCCGGGTCGAGACCGGCGGCTCGATAGAAATCGATATCTTGCTTCTGTGCCGTTTCCCGCAGGCCCCATACGCCGATGTCGTAAACATAGAAGAGACGCTGGAGCTTTATGTACTTTCCGCTCAGCAGGTACAGAAGGCACAGCACTTGATCGTGGTACGAAAGATAGACCGGCATTGACTTCATGAAGTCGAGGATCCGTTCGGCGACCTGCCGGCGCAGCACTGAATAAAACAGCATATTCGGGCCGCCGTAGCTCAGATAGCCGGCAACACGGGCAGTTGGATCATCCGAGTCGACGTCTTTGTAAGCGACGACCGAGGTTCCCTGCTCACTGTCCAACGCATACGCGCCGGTCACAGCGGCCACCGTCGGATCACCACCCGACTGCTTGATCAAATCGGGCAGCGCGAGGATTGCCCTGTCAATGCACTGGTCGTCATCGGATATGGAGAAAACAAAGTCGCCTTTCGCCAGCCGGCGGAGTTGCGTGTAGTTTTCCAGCGGCTCGCATGGATCGACGCTGATGATCTCGCAATGCTCGTTCTGGAAATGCTTCAGCAATTCACGCTTCTCGGCGTTTCCGGAATTGTCGCGCACGACGACCTGAATTTCCGGACCGGCCCACGAGCAGGCCTGCGCGATCCTCGATATCGCCATCGGGCCGGCGCGGTTCGTGGGGAGCAAGATCGAAAGCTGCACGTGCGCCCTGCTGTCAGCGATTGGAGAGGTCCGCGGATCGTCCAACGCTGATTCGCAGCATAGCAACAAGGCTCACACGCCACTACGGCCAACCCTCTACTCTGGGCAAGGGATGTCGACAGTGGCAAACAGGATGACAGCCGATTCGTTCAGACGCCCAAGGGTCTGCTTGTCGCGATGAAAATCAGCATATGCATTCCCTGCTACAATTCTTCCGCATTCCTACAGCGGTGTCTGGACAGCGCCCTCGCCGTCGATCATCGGGACAAAGAGATAATCCTTATCGATGATCGATCGACTGACGAGTCAAGAAAAGTCGCCAAGGACTACGCTGGATCGATTGTCTATTTGGAAAATGAAAAAAACCTGGGACAGCCCGCCAATACAAACCGCTGTCTGGCTCGTGCCACCGGCGACTATGTCGTCATTCTTCACAGCGACGATTATTTGTTGCCGAACTTTGCCAGGACACTGGCGCCTCTTCTCGACTCGAATCCAAAAGTTGCATTCGCCGTCGGCGAACGGAAAACCGCCGATGCTCACGGCGTCGAAGAAGACGTCACACCATTCTATTCCTGCGACTGTACTGTTCCAGGCATCGAACAGGCTCGTGTCCTGATGCAGACATCATTTCTGCCTTGTCAGGTTCTCGTTCGCCGCACGGTGTTGGACAAAATTGGCGGCATCGACGAGCGACACGTGGTGAACCTCGACGGTCTCTTGTGGTTCAAATGTGCGCTGGAAGGCGACGTCGCTTACACCCGCACACCCGTAGGCGTCTATCGAATCCACGATGCGAGCACCACGGCGTCCTACAACCAAACGTCAGACCATGTTCTCGAGTATTACGAAACGCTCAAGGCGATGATGAAGCACACCCGCGGGCGGCCGATCCTGGAGCAGAATATTCCAGTCGCCCGCAAACGGGTCGCGGAAATCGCGTTGCGTTATTGCCGCCAGGCCTTCGCGGAAAAAAAGTACCGGGTTGTTCGCGAATACATTGAGCTCGCGAGGTTCTTTGACCCCGATATCCATAAGCGCCACGCGTATCGCGTGATTGAGTTTTGCATAGGATCGAATGACATCGACCCTCAACTGTTGTTCGCGCGTCTGGCTGACACCCTTCCGTCGAAACGAACGGAAAGCTACCCGCCCCCGCCGGGATCCCGGGCTTCCACCGAATAGCGCCGTCCGCCGTAGCCCAAGGGCGCTGCCAGTGGTGTGGTTAACGATGTCCTAACCTCGCTCTGTGATTGTCTTGATTCGGGCAATCATCGGGCTTGGCAGGGCTTCAGATGCAGCTTGCAAATACCGCCGAAGAAGGTCTCCTACGCCTCGGCCGGTCTGATGATGACTTTCAATTCAACCTTGCTGTTCTTCGCGAGCGTGGTGTCATCGTTTACGGCGCCGGCAAGATCGGCAAGCACGTCTTGGCCACTTGCCGGATGTTCGACATACCTGTTGTGGATGTCTGGGACATTCACGCCGACGTTATAGGCATTGTACACGAGTACCCCGTTCGAGCGCCGCGGTTCGATCATCATGATCAGCGTGTTCGCGACAAAGTCGTTGTCATCGTTACAATCTTTTCCGAGAACGGCGCGGAAGAGCGACGCTCGGCCATCAAGGCCAAAGGATACAGAAATGTCTGTATCGACCGGTCGATAATCAACAATCTCTGCTTTCACTACTGCTCTACGGAAATTTCCAGAGGCCGGTTCAAGTTCGACCTCAAGACCTGCCACACGTGTCCCGTGCAAAAAGATGAAGTGTCGGGCTGTTCGATTTTTGATCGCCACATTTCCGACGGCCAACTTCCGGTCAAAAATTCCATCGCCGGCCCTCCCCTCGTAATTCGATCGATGGGGGTTCTGATTTCAAACCAATGCAACATGACCTGCGTCGGGTGCAATCACCTGCGTGACCACTATCGCAAATCGGACAATGTCGACCTGGAGATTCGATCCGTTCTGGGCGATCTCGCGCTGGTCGCGGAAGCAGCCGATTTTATCAAGACGGTAGTCCTCGTCGGCGGTGAGGCGCTGCTTCATCCGAATGTGGACCAGGTTATCAAAGGCATTTTGTCGATGCCTCGCATCGGTGTGCTCCTTATCATTACGAACGGCACCGTCGTTCCGCGCTCCGAGCGGGTGTTCGCTTTGATGCAGAATCCCCGGGTCATCGTTGAGATCAGTGGTTACGGTGACAACGTGCCAAAGCACCTGCGCCTGAAGCGGAATGCTTTTCTGGAAAAATTGATCTCGCTTGGGATCAACCACCGTTACGTTGAAACGCTGATGTGGACTGACTTCGGTGGGTTTGAGGCGCGAGGTTACGAAGAGGAGCAGATTCGCAAAATCTACAAGAGCTGCTGCTTTGTATCGAATGACATGTTCAACGGGCGCCTGTTCAAATGCAGCCGCAGTGCCTACGGCACGCATATCGCAAAGATTCCGGATTACCCCACCGACTATGTGAACATCCGCGATGGCTCACGTGACGCGCTGAGGCAGAATTTGTTTCACTTCTTCGCGGACGAGAAACCTCGCGCTTGTAACCATTGCAATGGAGCCGTTGCGCCTAGCATGGATGCAGGTGTTCAGGTCAATCATCGTGCTCGCCGTGCGGCTGCCGCGGTAAACGCCTAGCATGCACGCTTGCGCTGCATGCGCAGCTATAATCTGGCCGGACTGATTCGCTCACGCGTATATATCTCGGACAACTGGAGCGGCCCATGCGGGCAATGCCGGCCGTCGACACGGCACGGAGCACACGTCACAAGGCCCGGTCGTTTGCCGCACTGCCAGACGCGGATGCCGCCAGCCGTCTCCTTAGTGAAATCGCCATCGCCCCTTGCGCCTTTTCGCCGGTCCTGATGGATCGGCCAGTCGCGCTCTATGGCGCAGGCAACCTGGGCCGGCTAGCCCGCGATTTCCTGACCGACGTCGGTCACGACTTCGCCGGCGCCGTCGACCGTAACGCCCTCGAGCTCGCGCTCGACCCATACTGGTCGGGCGTCGCGCTCAAGCATCCTGATACGATACCTCCGGCCGCCAGGCACTTGTTCCGCCTTGCGGTCAGTATCGTGACCTCTCCCTATGTGCCAATCGAACGTTCGCTGAGCGAACAGGGCTTCGACGACGTCGTGCCTTTCTACGACTTGGCGGAAAGCTTTCGTGCCGAGCATCCTTTGTCGAATGGCTGGTTTGCCGCGCCGCTGACATCGGACGACCAGGCAAAAACCGTCGACGTGCTGACGAAATGGCACGACGACGAATCCCGCGCGCACCACCTTCAGTTTCTCGCCTGGCGAAGGCTGCGTGAGGAATGGTCGTTCGAACCCGCGCCGGTCGTGCCCGGCAACCGCTTCTTCATCCCGGAAGTGACCAGCGCGTTGCACGACAATGAGTTCTTCGTCGACGGCGGCGCTCACTATGGCCTGGTAGTAAACACTTTTATCGAGCGGACACGCAATGTCTTTTCCAAAATCGCCGTCATCGAGCCGGATGCCGCAAACCGCTCGATGCTCACGGATAATCTGAGCGCTTGGCTGCCGCGAGATCCACGCATCGCCGTCTACGATTGCGCGCTCGGCGACCGTGAAGGCTCCACGCTCTTTCGCGAGGGGCTGGGCTATGCATCACAAATTTCATCATTGGGCGAAACGTGGGTCACGTTGCGTCCACTCGATGCGTTGGAGCTCTCGCCTACATTCATCAAGCTTCATCTCGAAGGCGCCGAGCTCGATGCCTTGAAAGGCGGACGTCAAACCTTGCTCTCAAAGCGGCCCGTGATCGCTGCGACCGTCTATCACAACGCCGACGGCGTCTGGAAAACGCCGCTTTGGCAGATGCAGAGCCTGGACGACTACCACCGAGAAGTCGCCATTGCGCATCGCCTGCAATCCCTG
>JACZDD010014173.1_pt1 | contig 14623 bp, 10 predicted proteins | sample 8641771 | NCBI WGS metagenome assembly JACZDD01 (sample SAMN15324614, study PRJNA640507) | soil metagenome | isolation source: intercropping peanut in the second line | place: China: Luxin town, Laibin City, Guangxi Province | collected 2019-07-25 | depth 10cm m | reverse complement strand
GGTCGCGGCGGCCGCCTGGAAACTGGCGGTTTCGGGGCTGACGACCTTGCCGGCCGCGTTCTTCATGCGCGCATAGCCCAGATGGTTCTGCACGGCGTAGGCGTATTCCACGTAGCCGATCGAATTCGGAATCTGCTTGACGTAGGCCGACACGCCCTCGTTGCCCTTGCCGCCGATGCCGGCCGGCCAGTTCACCGCGGTGCCCTCGCCCACCTTGGACTTCCATTCCGGGCTGACCTTTGACAGGTAGTCGGAGAAGTTGAACGTGGTGCCGGAACCATCCGAGCGATGCACCACCGTGATCTTCGCACTGGGCAGCGCGATGTCCCGGTTCAGCACCGCGATCGCGGGGTCGGACCAGCTGGTGATCTGGCCCAGGAAGATCTTCGCCAGCGTCGGGCCGTCCAGCACCAGCTTGCCCGGCGCGATACCGGCAATGTTGTACGCGGGCACGATCCCACCGATCACGTCGGGAAACTGGCCGAGGCCGAACTTGGCGAGCGTGGCCTCATCCAGCGGCATGTCGGACGCACCGAAATCCACCGTGCCGGCCTTGATCTGCGCAATGCCACCGCCCGAACCGATCGACTGGTAGTTCACGCGGTTGCCGGTTTTCTCGGCGTAAGCCGCCGACCACTTCGAGATCACCGGATACACGAAGCTGGAACCGGCGCCCGTGATGTCGGTGGCGTGCGCCACGCCCATGCCGAGCGCAAGCGAGGTGGCGAGGGCAAGCAGGCGAAGCTTGTTGCGATGGATGGTGGTCACGCGGATCTCCCGGTGCGTGGTGGTGGATGCCGCGCATTGAAGCGCCCGCATATTGCCGTTTGATGAGAGAAATGTTTCAGTTCGATGACAGTCCCTTCCGTCGCGTGCCGCTCAATCCCGTCAGCATGGCGTTGATTGACTTTTTCTCGTCATCCCGGCGCAAGCCGGAACCCAACGAGTTTCGTGCAACGTACTGAAATGCAAAGCGCTGGGCGTACTCGCGCCACCCGTGGCACGCCCCACGGACCGCCTTCGCAATCCTGCAAGCGCAGTCCGGATAGCGCTCCGCGATTCCGGAATGACGAGCGATACGGTTGGTCAAAGGTTCTTTGATGACTCGTACGCTGTCTTGTTTTACCGCGAAATGACAACGAACGCGTTTCGGCTTGTCACCAAACCGTCACGCGAATGCCAACGCGCCGTAACCGTCACCACGCATCTTTCGCACCGATCCAACCCATCCAGACCAAGGAGAAACGTGTGCGTATCAAGATGCTCGCAGTGGCGATCGCCACCGGCCTGACGGTTTCCAGTTTCGGGGCGATGGCCCAATCCACTTCGGCCGACGCGCAGCAACTGGCCGACCTCAAGGCGCAACTCGCGACCCTGCAAGCCAAGGTCGACGCGCTGCAGGAACGCACCGATGCGCAGTCCAGCATCAACGTCAGCAACCAGCAGACCATCGATGCGTTGCAGCAGACGCAGGCCAAGCCGCTCGCCAGCTGGGCTGACAGCACCAAGGTCGGCGGCACGATGTTCGTGGACATGACCAACATCGACCAGACCAGCAGCGGGAAGAAGACCGACGCTTCCGGCACCGGCCTGGACGTCAAGCGCTTCTATCTCTCGATCGACCACAAGTTCAACGACACCTGGTCGGCCAACCTGACCACCGACTTCAACTACGTCAGCAACGACGGCGAAACGCAGTTGTTCGTCAAGAAGGCCTACGTGCAGGGAGCGTTCTCCAAGCTCGCCACGCTGCGCGTCGGCTCGGCCAACATGGCGTGGATTCCCTTCGTCGAGGACTGGTACGGTTACCGTTACGTCGAGAACACGGTCGTTGACAAGCTGAAGCTGGGCAACTCCGCGGACTGGGGCGTGCACCTGCTGGGCGACAACGGCATGTTCAATTACCAGGTGTCGGCGGTGAACGGCGGCGGCTACAAGAACCCGTCACGTTCCGACCACATCGACTTCGAGGGTCGCGTCGGCCTGCAACCTGTGAAGGGCCTGATGTTTGCGGTCGGCGCATACGACGGCGACCTCGGCAAGGACACGCAGACCGTCTCCACCCTGCACAGCGCGCGCCGCTACGACGCGATGGCCGCGTGGAACCGCGACGGCCTGCGCCTCGGTGCGGAATGGTTCAAGGCCGACAACTGGAAGAATGTCGCCACGCCCGCCACCGACACGGCATCGGGTTATTCGCTGTGGGGCAGCTACGACTTCGAGCGCGCCTCGGTGTTCGCCCGCTACGACAACGTGAAACCCAGCGAGGACCTCGACCCCTCGCTCAAGGACACCTACTGGAACGCCGGCGTCGCATTCCCGGTCACCAAGGGCGTGAAAGTCGCGATTGCCTACAAGGACGAACGCCTGCGCAACAACACCAACATCGACGTCCACACCCGCGAGATCGGCGCCTGGGGTGAGGTGAAATTCTGACGGGATGCCGGAATCTGGGCCAGCACAGGGATGGGTTCTTGCGTTTGCGGGGAGCGATGGATCGCTTCCCGCGCAACGGCGGGCACCGCCGCAGGCCGGCTGCTCGCTGAGGCAGGGATGCCCAGGCGAGCGTTGCACTGAGCCGGAACCCCGTGCGTCGGGATCATGCGCCCGACTCCACCCTGAACGCCGCACGTGGCACTAAGCATACGCGAAGCCATTCCACGGAACCTGTCCTCGCCTTGCGGGTGCACCATCCCGATGCCACGCTGAGGAGGGCTCCATGAAAACCAAAAAACGTACCGTTTACCTGCTGGCAGGTTCCGCACTCGCGCTCGCGGTTCTGGCGCCCATGCCGGCATCTGCGCACACCCACGTGTTCCTTGGCATCAATCTGGGCGGCCTGTTCGCGCCGCCGCCAGTCGAGGTGTACTCGCCGCCCGCGTATTATGCCCCACCGCCGCCAACCTACTATGCACCCGCTGCGTACTACCCGCCACGCGTGATCTACAGCGAGCCCGAAACCATCTACTACTACCACCGCGATCATGATTGGGATCGCCACGATTGGCGCGGCTGGCGCGAGCACGATGATCATGGCTGGCACCGCGGCTGGCACGATCATGGCGACGATGACGACGATCAATGAACTCGCGCGCCTGCCTGCGAAAGCGGGTGGGCGCCGTCGCTGCACACCGTGTTCCAGATCCAGGCTGTAGCCCGGGTTCCGGCGCTGTGCGCCGCACCCGGGCTACACGGGCTCGAGCAGCCGCGCCGCGTCGAACACACAGGTAAACGTCGAGCCCTCGCCGGCTTTGCTTTCGATGCGCAGGCGCGCGTCGTGCAGGTTCAGCACGTGCTTGACGATGGACAGGCCCAGGCCGGTGCCGCCGGTGGCGCGCGAGCGGCTGGACGAGACGCGGTAGAACCGTTCGGTCAACCGCGAAATGTGGTCGGCAGGAATGCCGTAGCCGGTGTCGGTGACCGAATACTCGGCACCGGCCGGGGTGCGCCGCCAGCGGATCGTGATGCTGCCGCCTTCGGGCGTATAGCGCACCGCGTTGCTGACCAGGTTGGAGAACGCGCTGTGCAGATCCTTGGGCGAACCCAGCAGGTCGACGTGGCCTTCATCCTCGACCACGACGCGGTGCTTGCCGTGGCTCAAGGCTTCCGCCTCGCGCTGCAGCGACTCCAGCAGCGGTGCCATTTCCACGCGCTCCTCGGGAACGCGCTGCTGCATCTCCAGCCGCGACAACTCGAGCAGATCTTCGACGATCTGCCGCATGCGTTGCGACTGCGTGCGCATTTCATGTAGCACCGGTGCCAGCGCCGGCACATCTTCGGGGTCGAGCAGCTCCAGGTAACCGTGGATCACGGTCAGCGGCGTGCGCAGTTCGTGCGAAACATTGGCCACGAAATCACGGCGTACCTGTTCCAGCTTGGTGACGCGACTGATGTCGCGCGCGATCAGCAGGCGGCGATGTTCGCTGTAGGGAATCAGGCTCAATTCGAGTCGCACCGCAACATCGGCGGGTGAAGCGACGTCGTCGGCGTCACCCTGCCCCGCCCGCAGCCACATGCCGGCTTCTCCATCGCCAAAACGCTCGGCTACCGCCAGGCCGCGATCACGTGGCCACGCTACGCCCAGCAGGCGCTGCGAGGCCGGGTTGCACCAGCGCAGGCGGCCGTCCGGGTCCAGCAGAACCAGCGCATCCCGCAAGGCGCACGCGGCCGTGCGCAGATCGCTCAACTGGGCCGCAAGGCGCCGCGCACGTGCATGATCGGAATTCATGGCGACGCGGAAAACCGATAGCCGGTGCCGCGTACCGTCTGGATCAAAGCGTCCAGCCCGAACGGTTCCAGCGTCTTGCGCAGGCGGCGGATGTGCACGTCTACCGTGCGTTCCTCGACATAGACGCTGCCGCCCCACACCTGGTCCAGCAGTTGCGCGCGCGAGTAGGCGCGTTCGGCGTGGGTCATGAAGAAATGCAGCAGGCGATATTCGGTCGGGCCGATCTCGATCTGCGTAGCGCCGGCGTACACGCGATGCGCTGGGCCATCGATCCGCAATCCGCCCATTTCGATCGAGCCGGTGCCGCCATCGGCTTGCGCGCGCCGCAGCACCGCCTTGATGCGTGCGATCAGCTCACGGGTCGAGAACGGTTTGACCACGTAATCATCGACACCGGCTTCGAGGCCGTTGACGCGGTCCATTTCCTCGCCGCGCGCGGTCAGCATGATGATTGGAACCTCGGCGGTGCGTTCCTCCGCACGCAGGCGGCGCGCGAGTTCCAGGCCGGTCATACCGGGCAGCATCCAGTCCAGCAGGATCAGGTCGGGCGGCGCATCGCTGATCGCCACCAGCGCCGCGCGCGCATCGGCGGCGTGCACCGCTTCCATGTCGGCCTTGCGCAGCGCGAAGGCAACCATGTCGCGGATCGAGGCTTCGTCTTCGACGATCAAAACGCGCTTGTGCATGTTCAGGCGTGGTTTCCGTGCGGTGACGGGATTATTACAGCGGCCGGACATGACCGTCGTGTGACACGTGCCCGCTTGGGCGTGGCGACCGGCGCATGCGACACTGCGCGCCTGCCCTTTCCCGACACCCCGATGGACCAGGCCGACCTCGCCCGCCACACGCCGCTGATGCGCCAGTACCTCGCCGTCAAGGCGGAGTACCCGGACACCCTGCTGCTGTTTCGGATGGGCGACTTCTACGAGCTGTTCTACGACGACGCGCGCAAGGCCGCCCGGCTGCTGGACATCACCCTGACCCAGCGCGGCGAGTCGGCGGGCGCGCCGATCCCGATGGCGGGCGTGCCGTACCACGCGGTCGAGTCGTATCTCGCCAAGCTGGTGCGCGCGGGCGAATCGGCGGCGATCTGCGAACAGATCGGCGACCCGAACGGCAAGGGTCCGATGGAACGCAAGGTCGTGCGCGTGGTCACGCCCGGCACGCTCACGGACGAGGCCCTGCTGCCGGAGCGCCGCGACAACCTGCTGCTGGCGATTGCGGCGGGAGAACCCGGTTACGGCCTGGCGTGGGTCGATCTGGCCGGCGGACGCTTTCTGTTGAGCGAAGTCACCGGCGCCGACGCGCTGGCGGCCGAACTCGCGCGGCTGGCACCCGCGGAAACGCTGGTCAGCGAGGACGTGGCATGGCCGACCTCCGTCGCGTCCCTGACCGGCTTGCGCAAGCGCCCGCCATGGCACTTTGACGCCACCAGCGCGCAGCGCGAGTTGACGCGCTTCTTTGGCACGCGCGACCTGTCCGGTTTCGGCGCCGACGGCGTGCCGCTGGCGGTTGCCGCGGCCGGTTGCCTGCTGGGCTACCTCGAGGAAACCCAGAAAGCCGCGTTGCCTCACCTGACCGGTCTTGCGGTCGAATCGGCCGACGAAACCGTGGCCATGGACGCGGCCACGCGCCGCAACCTGGAACTCGACACGCATCCCTCCGGTGACACGCGCTACACCTTGCTCGGCGTGCTCGATTCGACCATCACGCCCATGGGCGCGCGCGCGCTGCGGCGCTGGCTGCACCGCCCGCTGCGCGACCACGCAATCTTGCGCCTGCGCCAGCAAGCCATCGCTGCATTGATCGAAGCCGGTGTGCTCGCGGACTTGCGCGAAAAACTGCGCGGCATCGGCGATCTCGAACGCATCCTCAGCAGAGTGGCGTTGCGTTCGGCACGTCCGCGCGATCTTGCGACACTCCGCGACGGCCTGGCCGCCGCGCCTTCGTTGCGCGCAACGCTTGCGAAGCTCGATTCACCGCTGCTGCACGAATTGCTGGAGCGCCTCGGCGAACATGCAGACACGGTACGCCTGCTGCAAGCCGCGATCGTGGAACGCCCGCCCGCCCCGCTGCGCGAGGGCGGCGCGATCGCCGGTGGTTACGACGCCGAACTCGACGAACTGCGCCAGCTCGCCACGCACGCCGACCAATACCTCGTCGAACTGGAAGCACGCGAACGCGCCGCCACCGGCATCGCGACGCTGAAAGTGGGCTACAACCGCGCCCACGGCTACTACATCGAGTTCGGCAAGTCCCAGGCCGACAAGGCGCCCGCGCACTACACCCGCCGCCAGACCACCAAGAACGCCGAACGTTACATCACCGAGGAACTGAAAGCCTTCGAGGACAAGGTGCTGTCCGCGAAGGAACGCGCGCTGATGCGTGAGCACGCGCTGTACGAAGGCGTGCTGGATGCGCTGGTCGACAAGCTCGCGCCGCTGAAACAGGCCGCGCAATCGCTGGCGGAACTCGACGTACTGGCGGGATTGGCCGAACGCGCAGGCGCGCTCGACTGGACGCGTCCGCAACTGGTGGACGAACCCGTGATCGCGATCGAGCGCGGCCGCCATCCGGTGGTCGAGGCCGTGCGCACGGAACCCTTCGAACCCAACGACCTCGCCCTCGACGCCGCGCGCCGCATGCTGGTGATCACCGGCCCCAACATGGGCGGCAAGAGCACCTACATGCGCCAGAACGCGCTGATCGTACTGCTGGCGCACGTCGGCAGCTACGTGCCGGCCGCGTCGGCGCGCATCGGGCCGATCGACCGCATCTTCACCCGCATCGGCGCGGGCGACGACCTTGCACGTGGGCAGTCGACCTTCATGGTCGAGATGAGCGAGACCGCCAACATCCTGCACAACGCGACCGCGCAATCACTGGTGCTGATGGACGAGGTTGGGCGCGGCACTTCAACTTACGATGGCCTTGCGCTCGCACGTGCGGCAGCGGTGCGCCTGGCAACCGGCAACCGCGCGTTCACGCTGTTCGCAACGCACTATTTCGAACTGACCGGACTCGCCGCCCAATTCGACGGCATCGCCAACGTGCACCTCGACGCCGTCGAGTACCACGATGCCAAACAAGGCGACCAGCTGGTATTCATGCACGCGGTGAAGGAAGGCCCCGCCAACCGCAGCTTCGGCCTGCAGGTGGCTGCCCTGGCGGGGCTGCCGAAGGACGTGATCGCCGCTGCAAAACGCACGCTGGCGGAACTCGAGCACGGCGCCAGCACGCGCGCAGCGAACCAGCAGGCCGCCGCTACGCCGCAGCCGGATTTGTTTGCCTCGCGCCCGCTGCCCGATCCGCAACTGGCCGCGCTGGCCGAAGCCGTACGCGCGCTCGACCCCGATGCATTGACCCCGCGCGACGCACTGGACGCGCTCTATCGGCTGAAGTTGCTGGCCGGTTGAGCAAGCCCGGCTGGCTGATCAACTGGCGTGACCGCGGTGCGCACGCCTGCGCTGGATCAGTCGCCCTTGCGGTCGTCCAGCGCCGGATCGACCATGCCACCCGGCTGGGGACGTGGCGGCCGCGGTGGGTGGAGGTGGACCAGCAGTGGCGCGGATGGATTGCCGACGGAAGCCTGGATGTCGGCGCTGATCGTGGGTCGCATGGGCAAGCTGGATGCGGGCGTCGACCACGCCGCTGCGGAAGCCACCGGCGCCGCCACGACCTGCACGCGCGCTGGTGGGGACACGGCAGGCGCGGGGCTCGGTTGCGGCGCAGCCGGAGGCGGCGTCGCCGATGGGGTCAGAGCAGGTTGCATGTGTGCTTCATCGGGCATGCCGATGTCAGGAATGGCGTTCCATTCCTCCTGCGTCATGCCGGCCGGAATCGCGTCCACGGGCGGGGTTTCGACCCGTGCCGGCAGGCGCCCCGCCTGCACCAGCGAGCGCACGGCATGGAACACGTCCGCCCGTCCGAACGGCTTCTTGACGAAGCCATCGGCGCCAAAACGTTGCACGTAAAACTGTTCGGTCGCCTGCTGGTTGCCGCTCATCATGATGATGGGCGTGGTGTGCGTACGGCTGTCGCGGCGCAGCGCGCGCAGCGCCGCAAAGCCGGACATCCCAGGCAACACGATGTCCAGGAAAATCAGGTCCGGAAACTGCGCCTGCGCCAGCGTGACCGCGGTCTCGCCATCCGGCGCCATCAGCACTTCGTAGCCATCCTGCGCCAGCATCTTGCCCAGCACCGCGCGGATGGTCGCGGAATCGTCCACCACCAGCACCCGCGCACCCAGCGAGGCACGCACGCGCAGCTCGTCACGCCGCTCGCCGACGGGTGCGCTGTTGGTCCCCACCAAGCGCTTGAACAAATCAAAAACCGGCATCCCGTTCCCCTGCGCCGAAGCGCATAGTGTCGGCGCCGCCACGCGCGGGCGCAAGCGGCCGGCCACAGCTCACGTCTGCAGGATCACGCTGCAGCAGGTGACGGCGCCCTCGGCCTTTTCCATTTCCGACATGTCCACGCTGCGCACGTCGATGCCAAGTGCACGCAGCTTCGCGCCGGTGCGCGGCGCCGAGGCGGCGTGGATCACCGCATCGCCCAGCCACAGCGCGTTGGCCGCGTGCGGCTCGGCGGCATCCACCGCCACCGGCTTCCAACTGGGAAAATACGTTGCGTCCACCCAGTCCGGGTTCACCAGCAGCAGCCCGGGCGCTACCTGCGTCACCGCGCTTTTCAGGTGCAGGCACCCACGCAGCGGCGCTGCGACCACCCGGTAGTCAAACGGCGCCAGCAGCCGCCCCAGCTGGGCGATGCCTTCCGCGCTGCTGCGCGCGGACGCGCCCACGTACAGCACGCGATCCAAGCGCAACACGTCACCGCCGTCGAGGGTGTCGGGTGCTTCGATGCGTAGCAGCCTGCGTTGCCCGGACAACGCCATAGCCATCGAGTCCACTTCGCCGCGCCGCGAGGCCGCGCCCGGACGCGTGATCACCGCCACCTCGTCCAGCGCGATCACGGTGTCTTCGACGAACACGGAGTCGGGGTGCGACGGCAATTCCGCCAACTGGCGCACTTCGCACCCGGCTTCGCGCAGGGCCTGCTCATACGCGGTGTGCTGGCGGCGCGCCAGTTCGAGGTCGATCGGACGCCACGGCAGATGGCTCAGCTCGCAGTCCTGCAGGGTGCGGCTGACGACGCGCGTCATGGCAATGCGTGCGATGGTCGTACCCTCCGGCAATGAACCAAGATCAGGCCATCCCTGAAGGTCAGCATACCGCCACGACCAACGCATGTCCGCCACGCCACCGGCACGGCCGCATACAATCGACCGAACGCCGCAGACACCACAGGGGCCGTGCATGCAAGTGTCCAAGGGCCAGATCGGTCTGGTAACCGTCACCACGCTGGTCCTGGGCAACATGATCGGCTCGGGCGTGTTCCTGTTGCCGGCATCGCTGGCGCCCTACGGTGCATACAGCCTGGCCGGCTGGCTGGTCAGCGCCTGCGGGGCGCTGCTGTTGGCCAGCGTGTTTTTTCGCTTGGCCAAACGCGCGCCGCGCGCCGGCGGTCCGTACGCCTACAGCCGCGAAGCGTTTGGCGATTGCGTCGGATTCCTGGTGGCCTGGATGTATTGGGTGGCCCTGGTCGGCGGCATCGCGGCCATCGCCGTCGCGTTCGCCAGCTACCTGTCTGCGCTGTTTCCGGTCATCGGCACACGGCCGTTGTTTGGCGCATTGACCGCGCTGGCCGCCATCTGGGTGCTGACCCTGGTAAATATCGCCGGCGTACGCAGCGCAGGCAACGTGCAGATCATCACCACGGTCCTGAAACTTCTTCCACTGCTGGCGCTGGCGGTCTTCGGCTTTGCCCACTTCGACCCGCAGTTGATGGCGCCGGGTCCGCAGGCCGGCGCGCCGTTGCACGCAATCAGCCTGAGCGTGGCGGCCACGCTGTTCGCATTCATCGGCGTCGAATGCGCGACGATTCCAGCCGCGCACGTCCGCAACCCGGAAAAAACCATCCCGCGCGCGGCGCTGCTCGGCACCGCGATCGCGGCGGCGGTGTACATCGCGTGCACCACGGCGGTGATGGGCCTGCTGCCGGAAGCCGTGCTGGCGCATTCCCAGGCACCGTTCGCAGACGCGGGGCGCCTGCTGTGGGGCCACTGGGCGGGTTGGCTGATCGCGGGCGTCGCCGCCATTTCCTGCTTTGGCGCGGTCAACGGCTGGACCTTGATCGCGGGCCAGTTTCCGCAGGCGGTAGCGCGCGACGGCCTGTTTCCAGCCGTGTTCGCGCGCGATTCGCGCTACGGCACGCCCGCGCCGGCGCTGCTCATTTCCGCGCTGATCAACAGCCTGCTCGTGCTCGCCAACTTCAGCCACGGGATGGTCGCGCTGTTCACCTTCATCGTGCTGCTGACCACGCTCAGCACCGTGGTTGCCTACCTGTTCTGCGCCATGGCCGACATCGTGCTGGCACACCGCAGTGGCAAGCCGGTGCCCTTGCGCGACACCGTGTTTGCCTGCGCGGCCTTCGCCTTCGCGGTGTGGGCTGCACTGGGCGCGGGCCAGGAAGCGGTGTACTGGAACTTCGCGCTGCTTATCATCGGCATTCCGCTGTACGTGTGGCAGACGCGGCGCTCCGCGCACGCACGCGAGCCCGCCTGATCAGCGCGCGTCGATGTCGCCCAGCGCGCGCAGCAGACGGCGGGCGCGCTTGTCGGGACGCCGCAGTGGCGGCTGATAACCCGCGCGTTCGGCACGGCGTCGTTCGCGGGCCTTGACGCGCGCCGCAACGGACGCATCGGATTCGCGGTACAGCGTTTGCGCCAACGCTGCGGACCCACGCTTGGCGGCCAGCGCCGTCACCTCGACTTCGAAGGTTTCCTCGCCGCGCTCGACGTGCAACCCATCGCCCACGTGCACGACCTGCGAAGGCTTGCACCTGGCACCACCGCGCGTGACGTGTCCGCGCTCCAGCGCCTGTTTGGCCGCCGCGCGCGTCTTGAAGAAGCGCGCGGCCCAGAGCCAGGCATCGATGCGCGGGCCAGCCGCGTCAGTCATCGGCTGGCCTGCGATGGCTGGCACGCGAACATGCGTGCATCGATCGCCGGCATCGGTCGCGGGCAAGGCCCGCTCCCATCCATCAACCACCCAGCAACCGGTTGATGCGCTGCACGAACGCCGCCGGATCGGGCAACGCCGCACCGGCGGTGATCTCGGCCTGTTCCAGCAGCAGCATGGCCAGATCCCCGGCCTTCGCCTCGTCGGCCTCCGATTCGACGCGCCTGACCAGCGGATGCGCGGGGTTGATTTCCAGCGTGGGTTTGGAATCCGGCACCTCCTGGCCCGCCTCGCGCAACAGCCGCGCCAGGTGCGGCGCCAGTTCGTAGTCGGAGAGCGCGAGGCACGACGGCGAATCGGTGAGTCGGGCGGAAACCTTGACGTCGCCGACGCGTTCACCCAGCAGGTCCTTCAGCTTCTTCAGCAACGGCTCGGCCGCCGCGGCAGCCGCTTCCTGTTTTTTCTTGTCCGCCTCATCCAGCGGCAATTCGCCCTTGGCAACGTTCTTCAGGGTCTTGCCCGCGTACTCGGTGAACTGGCCAAGGATCCACTCGTCGACGCGATCGAACATCAGCAGCACCTCGATGCCCTTGGCCTTGAAGGCTTCCAGCTGCGGGCTGCCGGCCGCGGCCCGGTAGCTGTCGGCGGTAACGTACCAGATGTAATCCTGGCCCGGCTGCATGCGCGCAATGTAGTCGTCCAGTGACACGTCCTGCTCGCCGGTGTCGCCCCTGGTGGAGGCAAAGCGCAACAACTTCGCGATGCGCGCGCGGTTGGCCGGGTCCTCGACGATGCCTTCCTTCAGCGTGTTGCCGAACACCTGGCAGAAGGTCTTGAACTTGTCCGCGTCGTTTTGCGCCAGGTGCTCGATCAAATCCAGCACGCGCTTGACGCAGGACGCCTTGATGCGCTCGATCTGACGGTTGTGCTGCAGGAGTTCGCGGCTGACGTTCAGGGGCAGGTCGTCCGCATCCACCACGCCGCGCACGAAGCGCAGGTAGTTCGGCAGCAATTCCTCGGCCGCATCCATGATGAAGACGCGCTTGATGTACAGCTTGACGCCGCGGCGCTCGTCGCGCGCCCCCATCATCAAATCAAATGGCGGCTGCGCGGGAATGTACAGCAGCGTCGTGAAGCGCTGGCTGCCGCCCTCGACCCGGTTGTGCGCCCACGCCAACGGGTCGTTGAAATCGTGACCCAGCGATTTGTAGAACGCCTTGTAGTCGTCGTCGCTGATCTCGGCCTTGGGCTTGGTCCACAGCGCAGACGCGCTGTTGACGGTTTCCCACTCGTCGGTCGGCTTGCCGTCCTTGAACTTCTTCATCCGGATCGGGAATGCGACGTGGTCCGAATACTTGCGGATCAGGTCGCGCAGCTTCCAGTGGTCCGCGAATTCGAGATCGTCGTCCTTGAGGTGCAGGATCACCGCCGTGCCGCGCGCGGCGATGTCCTCCACGGCCAATGAATATTCACCCTTGCCGTCGCTTTCCCAGCGTACGCCGTCCTTTGCCGCCGACCCCGCGCGACGGGTCAACACCGTGACCTTGCCCGCCACCACGAACGCGGAATAGAACCCCACGCCAAACTGGCCGATCAGGCGCGCGTCGGCCTGCTGCTCGCCCGACAACGATTCCAAAAAGCGCCGCGTGCCCGAACTTGCAATCGAGCCAAGGTTGGCGACCACCTCGTCGCGGCTCATGCCGATGCCGTTGTCGCAGATCGTCAGCGTCTTGGCGTCCTTGTCGAATTCCACGTCGATGTGCAATTCGGCGTCATCGCCCAGCAGCTCCGGCTTGCCAATGGCCTCGAAGCGCAACTTGTCGCAGGCATCGGAAGCATTGGACACCAGCTCGCGCAGGAAAATGTCCTTGTGCGAATAGAGCGAGTGGGTCACCAGCCGCAGTACCTGTGCAACTTCGGCCTGGAAAGGACGGGTTTCAGTGGTCATGGGGAAAGCTTCCGTGATGATCTAAAAGTGAATCAGGGTGACAAAAAGCATCCCATTCCGTCGTCATTCCGGAGCCATCGCCCCGGCGATGGCATCCGGAACCCAGCGACTCGTCCGGCAGGAAGCCAAGGCGCTGGGTTCCGGGTCCCGCCCGCTACGCGGACGGCCCCGGAATGACAAAGATTGATGATGCCGCGTGCCGACGAACAAGCGCAACGCTCACGTGGTGCCGCGGTGGGGTTTTCTCAAGCCGCCGCACGCCCCATCCTGATGATCCACCGGTACAACACGATCACCGTGAGCGCAAACACCACCCCGCCCGCGAAAATGGCTGGCGTGGCAAAGCCCTCACCCACCAGCGCGATCGGATGCTGCTTGCCACTGAAACCCACGACGCCGGCAAAAATCACCGCCAGCAGGCTCTCGCCCACGATCAGGCCGGACGCCAGCAGCACGCCAAGCTGCTTGATCGCGTCGGTTTTGGGGCCACGTTCCGCATGGCGGTCGAACCACGCACCCACCAGCGCGCCCACCACCACCATCAGCGTGGTCGAGGTCGGCAGGTAGATGCCCAGGCCCACGGCCAGCGGCGGCAACCGTGGCGTGCCCTTTTGTTTGCGCAGCCCCAGCAACTCGTCGAGGATGATGATCGCGACGCCAATGCCGGCACCCAGGCCGATCATGTCCCACGGCACCGCGCCGGTGATCACACCCTTGGCCAGCGCGGAAATCAGGCCCGCCTGCGGCGCCGGCAGCGCGCGCGACGGATCGGCACCCGGTGCGCCCAGGAATCCGTAGGTGTGCTGCAGCAAATCCATCACCGGCGGAATCACCACCGCGCCCGCCAGCACCCCAATCACCAGCGCCCACTGCTGCAGCGATGGCGTGGCGTCCACCAGTTGGCCGGTCTTCAAATCCTGCAGGTTGTTGTTGGCGATCGAAGCCACCGCGAACACGATGGAGGTAATGAACAGCGCAAACCCGACCAGTGCCTTGTCGGCACCCGGTGGCAGGAAGGGCTTGACGCCGACCACCAGCAACAGCGCCGCGATCACCACCACCAGGATGCCGACGCCGGACAACGGGCTGTTGGACGATCCGATCAAACCAGCCATGTAGCCGCACACGGCCGACACCAGGAAACTCAGCAGCACCACGAACACCACGCCGCCGATCACCAGCACCCACGTGGCGCCGCCAAGGCCGTTGTTGACCGCGAAGTGCCACAACAGGTACGCGATCGGAATCATGCATACGAGTGAGATCAAGCCCACCATGCCGATCGGCATGTCGTGTTCGGTGCGCGGCAGGGTATCCAGCGTGCCGGCCTTGCGCGCGCGCGACGCGCGGAACGCACCGGCCAGCCCACTGACCAGCGGTTTGACCAGCTTGGCCAGCGTCCAGATCGCGGCCACGCCGATCGCGCCC
>JACZDD010069699.1_pt1 | contig 14758 bp, 13 predicted proteins | sample 8641771 | NCBI WGS metagenome assembly JACZDD01 (sample SAMN15324614, study PRJNA640507) | soil metagenome | isolation source: intercropping peanut in the second line | place: China: Luxin town, Laibin City, Guangxi Province | collected 2019-07-25 | depth 10cm m | reverse complement strand
TGTACGACCTCAGCGCTCGGTACGGAAAGGTGGTGAGCGTCGGCCTCGTGGTGATCGCCTCGTGGTGGCCGGGTCCTCGCTACCGCGAGAGCGCGTTGTTCCTGCGGATCGGCTTCCTGCTGTTCTTGTTTCTCGCGGTGACTCCGGGGTTTGGCGCTCAGTACCTGGTCTGGCTCGTGCCGTGGGTCGTGGCGCTCGGAGTCGGCCCGACGGCCGCCTACTACGTGGTGGGCGCGTTCTTCCTGTTCGCCTACTACACCGCGGCCGCGGGCGGGTTTCCGTGGGATCTCGCCAACAGCCTGGAACACCCTCCGTGGACGGCCACCGTCCTCGGCCTTGGGCTGATCTGTTGGCTCGTCATCTGCCGCCTCACGCTCCGCTATGCCCGCACGCTATGGGCCTTGCCCGCTGAGCGTCCTTGTTCTGGCGACGCGGCTCCCGGCCGGTGAGTCGCGGGGCGGCGGCGTGTTGCGACGGGGCTCCGAGACCGGCGGTTCGCTCGCTCGGGACGGAACGTAGGGTTGCAGTAGCACCGGATGTCGGTCCGGCTCGATGAGCCAGACATCGCGGTCGCGGTAGTACTGGAGCAGCCGGGAGTTGTCCGACTCGCCCATGTCTCGCGCCCAAATTACCCGGGCGCGATCGATGTCCGCTCGGTTGTACACCCACTCCATCTCTAGGCCTGGATCGTGCGTTGGTTCGTACCGTACGATCACCAGGTGCTGGCCCGGCATACGCTCCAGGGCCGCCAGGATATTTGCCCGCTCCAGGCCGCGCTCGCTCGGCGTAAGCCTCAGCCACCAGAAGCTCGTTTCGGTGACCGGCAGCCCGAGCCCGGGCGCGAGTAGCCGGATCGCGAGTGCGCCCGCGTAGACCAGCGGCAGGGTGCGGACGAGGAAGAGACCCGCGGGGCGTCCGTTCCATCGCCACACCCGCAGGTGACGCAGGGCCTGGACGACGACCGCCAGAATGATCGCGGTCATGGGCGCCGCATAGTGCGGTATGAAGAACACCTCCACCGCGAGGCCGACGAGGCCCACCGCGCCGGCCAGGACGACGAAGCGGATCCGCCCATCCCAGAGAGACCGAGGGAAGAGGAGTAGCGGCAGCAGGACAGCGGGACCGAGGTAGAAGGCAATGAGCGCGGCCGCGAAAGCGATCTTCGTCGTGACCAGACCGCGGGCGGATCGAATCTCCCGCTCGTAGAAATCCTGCTCGTAGCGGCGATAGAACTCCCCCATCACGGCGTGGCGATAGAGGGGCTCGGGACGAGGGGGTTGCCAGAGAAAGATCGGGGCGGTCGCGTGAGTCTCACGCGCGACTTGATATGGCATACGGATCGCGCTACCCGTGACTCGCCAGAAGTAGTACCCCATCGCGGTCCCGGCCAATGTGAGGACGAGCGCGATGGGGAGGACGCCACGAAGAACCCAAGTCCGGGCGTGGGCTCGCGACCGTAGGAGCCATCCCGCGAAGAGGGCTGCCGCGACCGGGAGGCTGAGAACGAGTCCTTCGTAGGCCCGGCTATTGGCGAGGAGAACCAGCCCGATTCCCATGAGCAGCGCGTGGCCGATGCGTGGGGTCCGGATGAGCCGCGGCAAGGCGCCCAGGATCAGCGCCCCGCCGATGGCGGCGACCGCGCCGCCCATGTAGCTATTGATCCAGTACCCCGAGACGCCCAAGCGCAGGACCGCCAGTATCGCTCCCAGGAGCGCCCAGCCGGGGGAGAACCATCCCTGAAGCATCCAGCAGAGCGCGGCGCCCATGATCGCGACCGATAGCAGGACGCCGAGCCACGGGTGGCCCAACCTCGTGCCGACCCCGAGTACGAAGCCTTGCGCGGGCGGGTACATCGACATGTACGTGGGCCGAAGCATGATGTGGAAGCTTTCGAAGTGCGGCCACATCGGGGGCGAGGGATTGGTCAGCCGCCCGCTGGCGAACGTCTCCCCGATCAATAGGTGACTGAACTCGTCGTGGACGTTGGGCTCGGGGACCGGCATGAGGGGGAGAAGGGCGAGCCGGAGTCCCAGGGCGGTCGCCCCGACCGCCAGCACCGCCAGCCTCGGACGGCGCGCCAGAGCGCCGAGTCGCCGCTCTACGGACGACATCCATCTCGAGCCGAGCGCGGGCCGCGCGCGCGCGACGATCACCGCAAGCGCCAGCAGGACGACTTCGAGCACCCAGGCTGGCACGGAGGGCTCTATTTCGGCAGCTCCTCCTCGGGTGCCTCCACGGCGGCTCTCCTGACCAGGCTCGTGAGCTCCCGCAGCGCGGTGAGCATGTGCCGCAGGCGCTCGCAGACGACCACCAGCAGGAGGCCGATTCCTACGAGCATCACGAGGCTCAATTGATCCAGCGCTGGCCAGGACCGCCGTACCGCGTAGAGGAAGCCGAAGATCACGAGGAACGTTCCCGCGGCGAACAGGAACTCGACGAGGAGATGGTTACGCGAGCGCTTCTTGGTCAGACGTGTCTGCATTGGGAGCTCCGGGGCCGATAGCTTTGTCAGCTCGCCTGGTCCCTCTGACCCCGTCGGTAGAGAAGGAAGCCCACCGCGAGCAGGATGACCGCGCCCACCATCACGGTTCGGAGGTTGTCTCCCTGGCCAATGATTCCACCGAGACCAAGGGCGATGACCAGGATCCCCACACCGATGGCCGTTATCCCGATGTTCTTCATCACAGTATCTCCTGAGGGGAAGAGTTAATTGACACTGCGGGTCCCTTCTCACGCAATTTGCTTCGGGCGGCGACCGCGTGCGATCATCGTTTTGTGATGACGCGCCTCCTGATGGTGCTAATCGTGGTGGGCATGGCAGGTTGCGTCGCACAAAATCAACCAGTTGCGCCCGCGACGCCGGCCGCCAGCGAGACACCTCCCGCGCTGTCAACGGTCAAGTCGCCACCCAGTTGGCGTCCCGGCGACCGATGGGTCTACGGATGGACCAGTGGCGCCGAGAGCGGGGTCAAGGCGGTTGAAGCGATCGAAGTCAGGGAGATCAATCGCGTTTCGTTCTACCTCGTGCGGGTGGGGGGCGTGGAGACCTTCTACACCTTGGACCTCCACTGGGCGGGGACCATGGACGACGGGAAGGTAGCGGCTCGGATGCGACCGCCCCAGCCGTGGTTCGCTTGGCCTCTCGAAGCCGGGCGCACGTGGACGCATCGCGGAATCTACGAAGACCGGGGCGGGAAGACGGAATTCAACGACGCCTTCTCGGTGGTCGGCGTCGAGATGGTCGAGGTTCCGGCAGGACGATTCAACGCGTTCAAGATCGTTCGCGAGGGGACGCGGCGCGACTCCGACCAGTACTGGTACGCGCCGGACGTCGGCTTCTACGTCAAGTGGATCGGTCGCCGGGGAGAGAGCCAGTTCGAGGAGCAGTTGCGTGAATATCATCGGGCGCCTCGCTTGATGCCCGCGCCAGCGTCCACGGGGGCCCCATCCACGAGGTAGGGCGCCGCCTCACCGAGATCGGTCGGCCGATCCCTCTCGCTTGCAGTGCGGGGCTGACGCTCGGCTTCGCCTTGTTGGCCCTTCGGAAGATCGGCTTTGCCCCCCGATGGTGGCAGCTGCTGCCCTTGCTGGCCGCTCTGGCTCTGGTCGTCGTGACCGACCTTCGGATGCGCTTGATCCCCGACGTCATCACACTGCCCGCTCTGATCTACGCCTTGGTCCTGGCCGTGGTGTCGGGGCGAAATCCGACGCTCCTCGAGGCGGCCATCGGCGCGCTGGTGGGCGGCGGCTTGGTGCTGCTGGTCGCCATCGTGAGCCGGGGAGGCATGGGCGGAGGCGACGTCAAGTTGACCGCCATGCTGGGCGCGGCCCTGGGCTGGCGCGGCGCGCTCGTCGCGCTGGCCTTGTCTCAGCTGGCCGGCGCGGTGATCGTGCTGGGTCTCCTCGTGGTACGTCGCCAGCGACCGGCCCGGCATCTGCCGATCGGTGCCCTCATCGCGCTGTTCGGCTCGACGCTTCTCATCTACGCTCGATAGCCTCCGAGCGCTCGCCCCGTACCCGTACCGGACGTGTCCGGGCAACTCAGTGCCACCTGACGACTTCCAGCATGTTCGAGAAATCGTCCGTCCAGAGGCGGCGGTCCGGTCGCGGTGAAAGCTCGTGCCAGCGCGGATCGTTGAGGAGCGCGCCGAGGTCCTCGCGACGACGCGCGAGCACGACCCAGTGGGACGGGGCCCGCCCGGTTCGCCCGGCCTCTTCCCTGGTCATTCCGACTTCCCGCTGGGCCAGGGCGACGAGCCCGGCGTCCGCCGCGAGATTCGCGACGGTCGGCTCCAGATCGAGGTGCCGGTTGGAGATGTGGAAGGCCAGCAGGCCCGGGTTCGCGAGCTTGTCCAGGTAGAGGCGCAGGGCTTCACGGGTGAGGAGATGGCTCGGGATGGCGTCGGAGCTGAACGCGTCGAGAATGACGAGACCGTAATGGCCACCCGGTGCGGTCACGAGAGAGTGCCGTGCATCTCCCAGCACCACCCGGCTCACGGGTGGGCAGGTCTCCAGGAATGAGAAGTATCGAGGGTTGCTCGCGATGCGTAGGATGGCGGGGTCGATCTCGTAGAAGGTGAACTCCTGCCCAGGGCGGCCGTGACACGCCAGGGAGCCGGTGCCGAGCCCGATGACCGCCACCGGGGTGCCCGCGATGGATGGCGGCATGGCGCTGAACACCTGCCCGATCGGCCCGAGGCGGTGGAAGTAGACCAGCGGCTCCCGCTCGCGTCCCGGCTCGAGGCTTTGGCGGCCATGCTCGGTGGTGCCGTTCATGAGCGCGGTGAAGTTGCCGGCCGGGTAGTGGCGGACCTGCCAGACACCGAAGAAGCTGCGCTCCCGGTACAGCGTGCGATACCGGGTGTCCTCCGTGAGGAACGTCGTGGTCAGCATCAGGACGCCGATCCCGAGGCCGAACGCCACCGGGCGGTTCCGCAACGCGAAGCACATGAGCGCCGGCACGCCGCTGATGAGCAGCAGGCCCGGCAAGCCGGGGATGGGAACCGTCCGGACGACCCAGAACAGACCGATGATGAGGGCCGCCAGCACGGGGGCGACGGCGAAGTCCCACCGGGCGAACGCTTTCGAGCGGCCCATTGGTCGAGGCTGCCGGAGCAAGCAGGCGACCACCAGCACGAGCGGGTATTCGATCGGGCGGCTGAAGATCACCGGGGCCAGCAGCGCGTTGAAGGCCCCGCCCAGCACGCCGCCGACCGCCACCCAGAGGAAGAACTCGGTGAGCTTCTCCGCTGGGGGCCGGCTCCTCGCGAGCTCGCCGTGGCAGACCATCGACAGTACGAAGAAGGTAAGGAGGTGCAGGAGCGCGAGGACCCACAGGGGTCCGACCGCTCCAAACGCGATCGTCATGATCAACGGCAGCACCACGATCGGTAGCAAGCGGTACATGGGTTGGTTGACGGTGCGCGTCCTGGCTCCGAAAGCGAAGACGAAGGTCAGCAGGTAGATCGCGAGCGGCACCACCCAGAGCAAGGGCATCGGCGCCACGTCGGTCGTGAGGAACGTCGTGACCCCCAACATCAGGCTCGAGGTAACGAACGCGAGGAGAATCCACCGCGCCCTCAACGAGAGCGGGATCCGCTCGATCGGCAGGGCCTCGCCGGAGAGCGTCCGGGCGGCGCTCGTGGGATCGTCCGTCATGGAAGAGCGGGAGCGCCACACCACGCCGGCGCAGCAGAGGAGGAGCCCGGCCAGTAGCAAGTAGCCGAGCGTCCAGAGGCGGCTTTGATCGGCCAGTGGGAGATTCGGCTCGATGAGGGTCGGGTACGCGAGCAGCGCGGCGAGACTGCCGACGTTGGACGCGGCATACAGGAAGTACGGGTCGCGCGCCCACGGGTGATCGATGCCCGTGAACCACTTCTGGACGAGGGGAGCGGTCGTGGAGACGACCAGGAACGGCAGGCCGAGCACGACCAGGAGCAGCCCGAGAAGCCACAGGAACGGACTGTGCTGCGCGGCGGGAGTCCAGCCTTCGGGCACCGCCACCGGGAGAGCGATGAGCGTGGTCAGGAAGAGCGTGAGGTGGAGGGCCGCCTGGCGCCGGAGACCGAGGAGCACGGGCGTGGCATGAGCGTAGCCATAGCCGATGAGCAGGACGGCCTGGAAAAAGACCATGCACGTGTTCCATACCGCCGGGGTGCCGCCAAGCAAGGGCAGCGCCATCTTGGCGAACATCGGTTGCACCATGAACAGGAGCGCGGCGGACACGAAGACGGTCAGTGCGAACAGAGCCACGACGGCGCCGTTCAGGATCGCGGCGACCGGGTCCCGCAAGCCCGGCAAGGCGGCGGGGGCACGATCGTGGGCCTCTGGCTCTTGCACCAGGACACCGGCTGGCTGAGGTGACGGGATGCTCATCGCGGGCGGAGCAGCAGGACGCCCTTCTCGGGGTCCACCGTCACGGTGAAGCGGTTCAGGAAGGTGTTTCCGAGCAGGCCGTCGATACCGGAGCCGATGGATTGGATCACCGCGTCGACGTTCTCCACCTCGGCGTCCCCGACGCGGACGGAAGCGATCGTGATTCGCGTTCCCGCGGTGATCCCGCCGACCACCTGCAGTGGAACCGTCTCACCCTTGGACCCCGGATGGATGCGCAGGGCGCGCGCCAGCTCTGGAGAGACCACACAGGCCCCCGCGCCGGTATCCACCACGAAGCGGGCACTTCGCGAGTCGTTCAGTCGGACCTCGGCGATCCAATTGCCGCCGGCCCGGCGCAGAGGGACGACGGTCTCCTCGGTTTGGGCGGTCCGGGGCGCCGGCTCACGCAGGAGGCAAGCCAGGGATCGAAGGCCTTGCTGGGCACTCGCCGCCAGCTCGGGGGGCGGATTCAGCTGAAGCACGGCTGCGAAGGCGGCCGAGGCTTCGCGCCACCGGGACAAGCGCATCAGCGCGACGCCCCGGTGATAGTGGAGGAGTGGGTCTCCCGGCGCCTCAGCGATCGCTTGCGTGAACAAGCGCTCGGCCGTTGCGAAATCGCCCCGCCCGTAGGCGGCCTTGCCGGCTTCGTTCAAGTCAGGACCCGCGGCAGGCGCGCTCGTGACGAGAGCGATGCCCAGCAGCCCGGCGAGACACGAAACGGGAAGCTTCATGGTAGCTCGTCCTTGCGCTCGACCCATGTGATCCCTTCCGGAATGCGGAACTTCGTCACCGTGTCCACACTCTCGCTCATGCCGCTGAACCAGTCGTCCTGGCTCCACAGGACCGCTTGAGGCATGAGGACTTTCGCCATCACTTGTCGCCGTCCGCCCGTATCCAGCGATAGCGGCCTGAGCGCTCGTGGCGCGAGGTGGTCCTTGTCGGGAAGATAGAGGGTCGGGCGCACGTCCCCCATGGGCGCCAGGCCGCGATAACGGACGATCAGCGTGTAGACTCCCGGTTTCAAGCTCCGTAGGAAGAACATGTCTGGGCTGCCGTTGGCGGTCTCTCCTACCGGGGGCAGGCTCATCGTCTGGACGATGGTGTCGAGACGCTCGGAGTGCGCGCGCCAGGTAGCGGTCACATCGACGGTGGACCGATCGAACCCGGCGGGCCACTGCATAACCAGTACGCCCGACCGGGGTCGGGCTCCGGCGGTTCGAATCGTGACCGTCCCGCTTCGATGCACCACGTCGCCGTCGGTGGCCTCGGCCCACACGTTGACCACGGGATCGGAGATCAGCACGGCTTGGCGGAATCGCCCGGCGTTCACGGGCACCGGGATGCGGCGGTCGTTGGCCACGACCCAGACACTGGTGAGGCGCTTGTCGTCCAGCTCTCCCTCGACGACGGTGACGGGCGGGTCGTCGGGTCCGAGGGTCAGGCCCTCGGAGGGAGTGGTGAGGACGATGCCATTCGACGTGGTGCGCGGATTGTACTGGACCATGACCGTGTCGTCGGCCTCGAGGCTGCCTGGCCCCGTGGCCACCGCCCGAAGCTCGTTCGCGCCCGGTTGAAGGGCCACCGCGGCCTCGAAGGTCCTCCCGGCGAGGCTCACCTCCATTGGCCTCCCGTTCACGTACACGACGACCCGCTCCGGAACGCCGCCCGAGACGGTGCCGGAGATGGTCCGGCTGGGCTGATCGGTGACCCAGGTCCTGGGTCCCGCGAGTCGAATCAGCGCGCGGTCGCGATTGATTCCGAATGCCGAGCCTGGCTGGACGACCGGCGATGATGATGTGGTCGGAGGACGGGTCGTCGGCACCACGCCTTCCCGGGCGGCCGCGGCTGGCTCATCGGGTACCGGGCGTGGACGCGGAAGCGACTCCGCCGGGATGTCGGGACTCGGCCGGATCGGTTCGCGGGCAGGAAGGGGAGGCGCGGCCGATGCGATCTGGCCCTGCGATCCCTCCCGAAGGCGCGCGACCGGGGTCAAGGCCTCGACACGGGGGTTGACGCTCGGAGTCGTGGACGCCACCGAGGAAGGCTCTGCCCAGCTGGGATCCGGGGCCGGATCGAGATCGGCCAGCCTGCTCGCGGCTGGCTTCGGCACGTCGCTCGCAGCCGGCACCGTGGAGACGAGCGTCGCGCCATCCGCCAGGGGGGCTACGCGCCCGACCGGTGTCGCGGTCGGGGTCGCTGCGCTCACGGTCGGCGATGGACGGGAGGCGACGGCCGCCTCGCGGGCGGTCGCGGATGTCGCGCGCTCCGGTGGCCGGCTCGGGGCGACGGGCGGTCGGATGCCCGTCGTCGGAGTCACTCCGGCTGCCGGCTTCGGGGCGACGTCGGATGTCGCGTCGTCAGGTGACGCAGCGGCCGCGAGGTCCGCGAGGATGGCGCTGACATCGGCGCATTGCCTCTCGACGGGAGCATTCGTGACGGAAACCAGGCCCGCGAGGAAGACCACATGCAGGATCAAGGACGCAACGATCGGCAGACCGTAGGACTCGTTCGGCAGGCGGCGGAGCCCATAGGCGCGGTTGAGTGGCGAGTAGCGCCTGGGCTGAGACAACTTCGTGATCAGGGGACTACTCGCGGACCGGTCTGATCTGGAGCGCCTCGACCGGCCTCAGAGCTTCGACTGCCTTCATCGGCGATGCGACTACGTCCTCGACTGCCTCCCGGGGCGGGGTCACCCGGACCGGGGGCTGCGAGCCGGTCTCACTCCGGGCCGCAGATCGACCGGCCGCCGGGGGAGGGGTCGGCCCAGGAGCCGAGACCGCGATCGCCGGGACGATGGCGACACCCGCCGACGCCGGGACGATGATGATCGGTGTCGAGCTCACGGTGGCAGCCGGGCCGGCTTCGGGTCTGGGCGGTGCGGGTGGAGCCTCGCGGGCCTGCTCGATCTTCGTGCCCAGCCGCTCGATCTGCCGCTGCAGTCCGCGGAGCTCGTCGTGCACGGCGCTGGCGCCGGGGGCCGCGCCCTCCTGGCGGCCCGAGCTCGCCAATCGCGTGGGGGGTGGCCCGGTCTGGTTGAGGATCTCCTCGCTGGTCTGCTTGTCCGCGAAGAGCCCGCCCCCTTCGACTCGGACCGATACCTTGGTCATGCCGGCGGTGACGCGCTCGAGCGTGCTGTGGACGGTCGCCGCCTCACCGATGCCGGTGAGGCGCCACTTCGCCTCGGACTTCTCCGTCTGATCGACCCGGATCGCCATCCGCGCGAGCGCATCGGCGGTGGCCCCCCAGGTGGTGCCGAGGTCCGCCGGCATGGTACGGTCCACGCTCCGATCCGCGATGGCGGTGACGGAGCCGGCCAGAGGTCCCATCAGGGCCAGACCCGCGGTGACGCATCCGCCGGTCGTCAACCCGGCCATCGTGAGCACCAGAAGCAGGAGGAGTGGTCGCACGGATCGCTCGCGTCCTACTTCACCAGCTTGAGCTTCGCGGTCGCGGTGATAGGGCCCGGGTTCGGAGCCGGGGGAGCCGCCTGATAGGTGCAATCGTAGTAGCCGAAGATGCCCGTCTGACCTGACACGACCGTGCTCGTCGGTCCGTGCGGGGACGTGCCGTTCTTGTCGTCGAAACAGTGGCTGTCCCAGGGGTTCCCGGCGCCGCCTCTCTGCCAGGGGTTATTCACCGCGCACGCGCCATTCTTTCCCAGTACCTGGGTGATGACGAGCCGGGTCCAGCCGTTAATGGGCGGCGTGCCGGTAATATTTCCCGCGGGCGGACATCCCGCGCCCGTATCGATCACCGGCACGTAGACCTCCCATCCCTTGCCACGATAGGCATCCGTGCCGTCCTGTTTCAGAACCACGAGCTCCGAGGAGTTCGCGTATTTTGCCGGGAAGGAATTGGGATCGGTCGTGTCGGTCAACCAGTTGACGACGTTGTTGAGCTGGCCCCCGGTGACCGGGATGTCGTCTCCCGTTTTCAGTGCAGTGCCTGCGCAATTGCCGCCCGCAGCGGCCTTCACTTGCGCGAGGATGTTGGCATCGTTGGCGTTCTGGCCTGGCACCATGCTCGCCCACGCGGCGGTGTTGCCGCCCACGGTTGAGCTGGTGCTGCTGCTGATGAGGGTGATCGTGGCGCCGCAGCCGGTCGATGTCGGCCCTCCAAAGAAGCATGAGCTCAGCGCTACCGGAAAGACGCAAGCGTTTGGCGGGGTGGTACCCGGTTGGGCCGCCCACGCGATGGACATCGCGCCCGCATCGAGAGAGTTGACTCCGATCACCCTGAGGAAGGACGTCGGCACCGACGTCGCAAACCGGCACTGGACCGCGTTGACCCGGGTGCCATCAAGAGATGGCGTAAACGTGGCGCCGTTCCAGATTCCGAGCACGATGTTTCCCGCCGCTGCGTTTGCGGTGTTGAGATTGAGATTGATGTTACCGGTCCGGTAGGGGTTCGCGAGCGCGTAGTCGTGGGCCCACTGCCGAGCCGCCGGGAAGTAGGTGTCGTTGAAGCCCAGCTTGCCCGCACCCGCGAGGGCGGCCGCGTCCATCGAGCGCTGCAGCTGATCGTCCACCTCGCCGTAGTAGGCGAGATCCATCGCGAGGCCGCCGATGATGATCATCAGCGGCACGACGAGGATGGTGGTGAACAGCAGGATGCTTCCCCGTTGCTCTGTCGCCCAGCGACGCATCTTGTCCATTGAGGGCTCCCGTGAGTGCGCTTAGCGGGTGAAGCGAACGACCTCGATGTCCTGCCAGGGAATGTCCAAACGGCCGTCCGGCGTGGCGCCCCGGAGAATGGCGGTGCCGAGATTGACGTAGTCGGCCGCGATGCGGCGCCCGTCGGCCAGGTCGATGTCGGCCGCGTAGCGGACGTGAGTGGGCGCAACGTAGGGAGGCAGCGAGCTGTCCTGCACCGGCTGACGCTTGAAGGTGATGCTCGCGATCTTGTCGAGGGGGATCTGGGTGGAGACCCCGCCGCGATAGGCGGTGATCTCCTGGGCCTGCCGGTGTCCCTGGATGGTGTCCGGCGCCGACTTCCCGAAGAACCGATTCATGGTGACCAGCGAGGGGTCGGCCGCCTCGGTCCTGAGGCCCCCCAACGTGAGGCTGGTGAAGTTGCTGACCTTGTCCATGGAGCTGGCTCCCCGGTCGGCCGTGCCCTCTTGCGACTTCGACACGATCGAATAGAAGAGCTCGAGGGACGGCTGCGAGAGGTTCCAGGTCTGCCCGCTCCACGTCTTCACGTCGGCGGTCACGTCTTGCGCCGTGGCGGGAAGCGAGAGAGCGGCGATCCAGAGGGCGGTGAGGGCTGCGATCATGGTGAATCGGTTCATGTGGGCAGTCTCCATTCTCAGTGTCGACCCAGAGCCTTGAGCAGCAGCAGCAGGCCGAGCAGCGAAGGGGCCATTGTGACCAGGAAGAAGGACGGCATCAGGAAGAAGACGGTCGGGAAGAGCATCTTCAGCGGGGCGAGATGGGCCCGCTCCTCGGCCCGGTGGCGACGCTGCACCCGGGCAGAATCCGCGTGGACCCGGAGGGTCTTGCCCAGGGGAGTGCCGAGCTTTTCGGTCTGGACGAAGGCGGTGACCATCGCCCGGATCTCGTCGGCCCCGGTCCGTTCTCCGAACGCGCGAAGGGCTTCCGTCCGCGGACGTCCGGCGCGCACCTCGAGGTGCATCCGCATCATCTCCTGGTGCAACGGGTTCTGCCGGCCCTCGGGTTGCTCCGCCACCCGGGCCACCGCCGCGTCGAACCCCATCCCGGCCTCGACGCAGACCATCAGCATGTCGAGGACGTCCGGGAGCGCGTGGACGATCTCCCGCTTCCGGGCCTTGATGCGGTTGTGGAGCCAGAAATCGGGGAGGAAGAAGCCGACGACCGCCAGGATCAGCGAGATCGCGAGGAGACGCGGCGCCGGCACCGCCCTGAGCGCGACCGTCGTATACAGGAAATAGCCGACGCCGCCGAGGGCGGCCAGACCCACTTTCGCGCCCAGGAACAAGAGCACCGCCCGTGGCTCGTGGTACCCCGCCCAGATCAGCCGCTGGCGGTACTTCGACGGCGCAGCCTCGGGAGAGCCGGCCACCGCGCGGCCGATGCGCTCGGCGGTGCGCTCCCAGGCGCCCTCCGGGGCGCCCGTCCACCGCAGGATCGAGGCTGGACCGCCGGAAGCGGGAGCGGACCTGAGGCGCTCCCGCTGCACGGCGGGCCACCAGCGCAGCAGAGCCATTCCGGCCAGGAACGTGATCCCGGCCACCATGAGGAACGAGAGAATGCCGACGGTAATGGGGTTCATGGCCGCCTCACACCTTGATCTGAGCGATGCGCCAGACCATGAAGAATCCGATGGCCTCGAGGACCAGGCCCGCGCCCACGAGGTACGGGCCGATTGGATTGCTCTTCAGGGCGTCGAAATAGCCCGGGTGGATCAGCTCGAACGCGACCGCGAACAGGACCGGGCTCAGCCCCACGCACACGGCCGACCAGCGGTGCTGAGCCGAGAGGACGCGGGCGTAGCTCAGGATCTTGAACCGCTCGCGGATGACCTCGGCGAGCCGGTCGAGCACCTCGGCCAGGTTCCCGCCGACCCCGCGCTGGATCCGAATGGCGGTGCAGAAGAAGCTCATGTCCTCCACCGGGACACGATTCTGAAGCCGGTACAGTGCCTCACCCGGATCCATCCCGAGCCGGATCTCCTCGTCGACTCGGCGGAACTCTTCCCCCACCGGGTCGGGCATGTCCTCCGCGACCACCCGGATGGCACCCGAGAGGGCGTTCCCCGCCCGGATCGCTCGCGTGACCGTGTCGAGCGCGTCCGGAAACTGCTTCTGAAACGCGTTGAGCCGCTGCCTCCGGCGATACAGCAGGTACGCGATCGGGAGTGAGCCGAGCACGATCCCGGCGCCCAGCCCCCAAAGGAATGACCCAGTCCGGAGCCAGGCGGTCGCACCGCCCACGATGGCGAAGGCCGCGATGATCAAGACCAGGTCGGTCGGCGTGCTCTTGTAGCCGGACTGCGTGACCAGGTCGGCCAGGCGCTCCATCCAGCCGGTGCCGTCCAGCAGACTGCCGAGCACGCCATGATCGCGCTCGACGCCGGCCCGGAGGACGCCGCCCTCCGGTCCGTCTGCGAGGCCGGGCCTCTTGAGCCGAGTTCTGACCGTTCGGTCCGCCTGTGCGACCCACCACAGGCCGACGATCAACACCACGACGGCGAGGAAGATCAGGAACGCGATTGCCAGCGGCATCACCGCACCGCCTGTCGCCGACTCGGGTCGAAGACCTCCGCCCCGAGGTGGATCCCGGCCCGCTCGAGACGCTCCGAGAACTTCGGCCGGATGCCGGTGGGCCGGAAGAAGCCGAGCACGCGCCCGTCCGCATCGATGCCCTGCTGCTCGAACACGAAGATGTCTTGGGTGGTAACCACGTCCTCCTCCATGCCGACGATCTCGGTCACCCGGGTCACCTTGCGCGTGCCGTCGGACAGCCGCGCCAGGTGGACCATCAGATCGAGCGCGGAGGCGATGTAGTCCCGCATCGCGCGTACGGGCAGGGAGACTCCCGCCATCAACACCATGGTCTCGATCCGGGAGAGCGCGTCGCGGGTGGAGTTGGCGTGGACCGTGGACAGAGAGCCGTCATGGCCCGTGTTCATGGCCTGGAGCATGTCCAGCACTTCGCCTCCGCGGACCTCGCCGACCACGATGCGGTCGGGCCTCATGCGGAGCGCGTTCCGCACGAGATCCCGCTGCGTCACCGCGCCCTGCCCCTCGATGTTGGGCGGCCGCGTCTCGAGCCGGACCACGTGCTCCTGCTGAAGCTGCAGCTCGGCGGAGTCCTCGATGGTCACGATGCGCTCGGTGTTGGGGATCGCGTTCGAGAGCACGTTCAGCATGGTGGTCTTGCCGGCCCCGGTTCCGCCGGACACGAGGATGTTCAGCCGAGCTTGCACCGCGGCTCGGATGATCTCGGCCAGGCCGGAGGTGAGCGTCCCGAACTCGACGAGGTCCGCCATGCGGTACGGATCGGCCGCGAAGCGACGGATGGAGAGAACCGGGCCGTCGAGTGCCAGGGGCGGGATGATCGCGTTCACGCGCGACCCGTCCGGCAGCCGGGCGTCGACCATGGGAGAGGATTCGTCCACGCGACGACCGACCCCCGAGACGATGCGTTCGATGACCTGGAGGAGATGCGAGTTGTCCCGGAAGATCACCCGGGTCCGCTCGAGCTTGCCGCGGCGCTCGACGAACACCTCCTTGCATCCGTTGACGAGGATGTCCGACACGGTGGGGTCTTGCATGAGCGGCTCGAGGGGAGCGGGCCCGGACGTCTCGTGCTCCACCTCGTGGACGAGCTGCTCGCGCTCCTGCCGGCTGGGCGGTGTGTCGTCGCTTGCCAGCATGTCCTCGCCGGTCCGCCGGAGCTGG